>ERZ1740067.269-NODE-269-length-42882-cov-6.566605_pt1 | contig 42882 bp, 42 predicted proteins | sample MGYA00581736_ERZ1740067 | MGnify/ENA primary metagenome ERZ1740067 (study PRJEB43018, sample SAMN04849236) | marine metagenome | isolation source: floating plastic debris | place: Pacific Ocean | collected 2008-08-27 | study: EMG produced TPA metagenomics assembly... | reverse complement strand
GTCTTCTTTGTTTTAACAAAATATTAACTTAAAAATTCGTTTTTTCAGTTGAAACCCCAAATTTTTTAAGGTTTTCCTGTAGTGCTTCATCAATGTTTCATTTTAATTTCGAATAGTGATTTAAAAAAAAGCTATGGTACCTCGAAAAAAAATAAATACCCAGGAGAAATCCAAGTTCCTGGGCCATAATTGGATAGAAATTTTCAAGCCGCTACAGCTTACTTTAGAACGTGATTTTTATGCCGATTGCACCCTAAATTTTGAGCAAAACGATAGTAAGCAAGTACATCTGGTCATTCACCTTACGTGCCATTTTAGTCTTACGGAGAGTTTATTTCACTTGAATAACGGTAATTGGGGTAATTTTCAAAGTACCCTCGCTGGCGATATCAAGACCTCACCCTTTCAGACCGCTTTGGTGGCGTTGGAAAATGAATATCAAATCGCTTTTGAAATCAGTGAACTTTCAATACACTTGCGGGATACTTCAATCATTATTGGTAGACTTCCCAACATACAGATACAAAACAATCTGGAGCACATTCTTGACTCCGTGAGTGCCAATTTTGTCCATTTCACACAAGGTCTTTCGAGAATGCCGTACGAAATATTTGTGCCAATATATGAAGAGACTCCGCAAGACTTTGCGCCTTCAGAGCACAGACTACAAAAGTACTCCAGCTATTTTGAGTATTGGGGACTCTACTTCGAGAACGAACCTGATGGTCTGGTCTACGATGTTAAAAACAAGGTTATTATTGAGGAAACAGATTTCTTCCTTTTAAACCAATGGGGATAATCCTTCCGCAGTTGTAGCGAGCTGTTGGTATTGGAACAGCGGTCGCGATACCATCATTTCATAGAGTTCTATTTTAATCCTACTCAGGTTATTCTCATCATTGGGCGCCTGTATCACATCATCAATAAAACCGACTACCGTTTCCATATCTTCTTCCAACAATCCCCTTGTCGTAATGGCCGGCGTGCCCAAGCGTATACCCGAAGTAATAAAAGGGGATTTATCGTCAAAAGGCACCATGTTCTTATTCGCAGTGATATCTGCTTTCTCCAGTGCTTTCTCAGCATCTTTACCCGTAATATCCTTATTGCGTAAATCAATGAGCAACATATGATTGTCGGTTCCTTCCGAGATAACCTTATAACCCCGGTTTACCAATGCCTTTGCCATGGCGGCCGCATTCTTTTTTACTTGAATCATATAATGTAGAAAGTGGTCTTCCAAAGCTTCTCCAAAAGCTACTGCTTTGGCCGCCACGATATGTTCTAAAGGTCCGCCTTGGTTTCCAGGAAAGACGGCCAAATCAAGTAAACCGGACATCTTACGCAGGTTTCCGTTTTTGAGTCGAATACCAAAAGGGTTTTCAAAATTTTCTCCCATCAGAATGAGTCCTCCTCGAGGTCCACGCAACGTTTTATGTGTGGTGGTGGTCACAATATGGCAATGCGGAATGGGGTCGTTAAGAACTCCTTTGGCGATAAGTCCTGAAGGATGGGAGATATCGGCCAACAAAAGGGCGTTTACACTATCGGCAATCTCTCGAAAACGTTTAAAGTCCATATCACGACTGTAGGCGGAAGCTCCAGCGATAATCAATTTTGGTTTCTCCCTCTCAGCTATTTCTTGAATGGTATCATAGTTCAAAAGTCCTGTTTCCTCTTCAACACCATAAAATACCGGATTATACAATTTACCGGAAAAGTTGACCGGTGAACCATGGGTCAGATGCCCACCGTGTGAAAGGTCAAAGCCTAAAATGGTGTCACCAGGCTGCAAGCAAGCATGGTATACGGCAGCATTGGCTTGTGATCCTGAATGCGGCTGAACGTTGGCATATACCGCACCAAATAACGCCTTGGCTCTTTCAATTGCCAGTTCCTCGACTTCATCGACCACCTCGCAGCCCCCGTAATATCGTTTTCCTGGGTATCCTTCGGCATATTTATTCGTCAATACCGAACCTGCGGCCTCCATTACTGCTGAACTGGTAAAATTCTCTGAGGCAATCAATTCGATGCCCCTAGTCTGGCGTTCGCGCTCTTTTTCAATTAATTCGAATACTTTTTCGTCTCGATGCATTCCTTATCATTTAACATAACAAAAATACAAATTGACAACATTTTCTACTCTCGGAATCGAAAGAATTACAATGTTTTTTCAACTGAAAAATCAACAATGTCCAACGCTATTAAAACGCTATGAAATACCCAAAAAATCTGTATTTCATGGAGAATATACTACAGTTTGACCTTTTTCGTTTTAAATCAAGTTGCTTTTGGCATACCAATTGAACATACCAACGAAACCTTAAAGCATAAAGCCATGAAAAAAATTCTACTTTTAACATCAATACTTTTGTTTTTGGCCTGTGGAGGGGTCAAAAAAACACAGAAGGCACTTAATAGTGGTAACTATGTCACCGCGATGAATAGGGCCATCAAAAACTTAAGGGCCAACAAAACCAAAAGGGGACATCAGAATTATGTGATTTTACTTGAAGAAGCCTTTGCCAAACATTCCCAAGAGGAGATAAATCGTATCCAGTTCTTGGAAAACGACGGCAATCCAGCCAATTTGATGCCCATCTATGAAGGTTACACCCATCTGAAACAACTCCAGAACAGCATACGTCCGTTACTTCCGCTGCCCGTGTACGCAGAAGATAGAAATGCGAATTTTAAAATGGTCAATTATGACAACACAATTTTGGAAGTAAAAGATGAACTTTCAGCGTACCTATACGATAATGCCACAAAGCTTCTTGCGAGTGCCCGCACCAAAATGGAGTATAGAAGGGCTTTTGACGATTTAAAGTATTTGGAGGGCATTAATCCCGGATACAGCGATACTGCTACAAAAATGGATGAAGCCTACCAAAAGGGGTTGGATTTCGTCAAAGTGGAATTGAAAAACGAAACCCAACAAATCATTCCCGAAAGACTGGAAACCGAATTGTTGGACTTCAATACCTACGGAATCAACAATTTTTGGATGCAGTTTCACGCAAACCCAATAAAAAGCGTGAAGTATGACTTTTCGATGGAGTTGGATTTTAACCAGATAAATATTTCGCCAGAACGGGTAAACGAACGACAATTGATTAAAGAAAAGGTTATTAAAGACGGTTTTGAGTACGTTCTCGACAACAACGGTAATGTTGCCAAAGACAGTTTGGGGAACGACATTAAAGTGGACCGTTTTAAAACGGTGACCTGTAATTTTTATGAGTTCACACAACTTAAGACCGCTCAAATTGGGGCCAACGTAAAGTTTAGGAACCTACAATCAGGTCAGGTCATCAACTCGTACCCACTATCCAGTGAGTTTATTTTTGAGCATATATATGCGAATGTAGATGGCGACCGAAGGGCACTTGATAATAATTTGGTGGCTTTATTGGACTTGGCCGCCGTGCCTTTCCCAACGAATGAAAATATGGTATATGAGGCCGGTGAAGACCTCAAGGCACGGCTGAAATCTATTGTCAGCCGACACGAGTTTAATTAGATAAAAAAGCCCGGTGAATTCACCGGGCTTTTTTATAGAAACTGCTCTAACCCTACTTCTGAAATTGCGCCATGGGAAGCATGAAAAATAACATGACCATTCTTTACTACCAACATCTGCGGTGATTGATGAATCACCTGAAACACGGTAGCAACTTCATTTGACACCTCCCGATGGGCATGTAAATCCAAAAAATAAAGGTGGGCATCGGTCTCATCCAAAGCATATTGTCTTGTAAACATCCCCAATACCATTCGGCTTATGCCACAAGTGGTAGAGTGTTTAAAGATGATCTGCGGTCGCGAATTGGATTCTTCTTGAATCTTTTGTAATTGGTCCTTTGCTGTTAAAGGTATCCAAGGCAGTTCTTTTTCCTCCTTGGTTTGATTACCGCCAAATATATTTCCGAATAAACCCATAATCAAATTTAAGGGTTAAGTCAACAAACGGAAAACAACCTTACACTGACTAAATGTCTCTTATTTTCAGGGTTTTAACGCCATTTTGTCGTGTTAACAGCATTGGTAGGGTTCTTGACCTTGGTTATCAAAAAAACGATATGAATTTTAATAATTATACCATAAAATCACAAGAGGCCTTACAGCAGGCGCAACAAATTGCGCAGGGCTTTGGCCATCAGCAGATTGAAAATGAACATCTTTTTCGTGCGATTACCGAGGTCGATGAAAATGTGCTTCCCTTTCTATTGAAAAAACTGAATGTCAACGTAGCGTTAGTGAATCAAGTGGTCGAGAAGCAACTTGAGCGTTTTCCCAAGGTTTCGGGAACGGATATCATGCTTTCGCGCGAAGCTGGAAAATCGTTAAATGAGGCAAGCATCTCAGCCAAAAAACTAGGTGACGAATACGTCTCTATAGAACACCTATTACTGGGAATATTTAAATCAAAGAGTGAAATCGCCCAAATACTAAAAGACAATGGGGTGACCGAAAAAGGGCTCAACGCAGCGATTTCAGAACTTCGAAAAGGAGGTAATGTTACCTCTCAAAGTGCTGAAAATACCTATAATTCACTAGAAAAATATGCTCGGAACTTAAACGCATTGGCCGATTCGGGAAAGCTGGATCCCGTCATCGGTAGGGATGAAGAAATCAGACGGGTACTTCAAATCTTATCGCGACGAACTAAGAACAACCCTATGCTCGTTGGAGAACCCGGTGTTGGTAAAACCGCCATAGCCGAAGGGCTCGCACATCGCATCGTTCAAGGCGATGTACCCGAAAATTTAAGGGAAAAAACAATTTATTCCCTTGATATGGGGGCTTTGATAGCAGGGGCAAAATATAAAGGGGAATTTGAAGAACGCCTTAAATCGGTCATTAAGGAAGTGACAGCTTCAGATGGCTCCATCGTATTGTTCATTGATGAAATCCACACCCTTGTAGGTGCTGGTGGAGGACAAGGTGCCATGGATGCCGCCAATATTCTAAAACCTGCCTTGGCCAGAGGAGAGCTTCGCGCCATTGGGGCCACAACACTTGATGAATACCAAAAGTACTTTGAACAGGACAAGGCCTTAGAACGTCGATTTCAAAAAGTTATGGTCAATGAACCGGATACCGAAAGCGCCGTTTCCATTCTTAGGGGCATTAAAGAAAAGTATGAGGCCCATCATAAGGTGCGTATTATGGACGAAGCGGTCATCGCAGCCGTAGAGTTATCACAGCGCTATATTGCCAATAGATTTTTACCGGATAAGGCGATTGACCTCATGGATGAGGCCGCCTCAAAATTGCGGATGGAAATCAACTCCAAACCTGAAGAATTGGATGCATTAGATCGAAAAATAATGCAGTTGGAAATCGAAATGGAAGCCATCAAACGTGAAAATGATGAAAGCAAACTAAAATCATTGAATCTAGAACTCGCCAATCTGAAAGAAAGTCGTAATGAAATCTTTGCCCAATGGGAGAGTGAAAAATCAGTTGTGGATATCATTCAAAAAACCAAACAGGATATTGAAAATTATAGGTTAGAGGCAGAACGCGCAGAACGAAATGGTGATTATGGAAAGGTCGCGGAACTGCGTTATGGTAAAATAAAAGAAGCGCAAGAAGCTCTTGAAACCTTGCAAAAAGAACTTCAGCAGCAACAAAATGCCGGCACCCTCATAAAAGAGGAAGTGACGAATGAAGATATTGCCGAGGTCGTCGCAAAATGGACAGGGATTCCCGTGACCAAAATGTTACAAAGCGAGAAAGACAAACTATTACAGCTCGAAGATGTTTTGCACAAACGGGTTGTAGGGCAGAATGAAGCTATTGAAGCGGTCTCAGATGCGATTCGTAGAAGTCGTGCCGGCCTACAAGACGCCAAGAAACCCATCGGTTCATTTCTTTTTTTGGGTACAACTGGTGTAGGCAAGACAGAACTGGCAAAAACATTGGCATCATATCTTTTTGATGATGAAAATGCCATGACACGAATAGACATGAGCGAATACCAAGAGCGACATGCCGTAAGCCGCTTGGTAGGTGCGCCTCCCGGATATGTGGGCTATGACGAAGGTGGTCAATTGACAGAGGCCGTTCGAAGAAGGCCCTATTCGGTAGTATTGCTCGATGAGATAGAAAAAGCACACCCCGATACCTTTAACATTTTACTACAGGTCTTGGATGAGGGTCGCTTAACAGACAATAAAGGTCGTGTTGCAGATTTTAAGAATACCATTATTATCATGACCAGTAATATGGGAAGTCAAATCATTCAAGATAGATTTGAAAATAGTAAGGATGTTCATAATGCTGCCCAAGTAGCCCGGGTTGAAGTTTTAGGATTGCTTCAAAAGAGCATTCGGCCAGAGTTTTTGAATCGTATCGATGACATTATCATGTTCACACCTTTGAGCAAGGCTGACATTAAGGAAATTGTAGGACTACAGTTAGCGCAACTGAAAAAAAGGCTATTGGGCCAAAACATCACGTTAGATGCTACGGAGGAAGCAATACATCACCTTTCGGAAAAGGGGTATGACCCTCAGTACGGCGCTAGGCCAATCAAAAGAATTATCCAGAAAGAAGTCCTCAATACCCTTTCCAAAGAGTTGTTGAAAGGAAACATAAAAAGTGAAAGCATAATACTATAGGATGCTTTTGATGACAGGCTGGTCTTTAGGAATCAGAACGAGCTGGTCATATAAGATAACAAATAGTGATAGCGAAAAAAGGGGGGCAATCGCCCTCTTTTTTCTTATACCACCCAGTATATAATTTTTATATCTTAGCGGAAACCTTGATTCGTATGCCGAATGCATCGTATCTCTTGGTGACCTAGAAAAACCCAAACCATGTCTACAAAAGCCGAACGAACCACGAAATACATTGTTGAAACGGTTGCCCCTATTTTTACCAAGCACGGCTATGTCGGCACCAGCATGAGCCATCTGACAGAAGCTACCGGACTTACAAAGGGGGCTATTTACGGTAATTTCGAAAATAAGGAAGCACTTGCCCTTTCTGCATTTGAACATAATAGAAATCAGCTTTTGGAATAATTTGATGAACTCTTGTCCATCGAAGGAGGGGCATTGGAGAAGTTATTCTCCTTAATTAATTTTTATCGCCAATACGATGTTTTCACTATACCCATGGGCGGATGCCCAATTTTGAGTGTTGGTGTCGATGCCCAGAACAATAATAAATTACTAGCGGCAGCATGCAGTGAAACGGTTAACGAGCTCGAAGGTAAAATCGCCCTTGTTCTGGAAAATGGCACTAAAGCTGGAGAAATAAAAATTCCTGTGCCACCCCTTCAATTTGCTAAACAGTTGTACACCATGTTAAGTGGTGCCGTGGCCATGGCAACAATGACCAGGGATCGCAAATATCTGGTCAACACCATCGCGTATCTTACACAGCTTGTCAATAAGGAAATTAAAAACTAATCTATTCGCCCCTCACCCTAAAAATCCAGAGGGCATCTGTATAGCGGCCATTAAGTTTACTATCCCTTGCGCTTCGTGCTTGGTCAACGGTATTGTATCGCCCAAGATACACGTAGTTATATCCGTTTAAGGCCCTTTTAAAAGATTTTGGTTCCAATCCTTTTGTTTTCAGGGTTTTCATAAAATTTTGAAAGTACCGCTCCGTACCAAATACGTTGGCAATCAGATAGAAGCCTGGTTGAAGGCCTTCAGCCGTATCCACCTCTTCATACTTCTCCCCTGGTCGAACGACAACTTCTTTATCACGCTCAACTTTGGCAATACTATCCAACCTCGCTTTTTTCAGTTCTGCGGCCAGAATTGCTTCCCTGGCGTCATTGATGGAATCTTGTCTCGCTTGAGCAGCCCTTCTTTCGCGCTCAAGCTGCTGTCTTTCCTTTTCTTCTTCAGCGAGACGCTTTCGTTCAGTGGCGAGTTGTTTTTCGCTTGCTTTTTGTTCATCGCTCTTCTCACTGGTTATACTATTTTTCCTTTTATTCAACTTTTCAAATAAGAGATCATCGGTGGGAATGCCAGGCTTTATTTCTTTCTTATCGAATGTCTGTTTTCCAAAATGGTACGATAACAGCAACTCTATGGTGGTACTTTCCCGGGAGGCAGGTTCTGATGTACCGAATTCTAAAACAGTACCAATCGATAAATTGTCAAATAGCGTAACACCAGCACCACCAGAGATGCCATAAAAATTATTGTATCCCATTTGGACCCAAAAATCAGAGTGGTCAAAAAGTACATTTATACCATATTGTGCATCATCCCCCTGTATGGATTTGATGTAGCCTTGCGGACTAAGTTTTACATCCGTATTGAAAAAAGGTATTAAAAATTGATACCCGAAGATTCCAGTAAATATTCTCCGGTCTGCTTCCCTTTCGCCATCTGTTAGTTTAAAATCCAAAGCATTTTGTACGACAATGCCCAAACTAACATCATTCAATCGCAGTCGCAGGGCCGGAGAAAATTGTAAGATAAAGTTATTTTGACTCAGTGCTCCTTCAATTATTTCTGCATCAAATACTTGGTTGCGTTCTTGATTGAAAGCAAAAATGTTTGTCCCAAAATACAAGCTAGAAGTATCGTTGATAGTAGTTTGAAATGCAACGTTCATATTGCCTCCGGTATTGGTAAAGACACCGGTATTATTTTGTAGAATTCCAATACCTACAGCCATGCGAGGACCCAATAACTGGGTATAGTTCAAAAAGACACTTGTTGGATCGGTATCTATGCGCTGCCATTGCCACCTTGACCAAAGAGATACGGATCGGGGCTCATTTTTCGTTAAGGATAAAGTAGGGTCAAAAAGGCTTGCATTGAACTTTGTCAGATTATGCTGCCTAAAATCAAATGGAACATCGAGTTGCTGACCCATGGAGACGGTAAGAATAAAAAACGTGAAGAGAAAAAGGTAACGGGCCATTAGAAATTTAATACTACATTTAAGAACCAATTAAGTAAAATGGGGAATCTTTTAAAGCCTTTCGAACATTCATATATCAAGTTGGTTTCACTAATCATTGGTTTGATTGTTTTTGTGAATTGCCAACCTGAAACTAAAGATATTGAAATTAATAAAGAACCTATAGTTTCAACTTTCTATTTAATTCGACATGCCGAAAAAGATCGATTTGACCCAAATAATGACAACCCAGAACTTAACCAAAAAGGTTTGGACAGGGCCATTCGATGGGCTGAGGTTTTTGATCCCATCACGCTAGACCACATTTATTCAACGGATTATGAACGAACATTGATGACGGCCGCACCTACCTCGGTGAAAAAAGATATTGAAATTGAATTGTATGACCCTTCAGTATTGGATATCAACACCTTCTTGAAAGAGCACGAGGGAGAGCAGGTATTGATTGTGGGCCATAGCAATACCACCCCTGATTTTACGAACAAATTACTTGGCAAAAAAAAACATGAAGAGATGTACGATGACGATAACGCCAGTCTTTATATTGTTCGGGTCATTGATAGCATAGCAACCGATATTGTACTAAAAATGGATTAGGGAGATGGTTTGACTGCTAAATTTTTCAATTCTATCATGGATAATAGCTCAAGTTCCCCTAACGAATACACACTGTCAATTTTCATAAAATCTACTAGACGCCCTTTTTTTGGCTTAAAATTTCGATAATCCACAAAACGGATGCCATTGACATAGCGCTCGTTAAACGCTTCACGAAAGCGTATACCGCCGCCATTGGTATAAAACTTATAGGCCAAATATTGAGGTTTAAAATCTTTTTTACCAAACCAATAGAGATAAATATCCTCAAAGTCCTTTCCCCCATTTTGTTGAGAAAAAGTGACTTTCATCTTATAGTACGGCTTCCCTAAAATTTCGGTATTTCCCAACAGTTCTTTTCTTACGGCGACATCATTGAGCCCAAAAGGTAATCTTGAAAAATAATGCACGGAGTTCACTGCGTTGGCATAGGAATTGGCAAGGGTATCGGGCAAGGTCATCAGACTATCATTAAAAAATCTAGTAAAACCATTCGGACCAAGCACATCAGTGATTACAATTGAATCGGTATTGGTAATCCGCTTTAGCACCTTTTTTCCCTCAACATTTTCTGAAATATAGGTTCTATCCCTAAAGATATAGGTTACATCGTGGTTTACGTACTGGTCCCCTCCGCTGTTTACAATAGAGGAATCGACCACCTGCTGAGCAGTAAGTGGAGTGCCAGCGCCCTTTTTAATACATGAGCAAAAGAGCAAAAGGCCAACGACCCCAAAACATAATTTTATAGACTTCATATTATTACTATCGTAAATTATATTAATTCATTACAATTTTAGCAAATCCATTTACTTTTGCAACGCATGCAGAAGCACATCAACATAAAAAACAAAAGAGCGACTTTTGATTATGAACTGCTAGACAAATATACTGCTGGTATTGTCTTGGGCGGAACAGAAATCAAGTCGTTACGATTGGGAAAGGCCTCTTTGTCTCAAAGTTTTTGTGAATTCAATGATGGTGGTGAACTTTTTGTCATCAATATGCAAATTGATGAATATACCCACGGTGGCCATTATAATCATAGGCCAAAGGCTTCGAGAAAGTTATTATTGAACAAAAAGGAGCTAAAAAAACTACGAAAGGAAGTAACTACATCGGGGTTGACAGTAATCCCTATTAATGCCTTTATAAACGATCGAGGCTTGGCCAAGATGAACATTGCCTTGGCGCGCGGTAAAAAACAATACGACAAAAGGGAAACCATTAAAGATCGAGATAACAAAAGAAACCTTGATCGAATCAAAAAGAGCTTTCGTTAATACCATTCTGTAAAGTTTAACAAAACCTAAACGTAATCCGGCGTTTCTTCCGATTAATATTGTCAATTTATAAAACTGACCGATGCAATCAAGACTGGTTCATTGTATCTTCTTTCTCCTTGCATCGATTTCATCCATACATGCGCAAATTATTGGTTCGGTGACCAGCATAGATGGCAAGACACTTCCTTTTGTTAACATATATATTGAAAAAACGGTCAATGGCACAACTACAAATGAAAACGGGGAATACCGCCTTGAGGTCACTTCTAAGGGAAAATATGTCATTGTATTCAAATATTTGGGGTACGAAACCAAAAAGGTTGACATCAACATCGCACGATTTCCATATGCCTTAAATGTGGCCTTAAAAGAACAAACCCTATCACTTGATGAGATAACGGTAAACGCCGAAGAGAATCCGGCTGACCGGGTCATTAGAAAAGCGATGGCCAAACGAAAGGAATACAAAGAAAAACTCAATGCTTTTCGTGCTAATTTTTATTCCAAAGGATTGATTCGGATTCAAGATGCCCCCGAACGATTTTTTGGACAAGACCTTGGCGATTTTGGAGGAGGACTGGACTCCACAAGATCAGGAATCATTTATCTTTCGGAAACCCTTTCTGAAATTGCAAAAAACAAGGGGCAGTTCAAGGAAAAAATACTGGCCTCAAAAGTCAGTGGAGATGACAACGGTTTTAGTTTCAATAATGCCTTGGATGTCAACTTTTCACTTTACGAAAATACGGTCACCCTTGGCAACGAATTAATTTCGCCAATTGCCAACAGCGCTTTTTCTTATTATCGATATACACTTGAAGGTACATTTTATGATGAAAACAATTGGCTTATCAATAAAATCAGGGTAACCCCAAAACGACCGAATGAGCGGGTCTTTTCCGGTGAAATTTTTATAGTAGAAGATTCTTGGGCCATTTACGGCATAAATCTTAGTATAACAGGGGAACAAGCCAAAATACTACCTGCGGATACAATCTACCTGAAGCAAAATTTCAATTTCAATCCAAAGGAAAAGGTATGGCTAAAAAGATTGCAGCGTATCGATTTTCAATACAGCCTTTTTGGTTTTAAAGGTAATGGGCATTTTACTGCAGGTTATACCGACTATGTGCTTCAGCCCGAATTCACAAAAAGGGAATTTGGTAGTGAAATTCTCGCTTTTGAAGAAAAAGCCAATGAAAAAGATACGCTCTTCTGGAACACCATCCGTCCAGTGCCATTGACCTCTGAAGAAAACACGGACTATCAGAAAAAGGATAGTCTACAAATCATAAGAAAATCACAAAAATACCTGGATTCTGTTGATGCCAAAGGCAACAAACTGACCCTTAGCTCCTTATTTTTCGGCTATACCCATAACAATACTTTTAAAGACAAAAGTTATACCGTCAGCTCTCCTCTCGCCAACCTAAGCTTCAATACAGTGCAGGGGTACCGGGGTAGCTTTGGGTTCAATTATATAAAACGTAATAAAGAAAAGGGCACTCGTTTGACTCTGAATACCGAGTGGGATTATGGTCTGTCTGACAAACGATTGAGACCAAAGGCTTCGGCCGCTTATCGCTTTGATAATTTTTCACGGCCCTTTCTCAAACTAAGTGGTGGTAACGAGGTTCTACAGTTCAACAATACTAATCCGATAACTCCTTTTGGAAATTCATTGGCTTCTCTTTTATTTGAAAATAATTTTGCAAAATTCTATGAACGAAATTTTGCGGAAGCACTCTATTCGCAGGAGGTTGTAAATGGTATTTATCTCTTCTTAAATTTCGGTTACGAAGAACGAAAACCCGTTTTTAACTCCACTGATTACGTTTTCATCAATGACGAAAATGAAAGCTATTCATCGAACAACCCATTAGCACCACAAGACTTTGAAAACGCTGTAATAGCGACACATTCAATTCTGAAGTTCTCCATGAACACTCGAATTCGCTTTGGACAAAAGTTTTTAAATTACCCTGATGGAAAATTCAATTTGAACGATGAACGTTTTCCTACACTGTATTTAGGTTACGAGACGGGGTTGGTAGGAAGCAACAGCAACAATAACTTTCATCAATTTAAAATTCGACTGAACCAAGATTTTACTGTCGGAAACAAAGGGCGTTTTGCTTACAATATTAGGGCAGGAACATTTATTGAAGGAGAGGATATCAGTTTTGTTGATTTTCAACATTTTAATGGAAATAGAACCCGAATAACAAGAGGGGGATATCAAAACGCCTTCTTTTTACTTCCTTACTATGATTTGAGTACCAACGAGAACTATTTCGAAGCACACGCCCAACATAACTTTCAAGGCTATCTATTAGGAAAGCTTCCGCTGTTGAATAACCTGGGGTGGCACCTTATCCTCAATGGCAAATTGTTGTCTACCACAAGCAATAGCCTTTATGGGGAATGGGGCATTTCCTTAGGAAATATTGGTTGGAAGAAATTTCGTTTTCTTCGTGTAGGTTTTGTGCAAAGCCATTTTGAGGGAGAGACCGAAAGTGGACTTAATTTAGGGGTCCAATTCTAATTCTTATTCTCCAATAAGGGCACAAATCTAAAACTGCCAAAGGTTTTTTTCTCAAACTCCTTTTCAGACTTTCTCACGTACAGTGTCATTTCTTGCTCTACCAAGCCTACGGGAATGACCAACCTGCCCCCTACTTTGAGTTGCGATAATAGTGCTTTGGGGGTTTCTGGAGCACCAGCCGTAACGATGATGGAATCAAAAGGAGCCTGCTCGGGCAATCCTTTATACCCATCTCCAAAGATGACTTTCTTGGGGCGATATCCCATCTTTGAAAAGAACAGCTTGGTTTTCTTGAACAATTCCGATTGGCGCTCAATGGTAAACACTTTGGCTTTTAAATAAAGAAGTACCGCCGTTTGATATCCACTTCCTGTTCCAATTTCTAGAACCCTATGGTCGGGCCGTATTTGCAAAAGCTGAGATTGAAACGCAACAGTATAAGGCTGTGAAATGGTCTGTTCCGCTCCTATGGGAAATGCTTTATCTTGATAGGCATGGTCTTCAAAACTACTATCCAAAAAGAGATGCCGGGGTATACTTTTTATGGCATCAAGAACCTTGCTATTAGTAATACCTTTGGCCTGTAAAGTACTGGCCAATTGATTGCGCTTGCCTTTGTGTTTAAAGGTATCGAGCATAAATTTTTTGGTTTGGAATACTAAGGTACGTAACCCTTAAAAAAATGGCGCGTTTTTTTTTATCTGCGTATTTTTGCAAAAACTGAATATATGCTGAACGTTGGCGTTCTCGGCGCAGGACATTTAGGTAAAATACACCTTCGACTTTTAAACCAATCCCAAAAATTTAACCTGGTCGGATTCTACGATCCAGATGAAATCAACGCCAAAAATGTTCAAACAGAATTTGGCTATACATACTTCGAAAACATCAACGATCTTATAGATCATGTTGATGTGGTCGATATTGTAACGCCAACACTTTCCCATTTTGATTGTGGTAAGAAGGCTATTCAAAAAGGACGGCACATTTTCGTTGAAAAACCCATTACAAAAACGGTTGAAGAAGCAGAGGAACTCATTGCCCTATCGGAAAAACACAATGTAAAAGGCCAGGTCGGGCATGTTGAACGATTCAATCCGGCTTTTTTGGCGGTCAAAAATAAAATTGAAAATCCGATGTTCATCGAGACACATCGGCTAGCAGAGTTCAACCCTAGGGGTACCGACGTACCGGTGGTATTGGACTTAATGATACATGATATCGATGCCATTTTGAGCGTTGTGCCTTCAAAGGTTAAACAGGTCAATGCCAGCGGGGTATCTGTAATCAGTAACTCCCCCGATATAGCCAACGCACGAATTGAATTTGAAAACGGCTGCGTTGCAAATTTGACTTCAAGTCGTATTTCACTAAAGAATATGCGAAAATCACGTTTTTTTCAACGAGACGCTTACATTTCGGTAGACTTTCTTGACAAAAAGGTGGAAGTTGTTAAAATGAAAGATGCACCGGAAAAGCCAGGAGACTTTGATATGGTGCTTCAGAATGCCGAAGGAATCAAAAAGCAAATCTATTTTGAAAATCCCGAAGTCGAACCGAACAATGCGATTCTGGACGAACTTGAAACTTTTGCAGATGCCATAACCAATAATACAGAACCCGCGGTAAGCTTGAAAGCAGGAACAGAGGCCTTAAAAGTAGCTTTGCAGATTATCGCTTCCTTTTAAAAAGAAAAACCATGAATGCAATTGCAGTGATCGGTGCGGGAACCATGGGTAACGGAATTGCCCATGTCTTTGCCCAAAATGGGTTTTCAGTTCACCTTGTAGACATTTCAGAAGATTCCTTGGGGAAAGGGCTGGCCATTATTCGAAAGAATTTGGACAGAATGGTCATCAAAGAACGGATAAACGAGACGGAGAAGAATACAACTTTATCGAATATCACTACGTTTACCCATTTGAAAGAAGGGGTAAAAAAGGTCGATTTGGTGGTTGAGGCCGCTACCGAAAATGTAGACATCAAACTGCAATTGTTCAAGGATTTGGATACATTCTGTGATGAGAAAACGATTTTGGCCACAAACACTTCTTCCATTAGTATTACCCAGATAGCAGCAGTGACCTCAAGGCCAGAAAAAGTCATTGGTATGCACTTTATGAATCCGGTACCCATCATGAAATTAGTTGAAATCATCAAAGGGTACAATACTTCAGATGATACGACTAAAACCGTCGTGGAAATCTCCAAAAAACTAGGTAAAACAGCAACCGAGGTAAATGATTATCCAGGTTTCGTTGCGAATCGAATTTTAATGCCTATGATCAACGAGGCCATTGAAACCTTGTACCATCAAGTTGCGGGTGTTCAAGAAATTGATACAGTAATGAAATTGGGCATGGCACACCCCATGGGCCCCTTACAATTGGCCGATTTTATAGGTTTGGATGTTTGTCTCTCAATATTGAACGTGATGTACAATGGCTTCAAGAATCCGAAATATGCCCCTTGTCCCCTACTGGTGAACATGGTCGTGGCAGGAAAACTTGGCGTGAAATCGGGCGAAGGTTTTTATGATTATTCGGCGTCGAAAAAAGCCGAAAAAGTCGCCTTTCAATTCGCATAGCCCATGGCCATAATCAAGCCATTTAAAGCCATACGCCCCGCACGTGATAAAGTAGCCTTTGTCGCTTCAAGGTCTTATGAAGAGTACGATAAAAAGGAACGTAACTATCACCTGAAGTATAATCCTTTTTCGTTTCTACATATTCTGAACCCAGGCTATAAATTCCATAAAACCATATTGGGCGAAGAACGGTTTACCCTGATTCGCAATCGTTATCTTGAATTTTTGGAAGAGCAGATTTTGATCAAAGATGATGCTGCAAGTTTCTATCTCTACCAAATCGAAAAAGAAGATTTTAAGACACTGGGTATTTTTTGCGCGACCAGTGTAGAAGACTATAGAAATGACCGTATCAAAAAACATGAAGATACCCTACATAAAAGGGAGTTGCTCTTCTCGAATTACCTCAAAACCGTTGGTTTCAACGCCGAGCCAGTATTGATGACGTATCGTGATAGTTACTCCATAAAGGAAATTATTTGTTCTGAAGTACAGGCCCCACCGGAATACGATTTCACAACACCTGATAAGAAAAGGCACCGGTTGTGGAGGGTTAGCGATAAAGATGCCATTAGAAATCTTCAAGAGGAATTCTCAAAAATGGAATCCATTTATATTGCAGATGGCCATCATAGAAGTGCATCGTCAAATGTATTGGCCTCTGAACTGCAGTCTGAAAACAAAAATCATAGCGGAAACGAACCCTATAACTTTTTTCTATCCTACCTTATTCCTGAATCTGAAATCAAGATTTATGAATTCAATAGAATGGTCAAAGACCTGAATGGATTGAAAAAGGAAGAATTCCTCATACGCCTTGATACTTATTATCGTATTGAAAAAAGAACCCAAGGCTTTTATCGCCCTAGTAAAAAACATCATTTTGGGATGTATCTCGACGGAGCGTTTTATTCCCTTTATCTTAGAAAGAACGTTTATGAAGGTACAGATGCCTTGAGTAAATTGGACACCCAAATTCTATACAAGACGATTTTAGAACCCATACTAGGTATTAGAGACTTGCGCAACGATAAACGCATCTCATACGGATATGGCAAAAATAACATTCTCGATATGAAAGAGCATATCGACAAAGGATCCCACGCCGTAGGGTTTAGCCTAGTTCCCATAACCATTGAAGAGATAAAGGCAATAGCCGATGCCAATTTGGTAATGCCACCGAAAAGCACTTATATCGAACCAAAACTAAGGAGCGGATTAACCATTTACGAGATTTAATACCATAGTATGTCAATTAAAGAAAACCTAATTGAAATAAAAAAGTCACTTCCAGAACACGTCACTTTAGTCGCAGTCTCTAAAACGAAGCCTAACGAGGCCCTATTGGAAGCTTTTGAGACCGGACATCGTGTGTTTGGAGAAAACAAAGTACAAGAAATGGTGCAAAAATGGGAAACCCTCCCCAAAGACATTGAATGGCATATGATTGGGCACCTACAGCGTAACAAGGTAAAGTATATTGCGGAATTTGTATCATTGATTCATGGTGTTGATAGTTTTCGCCTGCTAAAGGAAATCAATAAACAAGCCCTAAAACACAATCGTACGGTTGATTGCTTATTACAAATGCATATTGCCCAAGAAGAAACCAAATTTGGTCTAAGTGCAGAAGAGTTAAATGCAGTGGTCGGTTCTGAAGAATTTGAACAACTTCAAAACATTCAAGTATGCGGACTGATGGGCATGGCTACCTTCACAGAGAACAAAGAACAAGTTCGACAGGAATTTGCATTTTTAAAACAAAACTTTGAATCGCTCCAAAAAAAACTTCCAAATATTAAAATTCTCTCCATGGGGATGAGTGGTGATTTTGACATCGCCATTGAAGAAGGAAGCACTATGGTACGCATAGGAAGTAGTATCTTTGGAGCACGCCAATAGAGCTAAAAACCAATGAATGTACGCCATTCTTGATATTGAAAGTACCGGGGGAAAATATAACGAAGAAGGCATCATGGAGATTGCCATCCACCGTTTTGATGGCAATAAAGTGATTGACAAATTTATAAGCCTTATCAACCCTGAGCGTGACATTCAGCCATTTGTGGTCAAACTGACCGGTATTAACAACAAAATGCTACGATTTGCACCCAAGTTTCATGAAGTGGCGAAGCGTATCGTAGAAATTACTGATGGTGCCATATTGGTGGCGCACAACGCGCAGTTTGACTATCGTATTATACGAACGGAATTTCGAAGATTGGGCTATAACTATGAGCGCAAAACCCTGTGTACAGTAGACCTTTCCAAAAAGCTATTGCCGGATGCCGAATCGCACAGTCTTGGTAAACTTGTACGTTCTTTGGGAATACCCGTAAGTGATAGGCACCGGGCGAATGGTGACGCCCTGGCCACCCTTAAATTATTCAAATTGTTATTGGCGAAGGATCTGAACAAGATGATTCTCACAGAGGTCGTTCGGGCAGAAACGCTAGGGGAATTAACCGAACGACAATTACGCATGGTGGAAAGCCTTCCATCGACCACTGGGGTATATTATATGCACAACAAAGAAGGGGAAATTATCTTTTTAGGTAAAACCAAGAACATCAAAAAAAGGGTCAACCAACATTTTACCAATCAGGGAGCGTTGGCTCGAAACCTACAAAAAGAAACACGAAAGGTCTCCTTTGAACAAACTGGAAGTGAGTTGGCTGCCCTTCTCAAAGAAAAATTTGAACTTCGTTCAAACAAACCTAAACTGAACAAGAAAAAAATATTCCGTGGGTTTTCATATGGTGTCTATGCTAAGGAAATCAACGAAGGACATTTTCAGTTCTTGGTGGAAAAAGCCAATGGCCAACCAAAACGACTCAGTAGTTTTCTCACCCTAAAAGCTTCAAAGAACTTCCTTAAAAAATTGACGGCAACCGTAGAGCAAGAATCGGATGCACCAGTGTTGCCCAACAAAACAACCACTGAACTTTTGAATGCCTACAGCACACAAAATAGGAATATCATGTTGTTGGACAAAGGCCGAGAGCTTGGTGAAAAAAGTGTTTTTCTCATTAAAAATGGTGTCTTTCAAGGATTCGGATACGCAGAACTTAATTACCAAATCAATAATATTCCTATCTTGGAATCTATTATAACGCCTATGCAAGGAGATGATGAGACCACATACATCATTGAATCGTACCTTAGGATAAAGCGACTTCGCATGGTGGAACTTGACCAATGACACGAATACAATGAGTCTGACTGATAAAAAAACTGACCGTTCGTGGAAAGCTACTTTACATGAGGTCATTTATGGTACCCATACGCCGGCGGGTAGGTGGTTTGACATCATTTTACTTTTAGTCATTGTATATAGCGTTATCGTAGTGATGTTGGAAAGTGTTCCACGCTATGATGAAAAATATCATGAGTTTTTCAATATTTCGGAGTGGGTCGTCACCGTTCTGTTTACCATAGAATATCTTCTTCGAATCGCTTGTATCAAACGCCCCAGCCGTTATATTTTCAGCTTTTTTGGTATGGTTGACTTTCTTTCCACCATTCCGAAGTACCTGTCTTTCTTTTTTGTGGGCACCCAATACTTTACCGCTTTTAGGGCATTGCGATTGTTACGCATCTTCAGAATCTTAAAATTGGTGCGTTATACTGGCGCTTCCAATAACTTGGTTAAAGCCTTGAATGCCAGTAGGACCAAAATCTTAATTTTTATTTTTTTCGTTTTGGTAGTATCCTTGCTTCTGGGTACGGTGATGTATCTTGTTGAAGGTCCGGAGCATGGGTTTAAAAGTATTCCACATAGCGTGTATTGGACCATTGTAACCCTGACCACCGTTGGTTATGGAGATATCTCTCCCGAAACCGGATTTGGGCAGTTCTTAGCTACGTTGATTATGATTATCGGTTATGGAATTATAGCGGTACCAACGGGCATCGTTTCCGCAGAATATGCTTCTGCCAAAGAAAAAGTAAAAGCTGACGAAGGTCGATCATGCCCTGCTTGTGCAACGGAAATATTAAAGGATGATGCTCACTACTGTCGTAAGTGCGGTGAAAAACTAGACGTTGAAAACTGATGCCTAAAACGGTTATTGCCATAACTGGGCCCACTGCCATCGGGAAGACCGGGCGCGCGATAAGTCTTGCCCAACATTTTAAAACTGAGATTGTTTCTACTGATTCACGCCAATTTTATAAAGAAATGGCTATTGGTACCGCCGTACCCTCGCAAGAAGAATTGAATACGTGTAAACACCACTTTATACAGCATATCTCCGTACAAGACGCCTACTCGGTCGGAGATTTTGAACGTGATGCCCTAAAATGTATCAATGAACTCTTTAAACAAAATGATATTGTCGTCTTAGTGGGGGGCAGTGCGCTCTTTATGGATGCGGTGCTACATGGCATGGACAGTTTTCCAGAGGTTGATCCATCCATACGGAAAAGACTGAACGCCCAATATCAATCTGAGGGGATAGTAGCATTACAAACCCAATTAAAGCGATTGGACCCGAACCATTACGATAAGGTTGATCTACAGAATCCACATCGTTTGATACGGTCACTTGAGGTCTCCATAGCCACAGGGAAGCCCTATTCTTCATTTTTAGGAAAGAGAACGCAAAAAAGACCCTTTTCCTCTATTTTAATTGGGTTGCACGCCGAACGAGAGCTGGTTTACGAGCGCATCAATACAAGAGTTGACCTAATGATGGAAATGGGGCTTCTCGAAGAGGCTAAATCACTTTATATACACAAAGATTTAAATGCCCTGAACACTGTTGGATACAAAGAAATTTTCGAATTCTTGGATGGAAATACTACTTTACAAACAGCAGTTACAGAAATTAAAAAAAACACCAGACGGTTTGCCAAACGTCAATTAACCTGGTATCGAAAAAACAAAATGGTGAAATGGGTACCCTATCATTTAAAAGAGAAAGATTTTATCACGGCTGTTACCGAACTACTAAATGAGAACTATGGATAATACCCCGCTCTTAGTCATAATGGGTGTCTCGGGCACCGGAAAATCAACAATAGGAAAACTATTGGCCGAAAAGTACAAAGTTCCTTTTTACGATGGAGATGATTTTCACCCTGAAGAAAATATCGCCAAAATGGCCTCTGGCATACCCCTAAATGATTATGACCGTCGAGGTTGGTTAATGAGATTAAATGAATTATTACACTCTAATAGTGAAAAGGGCGCAGTCGTTGCCTGTTCTGCACTTAAGGAAACATATCGTTCCCAACTTGCCCAAGGACCGGGAAACATTCAGTTTGTTTTTCTCGATGGAAGTTTTGATCAAGTGAAATCGAGATTAAAGCAACGCCAGGGACATTTCATGCCATTAGACCTATTAAAATCACAATTCGATACCCTAGAGCGGCCTAAAAATGCCATCAAGGTCAATATTATGAATACGCCGGATAAAATCGTTCAAGAAATAATAAACAAACTCGGCTAGATCATCAACACTCTAGATTAAAATCTGAAAATGAGTAGCAATATCGTAATAGTCCCGCTATTCTATATCGATGCACCGAGTCTATAGAACAAAAATATTTAATGTAAAAAACCGCCAAAAACTTCTTTACAGCAATTGGCGGCTTTTATTATTTTTATAAAAAAATTACATTGCCTCTCCCTCGGTTTTAACGACTAATCGAAACCCCTCGCCATGTATATTTAAAATCTCTACTACATCGTCACGCTTGAGATATTTTCTCAACTTCGCTATATACACATCCATGCTACGTGAGGTAAAGTAATTGTCATCTCTCCAAATTTTTGTCAAGGCTAACTCTCGAGGCATCAAATCATTCTCATGCAATGCCAAAAGTCTGAGTAATTCATTCTCTTTCGGGGACAGTTTTGTAGGGTCTTCCTCTTTATATTTCAGAAATCGTAACTTCGAATTTAAGTGGAAATTTCCTATCTGAAACTCAAACTGTTTGCTGTCAGCCAATGAATTGGAGGCTTTTCTCTGAAGAATTGCTTTAAGTTTCATCAAAAGCACCTCAGAATCAAATGGCTTGTTCAAATAATCATCAGCACCCGCCTTATATCCCTTTAAAACATCTTCCTTCATGGTTTTGGCCGTAAGGAAAATGATAGGTACATTTTCATTTTTCTCCCGGATTTCCTTGGCCAAGGTAAACCCATCTTTGTACGGCATCATAACATCAAGAATACAAACATCAAAGTTATCTTTCTTGAACTTCTCAAAACCTTCCATACCATTTTTGGCAAGAACAACATCAAAGTCATTCATCTGAAGGTAGTCTTTGAGTACAATACCAAAATTCGGATCATCCTCAACCAATAATATTTTTTTATTCTCTAATTCCATACCATTTTTAAATTAGGGGCAGTTTAACATAAAAAGTACTTCCTTTACCTTTTTCACTTTCTACATAAATCTCGCCCTGGTGATCATCTACTATTTTTTTCACGTAGGCCAAGCCTAAACCGTGCCCTTTAACGTTGTGTATATTTCCGGTGTGTTCCCGATAAAATTTTTCAAATATTCTTTTTTGTACGACTTTGTTCATTCCAGCGCCTTGATCTTTAATTTTAATAACAACGAAGTTTTTCGCCACTTCGGTGAATACATCAATCTTAGGTGACTCTGGTGAGTACTTTATTGCATTATCCAACATATTTACGATAACGTTTGTAAAATGTATATCGTTGGCCAATACTTCGGTTCGTGATGCATTAAGATTTGTGTTGATATACCCTCCTCTATTCTGAACAATTAAATCAACATGGGTAATGGCATCATTGATAATATCATGAACATCTACGCGATCTTTACTGATATCCAACTGATTTTTTTCCAGCTTTGAAATGCGAAGAACGTTCTCCACTTGAGCATGCATGCGTTTGTTTTCATCACGAATCATACCCAAATACCTCATGACCTTTTCTTTATCATCAATTGATTTCGGGTTTCGAATGGCTTCAACAGCCAAATTTATCGTAGCAATTGGGGTTTTGAACTCATGCGTCATATTGTTGATGAAATCAGACTTAATCTCTGAAATTTGCTTTTGCTGTATCAACTGATAAATTGCACTGGAATACGCTACTACAATGACCAGTGTAAACAATAGTGAGAGTATTGCCATGGTCATGATACTACCCAATAAAAACTTTTTCTTTTCCGGAAAGTTTAATAACAGCGAAAAGTTTGTCTGTCCTTCACTATCGCGAAAAATTGGGGTCTCATAAATGGTACCTCTATCGAACTTGAACTTCCTAGATTTTACTTTCGTTGGAAATCCTCTACTATAAATACCATATTCATAAACAATATCAATTCCCCGATTATCCAATTCCCTACCTAATAATAATTCCAATTCTTGTCGGGAAACCCGCTCATGAATGGGTACTGTTTTTGCAGCTTCCATAAAAACGTCTTCATAGGCAGCTTTATCAATAGCTGAAAGTCCGCCAATTTTCTCCACCCGTTGTATAGGTGTCAATGCATATCGCTTTCCATCTAAACCATAATCTTCCTTAAATACTGCTGTTGTTCGGCGACTTGTAAAATTTTTGATTGTCGTTGAATCCTCAATCGTATTATCAAAGAACATCGATGAAATATCATAGCTTTCCTCCAGAATACCATGGGAATAAAACTTGATTTCATCAGAATTCAAATCACGATCTACAAAAAAAAAGTTGCGTAGATGGGCGGTTTTGGGCTGTTGCACACTGTCTACAAGCTCTGCCAAACGGTCCATATAGTCTTTGCGTTCCCTACTTTCAACCCGCTCGGCTACCTTATCTAGCACGTCTTCGACCGTATTCGAAAACTGCTCTTGCTTATCATCGACTGATTTCTGAATCCAGTATACTTGAACCGAAATAATACCGATAAGCGAGAGACTCATCAAAATGACCAGTAGAACGAATCGTCTCTTGTTCATTTGGTTAAAATTAGAAATTTAACATTTAGGGCCTTGGTCGTTTAACCTATCGTTAACAAAAATGTTAAAGTACTGGTTATGCGGTTGTTTGACCAACCAATTTGCTGTGGATTTCTGCTACTCTTTTTTGTGTCTCGTACAGATCGGCATTTTCAACTATGAAATCGGCCATTTTCGATTTAATGGCATCTGATAACTGATGGTCAATTCTCGCGCAAACATCGGTTTCAGAGACGCCATCCCGTTTCATAACGCGCCTTATACGTAGTGTTTTAGGGGCAGTCACTAGGATGACCTTATCGTAATGATGTTGCAAATTGTTTTCAAATAAAAGTGCTGTTTCCTGTAAGACATATCGCGTATTCTGAACCTTGGCCCAATTTAAAAAGTGCTTTCTAACCGCAGGATGAACAATCGCATTCAACTGTTCAAGTTTATCACTATCATTAAATACAATATCTGACAAGTACGTTTTGTTTAACTTTTGGCCTTCATACGAAGCCGGTCCAAAAAGACTGATTATGCTATTTCTAATGGTCTCAGACGCTACCATTAAATGTTTGGCTTCGCTGTCAGAATCATATACTGGTACCCCAAGTGCTCTAAAAAAATTCGCTACCGTACTCTTTCCACTCCCAATGCCCCCCGTAAGACCTACAATCATATTTTCTCAAGAACAAATTCAATGCGATTTTGCAACAAGCGCACAGAAAAAACATCTTTTGGGTTTTCATCGATATGAACGCTGAGGAATTTTCCTTCTTCAATGGCACTGAAATCTACGAAAAGACCGAAATCATTTGGTTTAAGTTCCTTTAACCTGTCTACATCGGCTTTACAATATAAGTGAACATGATCGGGAAACATCTTAAGTCGATACCCTTCCGGTACGTTTCTTGTTCCGATGCTCACGTCGAACTCCTTTTCTGAAAACCGTACAATCTTACCCGAAACATTAACCATCGATGGGGAAATAACAAGTTCACTTAGAGAATCTAATTTCTGAATGCTGACATTATTTGAAAAATCTGAGGATATATTTTCAAGTACAAATGGAATTGTTGCCATATTATTGATTGTTGAAATCAACCGTTGAGGTCCCTTAATCAAAATAGAATCAGGCTCAACCAACAATTTGCCTTTCAGAAGATAGTTTTGGGCCAAAGTTAAATCTAACTTCGCGACAACGGGCACTCGCTTTGTATCGACTAAGTACAAATTGGTATAGTAAATCGGATTACTCAGGTCAATGAGAGAAACACTGTTGGGCAGCTGTCTTTCTATCTGATTCTTTAGTTCATTTTCAGTCAAAAAGTAGGTGCCATCTTGTTCCAAAACCTTTTTTAAACTGAGCCTTATCGTCTTTGTATTGAGAGTATAGCTCAAGAGTTGAAATCCGCTCGCCCTTATTTTTGATTCAATAGGCACAACTTCCTTTTTTGCCAAAAGACTATCGGGAATATTTCGATAGGCCACTTCAAACTTCACCTGAGACTCATACTCTTCTGAAAGTTTACTGATGGTCCATGCAAAAAAAGAGCACAATAAGAAAATCAAAAAAACTTTTGCCTTTCTGCTATTCACATTCTCGAACAAAGACTTCAATGGACTCATAAAGCTTAGAAGAACAGTTTTGGAAACACCTCTTCCGGGCGCTTGTTGCTAAAGTTAACCAAGATGGTTGACTTTAGAAAACCATAACCATAGCCAAAAAATTGGATAAAAAGCGCATACAAGGCCATGAAAGCAACCTTGAAACTTTTTTTGGCAAACAGTGCGGCACTAAAAACAATGATGAGATAAGTCCCAAAAAATAGCGTGGGCAGCAATACCCCAAAAAACGACAACAGTAAAGCTGCAATACTGCCAAGAGAAAATAAACTGGGGAACCAATAGGTGGGTTTAGCCGTGCCTGGATGCCATTTGTTCAAAATAGGGCGCACCATACCAAACTTTTTCACTTGAAGGTGAAACTTCTTCCAATCAATTCTTCGCTTATGATAGACATAGGCCTTTGGAAAAAGACGAGAGACAAATCCTTTGTTCCATATTCTAAATGTAAGGTCAGGGTCTTCACCGGGATGGATATTGCCAAAACCACCTGTAGCCTCAAAAGCATCTTTTGAAATACCCATATTGAAACTGCGGGGCTGAAACCTGCCAACAGCATTTTTTCCTCCTCGAATACCCCCCGTTGTCAAAAACGAGGTCATTACAAAGTCAATGGCCTTCTGTGTATCGGAAAAAGATTCATGGGCCGCATCAGGGCCACCATAACAGTCGACATAAGACCTTTTTAGTTCGTTTTCTACTTCAGTAAGATACTCGGGCGGTAATAGACAGTCAGAATCTAGAACGATAAAATAGTTGCCCTTGGCTTTCGACATACCATAGTTTCTGCTATCCCCCGGGCCCGTATTCCCTTTCTTGTAATACGCGACGTTCAGTTCATCTGAAAAACTTCGAATTACAGCTTCGGCATCGCGTTGGGAGCCGTCTTCAACGATAACAATTTCATAATCGCCTGTGTAATACATAACGACCATACTCTCCAAAAGTTCTTGTATCTCTTCAGGCCGATTATACACAGGAACGATAAATGAAAAAAACAAGGGTTTCATATAAACAAAAGCCACCTGTTTTCGGCAGATGGCTTTATATAACTATCTATTTGTGCTATTCACTAAAAACATCAATAACTTCTTGGCTGACACCTGTATTTGAAAATCCACCGTCATGAAATAGGTTCTGCATGGTGACTTTTTTAGTCAAATCGGAAAAAAGGCTTACCGTATAATTGGCACAGTCATCAGCGGTAGCGTTACCCAGAGGTGACATCTTTTCGGCATAGGTGATAAATCCGTCAAAGCCCTTTACTCCTTGCCCAGCTGTTGTGGGCGTCGGCGATTGACTAATCGTATTCACACGAACTTTCTTTTCTTTACCGAAAAAATAACCAAAACTGCGCGCGACAGATTCAAGATAGGCCTTGTTATCTGCCATATCATTGTAATCGGGAAAAGTACGTTGTGCCGCCATATAGGTCAAGGCAACAATGCTTCCCCATTCGTTCATGGCATCCTCTTTATACAGAGACTGCATCACTTTATGGAAAGAAAGGGCGGAAACATCCCATCCTTTGGTGGTAAAATCATATTTCTCATCGGTATAATGGCGTCCTTTTCTGACATTAACCGACATTCCGATGGAATGAAGGACGAAGTCGAGTTTTCCCCCTAAAATTCCCTTTGATTTTAAAACTAAATTTTGAAGGTCTTCCTCGTTTGTGGCATCTGCGGGAACAATCTCAGAACCGGTCTTTTCTGCAAGTGATTTAATCTGCCCCATACGCATGGCGATGGGCGCATTGGTCAATACAAACTGACCGCCTTCTTCATGAACACGTTCTGCCGTTTTCCATGCAATGGAGTTCTCATCCAAAGCACCAAAAATGATTCCCTTCTTTCCCTTTAATAGGTTATGACTCATTATTCGTTGGTTTTAGTGCGACAAAGATATGGATTTCAGGGGTTGCGAAATAAGCCTATTTATCAATCAATTTTGCAGTAGCAATTGCTTGGCATGCGATACCGCCGAGGCCGAAAAGGACTTGCCATCCAACATTTCTGCGAGCTCTTTTACACGTTCGTCATCATTCAATTGACGAATATGGGAGGTGGTCGAATCCCCCATTTCTTCTTTGTATACCTTAAATTGTTGTTGGCCCTTTGAAGCGACCTGCGGAAGATGGGTTATGGAAAAAATTTGCATTTGGTCGCCCATACCCTTCATAATACTTCCCATCTTATTTGAAATCTCACCTGACACCCCAGTGTCAATCTCATCAAAAATAAGGGTCGGGAGCTTTTCGTACGAGGCCAGAATAGCTTTTATGGCCAACATAATCCTAGAAAGCTCACCCCCCGAGGCCACCTTCTTCAATTCCCCAAAACTAGAACCCTTATTGGCCGAAAATTGAAAAATCAAATCGTCTTGCCCGTTTTCCTTGAATCTCACAGTAGGCTGCAATTCAATATTGAACGAAGCGGCCGCCATTCCCAATTGTATGATATTGTCCGTAAGTTGTTCTTGTAATAGCGGAATTACCTTTTTTCGTTTGTCGGAAATTTCCTTTGCTTTCTCGGAGAGGTCATTTCTTAATTCTTCAACCTTGGATTCCTGTTTTAAAATGGAATCATCCATATTCAGGGAAATCTCAACCTTTTCCGCCAACTCCAGCTTAATTTTGGTCAACTCTTCAACTGTTGAGACCTGATGCTTTTTCAAAAGGTCATGGAGTTGTTGTAGTTGCCCATTGACCTCCTCTAGTCGACTGGGATTGGGTTCAACCGATTCTGATAGTTGCTCAAGTTCGGCAGCAACGTCTTCAAGTTCGATGGCCACCGACTGTATACGCTCATTGAGCCCCAAATATTTGCCCCCAAATGCTTCCAGCTGCTGCGTGAGTTGTTTTAGCTGTGCAATTTCCGATAGCACGCCCATCTGTTCTTCGTTCATCAATTGGTGAGCGTTGGATAGGAGCTCCATAATGTTTTCCACGTCATTCAACTCGGCATATTCGCCTTCCAAATCCTCCAACACTCCTTTACGCAACGGAGCCTCTTCCAACTCCCTTAACAAAAAAGAGTTGTAGTCCAATTCTTTTTCGGCAGCAAGCCTTGTATCTTTTAGAGATTCCAATTGCTTTTTGGCATCTGAATAATACTGTAATTGTCCTTTATAAGATTGTATTAAGGTATTATTATCGGCCAAAGCATCAATGACCCGAAACTGAAACGCGTTTTCAGTCATTCGCAAGGTTTGGTGCTGTGAGTGGATGTCCACCAATCGTTCCCCCAGAGCAGAGAGTATATCAAGGGTAACCGGTGTATCATTGATAAAGGCCCTTGATTTTCCACTAGGCAATATTTCTCGTCGAACGATGGTCAACTCATCAAAATCCAAATCATTTTCATCAAAGAATCCCCTTAACCCATAGTTGCCAATACTAAATTCCGTTTCTATAGAGCACTTTTTGGACGGATCCTTCAGGGTCGATAAATCTGCCCGCTTTCCCAAAACCAATGAAAGTGCTCCCAAGAGAATGGACTTTCCTGCTCCGGTCTCCCCGGTAATGGTGGTAAAACCCGAATCAAAATTGACATTTAAATCGTCAATCAGCGCAAAGTTTTTTATGGTTAATTGTGCTAGCACCTATTACAATTTAGCCTAGCAAAGATAGTGATGTAGAGGAATTATCAATACGAGATTTCGCTCCAGATATTGGAATAAAAAGGGGCCACTTTATTCAAACTTTCTTTTAGCTTGACGATATCGACCTTGGGACCGTCAGAAAAGATATTTTGTATTTCCTCTGCCTTGGCGTCAAAGAAGGTTTGTAACAAAAAGGCATTGGGACGTCGTTTAATAAGGGTCTCAAACAAACGAAGACTTCCGGCGATGACTTGCTTGCCTGTGCTGTTGTTATCTGCCAAAACATCCATACCCTTGCGATGGTAATTGTAGAGCGCGATACGATATTCGCGAAACGTATTAGATAACAAGTTGTCAATCAAATCAAAACGGGTACGATTGTCTTGTGCCGATTGGTTCCACCCCACATTTCCCGAACCTTGGGCCTGGGTCACTATATTTCTAGCAATTTCGTAATATTCCGTTCCGCCTTCCAATGAAAAAGTATCAGCATCCAATCCTAAAATAATATAGATGTAATAAGTAATAACCCCAACCAAATTGGAATCAAATGCATTCGGATTATAGACCAAGGGTTCAAACTCTTGATACCGAAAATTGAAGGAGTTGTCTTTATAATTAAAAACAGGACTATCATAATTGGTATTGTAAACCGGTCTTGAAGATTGAATTTGAATATTGGCCTCAAACCTGTCAGATTCATAAGAACTTACCGTAATGAACATGCTACAGGTAATACGTTCATTTTCATTGAACACCCTGTCACTCCATTTGTTTTTATTGACATAATCGTTTAAGGTAGTCTCAAGGGTTTTAAAAATCTGTTGGTTCGTTTGGTTTACCTGACCCGAGTTCACCACTACCCTACAATCAAGTTCTTGTGATGTAAGAAACATCGAACAAGAGAAAAGAGCAACTACCAATACGTACTTAAGCATATAACCTTGATGTGATTTCTTCCCAAATATCAGAAGCCACTGCAGACTTCTCTTTAACATCAAACGTTTTGGCCACCAAATTCTTATCTATGAATGTTATTTTATTAGTTGAACCACCAAAGCCCGATCCTTCGTCGTTCAATGAATTTAAAACAATTGCATCGAGGTTTTTTCGCTGCAGCTTACTTTTTGCATTTTCCAGCTCATTTTGCGTCTCAAGTGCAAAACCTACTAAAAATTGATGCTTTTTGATCTCTCCTAATGATTTTAAAATGTCTTTGGTCCGCTCAAGCGCTATAACCATGTCATTATCATCGTCCTTTTTAATTTTCTGGTCGGAGATAAATTTGGGTCTATAATCCGCTACAGCTGCGGCCCCAATGACGATATCTGCATCAGCGTAATATCGATGTACGGTATTGAACATTTCTTCAGCAGAAACAACACCAATCAATTCAATAGCTTTATCATTGATATCGAGAACCGTCGGGCCTGAAATCAAGACGACCTTTGCACCGAGTGCTGCAGCTCTTTTGGCCAGTTCAAAACCCATGGTACCCGTAGAACGGTTACCCAAAAAACGAACAGGATCTATGGCCTCATGGGTCGGACCTGCAGTGATGACGACTTTTTTGTCTTGTAACGGCAGCCCATTTCTTAAATATGATGTGATAAATTCAACGATATGCGGTGGTTCTGCCATTCGGCCCTCACCGCTTAAACCACTGGCCAATTCTCCAGACTCTGCTGGAATTATGATATTCCCAAAAGCGGCTAATTTATCAAATGTGGCTTTGGTCGATGGATGTTTGTACATATCCAAATCCATAGCTGGTGCAAAATATACTGGGCATTTCGCGGATAGATAGGTAGCCAATAACAAATTATCACAGGTTCCATTGGCCATTTTTGACAGGGTATTCGCCGTAGCGGGCGCAACGATCATAAGGTCTGCCCAAAGCCCGAGCTCTACATGGTTGTTCCAGGAGAGGCTACCATCTTCATCATTTACAAAGTCAAGTACTACTGGATTTTTTGATAACGTTGATAGGGTAAGGGGAGTAACAAAAGAGCTGGCACTTTGCGTCATTACTACTTTGACCGAAGCGCCAGCTTTTATCAATAACCGGACTAAAAATGATGTCTTGTAAGCAGCAATCCCTCCGGTAACGCCCAAAAGGATGTTCTTTCCGCTCAACATCTATTCGTCCCTCTCTGTATTTCTATGGTAAATCTTATCTTCTAGCCATTCTTGTACGGCAAGAGCATGCGGCTTCGGAAGTTTTTCATAAAACTTGGATACCTCTATTTGCTCTTTATTCTCAAAAACCTCTTCAAGGCTATCGCTGTAGGTGGCGAACTCTTCCAATTTCTCCAATAATTCTTTCTTAATCTCAGAATTGATTTGAATGGCCCTTTTCGCCGCAATTGAAATAGCTTCGTAAATATTATCCGTTTCTACGTCAAACTCGTTACGGTTATGGGTAACGGTTGAAATTGGGGCATTGGTGTTTTTTAAGTCCTTCATATGCGTTTATTGTATTATTTGGTCGCTTCCTGCTCTGAAAGCTTCAATTCCTTTTGAATGGTTGCGTAATATTTGTCAGCTTCTTTCTTATGTTTGGTATCAGGGTAGGCCTTCATCAATGCCTGATAATATTTTAATGCTTCTTCGTATCGTTCTTCCTGTTTCGTAAATGTACTGTTATTGGCCAACGTCATTTCCGATTTTAAACGGTAAAAAAAGGCATCTTCCCTGTAGAGGGAACCTGGATTATCTGTCACGAAATTATTGAAGGCTTTGATAGATGAAACTAAAATTGGGAAATTAAACTCCCCCAATTTATCAAACTGCTTTGCAATTTCGTACTCTTTTTTTTGCTTTTTCAATGTTAATTCCTGGGCCATTTCATTGGCTTCGGCAAAAAATTCAGAATCGGGATAACGATTGATAAAGTTTTGAAGTTTTATCAACGCTTTGTCCGTATCCGTTTGGTCAAGAGAATATCTCGGTGAAAGTTTGTAATAGCTTTTGGCCTCTCGAAAAATGGCCTCTTGCATTTTATCACTATTCGGATACGATTTGATAAAACGTTCAAATTGATATCCTGCCAGATAATACTGTTGCGTTTGATAATAGGTATCCGCGAAGAAAAACATCACGCGTTCCCCCTGAGGCTTTCCAACATATCGTGGCGCAATTTGTTCGAACAAACGGTTGGCACGTTTGAAATCACCGTCATCATAGTAGCGTTCTGCCAAATCATACTTTGCTTTGATGTCTTCATTCTTGAGTACTTTTTGATACTCATTACATGACGTCAACAACAAAAAGGAAGACAACTCCAAAAAATAAAATGACCTCGTTTTCAAAAACATTCGGCAAAATTAAGAATTATCCATTGATTAGGAAAACCGAAGTTCCCAATAAAACTTGGGCTTGAAAAGAACTGCTTAGGATTTTGGGCAAAATTTAACGCCTAAACTGCTACCTCTTGAAAACGATTCAAAAATTTGCCAATTTTCCTTTCAAGGGAAGGTGTTGCTGATACCAATGGTAATCTCACTTTGGTCGAACAAATATCAAAATGGCGCAATGTCGATTTGATACCCGCGGGATTACCTTCTTCAAAAATCAAGTGCATTCCATCGAGAAGGGACTGATGTATTTTATAGGCCGCTTCAGATTCGCCGCGAAGGCCCAGGTCAATCATTTCAGAAAACGCTTTGGGAAGCCCCTGTCCCAAAACAGATATCACCCCTGATCCCCCAGCTAATACTGTGGAAAGCGCCGTGAAATCATCGCCTGAAATAATATGGAAACCCTTGGGACGTAATTGCATGAGTTGGTCTATCTGAATTTGATCCGCACACGCCTCTTTTAGACCAATTATGTTTTCAAAATCCTGTGCCAAACGTACAGTAGTTTTGGGCAACATATTACTTCCTGTTCTGGAAGGTACATTATACAAAATGATTGGGAGCGGAGAAGCCTCTGAAATTGCCTTGAAATGCTGATAAATCCCTTCTTGCGTTGGCTTATTGTAGGCTGGCGACACAGATAAGATGGCCTCAAAGTCCATAACATCGATGTTTTCCAATTCCCTCACAATAGCCATGGTGTTATTTCCACCTACACCAATAACTAATGGCAGCCGTCCGGCATTGGCTAAAGATATGGTTTGCATCACCAAACGCTTTTCATCTGCGGTCAAAGTTACCGCCTCGGCCGTAGTGCCCAAAGCCACCAAATAATCAATTCCTCCAGCAATATTATATTCCACTAAATTTTGTAGTGACTTGGTATCGACCAAACCTTCTTCGGTAAAGGGGGTAACCAAAGCCACACCCGTACCAATCAAATTATCCGCTATCATATTTCTTTCAAAATTCTTAGATATTTCTCCAATTCGCTTTTGAATAGATTGAACTCATTCATCTCACAATTAAAGATAAGATCGTTCATTTCAATATCCGCAGCCTTAAAACCAACACGAATTCTGGCATTGACTTTGGTTGACATTAATTTCAACAATAATCGATCTTCGGTAAAATAATTAATCAACACATCATATTCCCTGCCTGCAAATTCTGAAAAGTCCCCATTTTCAATGGAACCATTCCAACCTAAATCCTTATCGGTACAAAACGGAACAGAAAACATCCCATGTTTATCCTGACCTCTTTTGTACCCCATAATGTGCACTGCATTGGGTTTGAGCTGCATCTGCTTCCTAAGGCCTTGAAATACCTCTGTGTCACTGAACTTGTCCATATCAACGATACAGGCCAAGGTTGAAATTCCTTTCCTATCAGTTGTTTTTTTAGATTTCTTTAGTTCGTCTTCGAGAAACTTCAACCCCGACTTCACTTTGAATCTGTCCTGAATCGCTCTGAATACCATAATAGCTCGTGTGTTTCCACAAATGTAGCCATTCTCTCTATTCGGTTGCTAAAGTACCTTGAGTACAGCTTCTAAAAAACCAACAAATTGTTGTATTTATAACAATTGCATGTTTAGTAATTTCACAAGCCATATAAAAAAAGCCTCGAAGAGACTTCACATGAATCAATGAGACCTCAGACTTCCATCAGGGAAAATAAAATCGCTTGCTCTTAAAACAGTCGAAGAATAAGGCCCTATTCCGGTTTTACGTAGTATTGTGCTCTATCTGGTTTATCATAAAACCCTTCAGGCTTTTTGTTTTTGGCCAAGGCAACCTGTTCAAATTTGACCGTATTCCGCAACGCTTTGATGTTCATTCCTTCATAATCATACCATGAAATGGAATTGGGCAAGATTAGGCCATTAAAATTTCCCCAGTCGTCATAACGAATCCATTTAATGTTATCAGAATCTTCGCCTGTTCGATAGGTCACCGTGTAACCCAACCAGGTCATCTGGTAGGTTTCTGGATGGTAATGCAAATAATATTCGTCTTTTGGCGAAGCCCCTATTCCTTCGCCGTAAGTAATTTGAATTCCTGGATAACTAATCCCATCATATTGCAATGGTTCGGCCTCTTTATAATGAATACCATCATCGGCCAAAACGAAAGGCATCGCGTAAAAATAGAACATCAGGTTATGGTAAAATTCAACATTACCTGCGTACGCCTGTTCTTTGTTCAACAACCAAGGCCGCTGACCATCGAAGCCCATATTGTAATTGGGTGTTACAATTCTGTCTTTTCTAGAATAGAGGTCCGTAATATGTGTTTCTGGGTTTTCATCTTTTGGGATGGTAAAGGTCATTGTTCTGTATTGCTTCCAAAGTGATACTCCGCCATGGGCATCAAAAACACTATCCAAAGTTTTGGGATAATTGATCTTTTCGATAGCTTCCGTCTCATTGGTTTTAGTATCGGAGGTTACCATTTCGCGCTTAGCACCATTTTTACAAGAAGTCATGCAACATAGCGCGCATAGAATAAATAAAAAGTGTTTCATTGTTTGATTTGTTTTCTACTCGGTCGTATTAGCAGCGACAAATTTACAGGAATGGTTATTTTTAGCCCATGACTCCCCAAAAAACCATAACGAGCTTTCAAAACCCTTTGGTCAAAGAGGTACTGCGCTTAAAGGACAAATCAAGGGAACGAAAAAAAAACAAGCGATTTGTCATCGAAGGGCAACGTGAATTAAAACTTGCAATAAAAGGAAATTATACCATTGAACAGGTACTCGTCTGCGAAGATGTTATGGAAGCGATTTCACCACAAATCGGGGATGCAGATTGTATTCTCCTCTCCAAAAAAATTTATGAAAAACTCGCTCATAGGGGGTCCACCGAAGGTGTTTTGGCCATAGCTAAAACGAAAGAACACCACCTTGAAGACCTCAGGTTGGGTAAAAATCCATTGGTGCTGGTAGCGGAAGCCCCAGAGAAACCGGGTAATATCGGAGCGCTGCTTCGCACCGCCGATGCAGCAAATTTAGATGCGGTTTTGATAGCCAATCCTAAATCTGACCTTTACAATCCAAATATTATCCGCTCCAGCATCGGTTGCGCCTTCACAACACAAGTGGCAATGGGCACTACAAATGAAATTCTGGACTATTTAAACCAAAAAAATATTGCTATTTATTGTGCTGCGTTGGCTGCTTCCCAACCCTATATCCAAACCAACTTTACACAACCCTCGGCGATTGTTGTCGGAACAGAGGCCACTGGCCTAAGCGATCTATGGTTGAAAAACAGTTCTCAAAACATCATTATACCCATGCAGGGTGAGATTGATTCGATGAACATTTCGGTATCGGCGGCAATACTTATCTTTGAAGCCAAACGCCAAAGGGGATTTTAAACCATGTCACCTACTTTCTTGTTCTATTGCATCATTGGTATTTTAATTTTTCAATTTATAACCGATACCATTTTAGACTACCTGAACGCTAAAAGGTTTTCACAAAAAATTCCGGATGAACTCCATGACGTCTTCGATGATGAAGAGTACAGAAAAGCCAAAGAATATCATCAGGAGAACTATCGATTTGGTCTTCTTAAAGATGGAATATCCTTACTGACAATCCTTCTGTTTTTAATTCTTGATGGTTTTGGTATCGTTGACAATTTCATTCGTTCCTTTACAGAAAATCCCATAGCACAGGCCTTAGGGTTTTTTGGTGTTCTATCATTGGGTAGCAGCGTCATATCGATTCCTTTTTCCTACTACCAAACCTTTACGATTGAGGAAAAATATGGATTCAATACGACAACGACCAATACGTTCTGGACCGATATTTTGAAAAGCACCATATTGTCTGCACTATTTGGTGGTGGTATTCTCGCCTTGATTATTTGGTTTTTGGGTTGGGCCGGTGACCAATTTTGGTTATACGTATGGGGCGTGGCCCTTATATTAATGGTTTTTATGAACTTGTTTTACAGCAAACTACTTGTTCCATTATTCAATAAACAAACGGCATTGGAACCCGGTGGCCTGAAAACGGCCATTGAGGAATATGCCAAAAAAGTCGGATTTGACCTTAAAAATATTTTTGTGGTCAATGGATCAAAACGGTCGACAAAGGCCAATGCTTATTTTTCGGGATTTGGTAAACAAAAAAGGGTAACCCTTTACGACACGCTCATCAATGACCTCAATGATGATGAAATTGTTGCCGTTTTGGCCCATGAAGTAGGGCACTATCAAAGAAAACACATCATTTTTAATATGTTCGCTTCCATATTGCTTACGGGTCTCACCTTATACGTGCTGTCTTTGTGTATCAACTCTTCCGCATTATCGCTATCCATTGGTGTTGATGTAGCCAGTTTTCATGCCGGACTTTTAGCATTCTTTCTTTTATACAGTCCTATTTCGATGGTTACAGGATTGATAATGAACTATATATCGCGGAAATTTGAATTTCAAGCCGATGATTATGCTAAAAAAACATTTTCATCATTGCCCTTGGTCAGCTCACTCAAAAAACTGTCCAAGAGCAATTTGAGCAACCTTACTCCCCACCCAGCATATGTTTTTGTGCATTATTCCCATCCTCCATTAATTGAGCGTATTAGGAATTTAAGGGCATAATTTTTGTTGTTTTCGAGTGTATAATATGGTAACTTTAATTAAGTTACAGCATAGATGACGTCAATATATGACTGAGGCCGCTATAGAAATAGAAAACAAACAAATTGCCAAGCAGTACAAAGAACTGTTGCGCATTAGCTATCAAACGCTAACCGCTGAGGACAAGAAATTGATACGTTCTGCCTTTGATGTTGCGGTAGATGCGCATAAAGACCAACGGAGAAAGTCTGGGGAAGCCTATATTTTTCATCCTATTGCCGTGGCAAAAATTGTCGCCTCCGAAATTGGTCTTGACGCCGTTTCCATTGCTTCTGCCCTACTCCATGATGTAGTAGAGGACACCCCCTATACTTTGGATGATATCGAACGGATGTTTGGGGAATCGGTAGCACGTATCGTAGATGGCCTGACAAAAATATCACACCTTAAGAAAGACAAAAACATCAGTCAGCAAGCTGAAAATTTCAGAAAAATGTTGCTGACCCTTCATGATGACGTGCGGGTGATCATAATCAAAATTGCCGATCGCTATCATAATATGCTCACTATGGATGCGATGCCAGAGCATAAACAGGTTAAAATTGCATCTGAAACCCTCTATATCTATGCCCCTCTTGCCCATCGTATCGGATTGTACAATATCAAAACCCAGCTTGAAGACCTTAGTTTAAAGTATACGGAACCAGAGGTCTACAACGATATTCAGGGTAAGATTGAAGAAACTGAGGAAGAACAAAAAAAGTATATCACCGATTTTACGAAGGTCATCGAGAACTCTCTTGATGAAGAGGGACTCAATTATCATATCAAAGGACGAATGAAATCCATTTTTTCCATTCGGCGAAAAATGGTGAAGCAAACAATCGCGTTCGAAGAGGTTTATGACAAATTTGCTATCAGGATCATATACAAATCCGATAGGAAAAACGAAAAGTTTCTGGCGTGGAAAATTTATTCCATAGTCACCGATCATTTTACCCCCAATCCCGTTCGGTTGCGCGATTGGATTACCTCCCCAAAGTCAACAGGCTATGAAGCCCTTCATATCACTGTCATGGGGCCACAGGGCAAATGGGTAGAGGTTCAGATACGTAGTGAGCGTATGCATGAAATTGCCGAAAAAGGCTATGCCGCCCACTTTAAATACAAGCACGGCGAACAGAATGAACAAGGTATAGAGCAATGGCTCAACCGTTTGCAGGAAGCCCTTGAAAGTGCCAATGGAAATGCAGTAGATTTTGTTGAAGAATTCAAACTCAACCTGTATTCCAAAGAAATTTTTGTATTCACGCCCCAAGGTGAACTCAAATCATTGCCCAAAGGAGCTACCCCTCTTGACTTTGCTTTTCATATTCATACTGAGGTAGGCATGAAAACCCGTGGGGCAAAGGTCAATGGTAAATTGGTGCAGTTGAATACCGTACTACACAGTGGTGACCAAGTTGAAATCATGACCTCCGAATCGGCAAAGCCCAATCAAAACTGGCTGGAATATGCGACAACGGGGCGGGCCAGGGCAAAAATCAAATCATCTTTACGGGAAGAGCAGAAAGAGGTTGCCGATGAAGGTAAGGAGATGCTCAGACGAAAGCTAAAATCCCAAAAAATCAGCCTAAATGAGGATGTTGTCAACAAAATGGTCAATTTTTTTAAGCTCAAGACCAGTTTAGACCTCTTCTTCAGGGTAGGGAATGGAGCAATTGACAACCAGAGAATAAAGGACTTCGCATCCTCATACAACAATGCGTTCCTCAATTTCTTCAAAAATAAAATCAGAAGAACACCGACCAACGAAGATTTAGATAAGGAAGAGATTACCCACAATTATGATATGCTCGTCTTCGGTCAAGAAGAAGACAAACTGAGTTATAAACTTTCAAAATGCTGCAACCCGATTCCGGGGGATAAGGTGTTTGGTTTTCTAAGTGTCAACGACGGCATCAAAATACATAAGCAAGACTGCCCGAATGCCATTCAACTGCAGTCTAACTATGCCTACCGAATTATGTCGGCCAAATGGATCGACTCTACCCAAAAAGAATTTAGGGTGGATATTAAAATTACGGGAATCGACAATCTTGGCCTGGTTAATGAAATTACCAACATCATCTCCGATAACCTTCATGTCAACATTCGCAACCTTAATTTTAGCGCTGAAGGAGGTACTTTTACAGGTAAGATTACCGTAGTGGTAAAAAACAATTCGATATTGAAAAAATTAATGAACAGTCTCAAGCAAATCGGCGGCATCGATAAAGTGGTACGAGTTTAATTAATTCGATGTAAATTTGCCCTTTACGATGGGAAACAAAACCATGGAGAACAACAAGAACCAAGAAATAGTCAAAAACGTATTTACCGCTTTTTTAGAGGAAAACGGCCATAGAAAAACACCCGAACGCTATGCCATACTTCAAGAAATCTATGATAGCGATGATCATTTTGACGTAGAATCGCTTTACATCAAAATGAAAACTAAAAATTATCGGGTCAGTCGCGCCACGCTATACAACACCATAGAGTTATTGCTCGACTGCAAATTGGTTCGAAAACACCAGTTCGGTTCGGCCCAGGCACAATATGAAAAATCATATTTTGACCGCCAGCACGACCATGTCATATTGACTGATACCGGCGAGGTAGTGGAGTTTTGCGACCCTCGTATTCAATCCATCAAAAAGACTATTGAAGAAGTATTCGATATCAAGATCAATACCCACTCGCTATACTTCTACGGTACGCGTAACAAAGAAGAAAAAGTAACCGACTAACCCCTTTATTTCATGGTAGATTTATTGCTTGGCCTCCAATGGGGAGACGAAGGAAAAGGCAAGATTGTTGATGTTCTTACCAAAGACTACGATATTATTGCACGTTTTCAAGGAGGTCCAAACGCCGGTCATACGCTTGAATTCGACGGAATAAAGCATGTGCTCCACACCATCCCGTCAGGAATCTTTCACAAAAATGCTTTAAACATTGTAGGTAATGGGGTGGTCATTGACCCCGTTATTTTCAAGAAAGAGCTCGATAATCTCGACCAATTTAATATTGATATTGCCTCCAAACTCTTTATTTCAAGAAAAGCACATTTAATTTTACCGACCCACCGCTTGTTGGATGCCGCTTCAGAAACGGCTAAAGGAAAAGCCAAGATTGGTTCGACCCTAAAAGGTATTGGCCCCACTTACATGGACAAAACCGGGCGTAACGGTATGCGTGTTGGTGATCTTGAATTTGATAACTGGAAGGAAAAATACCGCACCCTTGCCGATAAACATATCGGTATGATTGATTACTATAACGTAGATATTCAATACGACCTGAAAGAGTTGGAAGATGAATTCTGCGAAAGTATCGATACCTTACGAAAACTCACCTTTATAGACAGTGAGCAATATATTTTCGAAGCCATGGCGCAAGGCAAAAAAATATTGGCCGAAGGCGCACAAGGTTCGTTGTTGGACATTGATTTTGGAACCTACCCCTATGTGACCTCATCCAATACCACCGCTGCTGGAGCGTGCACAGGCTTAGGCGTGGCCCCAGGTAAAATCGGGAATGTACTGGGTATTTTTAAAGCCTATACCACTCGTGTGGGTAGTGGCCCTTTCCCTACCGAACTTTTTGATAATGATGGAGAGACCATGGGGCGCGTTGGCAATGAATTTGGGGCGACCACCGGGCGACCTCGAAGATGTGGATGGCTTGATTTAGTTGCCTTGAAATATGCGGTTGAAATTAATGGGGTTACCGATTTGATGATGATGAAAGCCGATGTGCTTAGCGGTTTTGATACCATTAAGGTTTGTACGGCATACAAATACAAGGGGGAAACCATAAAACATCTCCCCTACAGTGTGGAAGGAGAAAATGTGGACCCCATTTATGAAGAGCTCAAAGGTTGGTCAAAAGATTTGACCCAAATGACCAAAGCGAACGAGCTACCCGAAGCGCTCAATGCCTACATTGATTTTCTTGAAAAAGAACTTAAAGTTCCCATTAAAATAGTTTCTGTGGGACCTGATCGATTACAGACCATTCATCTTTAGAGATCAATGACTGAAATCGAATTCCATGAAAAAACGAAAAGGTTTCTTGAACATAAGGAGCCTTTTTTGTTTGTAGTGGATTTTGACAAAAGTGAGACCTTGGCCTATTCGTTTGACGAAGCCGAAGACCATAACATCTTTTTTGATATCAATGGCGTTTCGAACGTCAAAAAGAATACGGACCATAAGATTATCGAGCTTCCACCCATCACCGTGAATCCTTTCCCTTTTGCGGCGTATCTATCAGGATTTGAAAAGGTTGTTGGGCATCTAAAGAATGGTGATAGCTTTTTGGTCAATCTGACCTTTCCCAGTGAAATCATTTCTAAAATGAACCTGCTTTCCGTATTTGTAAAGGCCCATGCGCCGTATAAGTTGTTGTTCCAGAATCAGTTTACCTGTTTTTCACCAGAGTCTTTTATTAAAATAAAGGGCGACCATATCTACGCCTACCCCATGAAAGGTACCATTGATGCGACGATTGAAAATGCAGAAGACCTATTGATGAACAATGGTAAAGAGCTACAAGAACACAATACCATTGTTGACCTCATACGCAACGACCTCTCCTTGGTGGCACGCGATGTGACGGTCACAAAGTTTCGATATCTGGAAAGAATTAAAAAAGGAGCGGGTGAAATTCTTCAAAGTAGTTCCGAAATACGGGGGCGATTGCGTTTGGATTGGAAAAAAAACTTTGGTGAACTCTTATTAAAAATGCTCCCGGCGGGCTCCATAAGCGGTGCTCCAAAGGCGAAAACCCTAGATATTATCCATTCCGCCGAAAACTATAAAAGAGGGTTCTATACCGGTATTTTTGGCATCTTTGATGGAGAAACCATTGATAGCGGGGTAGCCATTCGTTTCATAGAAAAGAAAGACGGTTCATTTTGGTATAAAAGTGGCGGGGGCATCACCCACCAAAGCAATGTAAAAGAAGAGTATATTGAACTCATTGACAAAATCTACATTCCCACTATTTGAAAGTGTATGTGTGGTGAATGGCACCATTCAAAATACCGCTTTTCACGAGAAGCGCTTTCAATATGCCTACTACGAATACTTTAGAAATCACCCGAAATTCGAGTTGTTTGACCATATTGAGATTCCTTTGACCCATCAACAACATAAGGTCAAGCTAAGAATTTCGTACGGGGAAGCAGAAAAGGAACACATTTTTCAGCCTTATCAAAAAAAGGAAAAAAAGACCCTAAAGTTAGTGTCCCATGATGCCATTGACTATCACCTAAAATTGGAAGAAAGAGAGCCAATCCATGCCCTTTATGCGTTGAAGGGGAATTGTGATGATGTGCTTATTGTGAAGCAAGGGCATATTACGGACAGTAGTTATGCCAATATCATTTTTTGGGACGGAAAAACATGGTATACCCCAAGTACCTATTTGTTGAAAGGAACCAAAAGAAGCCAACTGCTGCACGATGGTCTTATCCGTGAAACCCCTATTGAACTGAACGATTTAGAACGGTATCAGGGATTTCAATTGATCAATGCCATGCTCGATTTTAACCCAAGAGATGTCCTCCCCATAAGTAATATCAAAAGATGATATCCTGTTAAAGATGGTTGGATTGCCCTTCGCTATTGCTAACTGGTAGAATGATGGCCCGTAACCACTTTTATAAAGGGTTTAGTAGCCTCTGAGCCGCTATCATTTTACCCAAGCTCATCCCCTACCACAGGTATTGAAATACGCTATATCTTACGCCCCTTAGTACGCCTTTGTAGTACGGTTGAAACCAATGGGTAGCGTGTGGTTTCAACGGGCA
>ERZ1740067.267-NODE-267-length-43098-cov-7.284436_pt1 | contig 43098 bp, 38 predicted proteins | sample MGYA00581736_ERZ1740067 | MGnify/ENA primary metagenome ERZ1740067 (study PRJEB43018, sample SAMN04849236) | marine metagenome | isolation source: floating plastic debris | place: Pacific Ocean | collected 2008-08-27 | study: EMG produced TPA metagenomics assembly... | reverse complement strand
AAGCGAAAACTTCTAGAAATCGCCAATGCCTTAAAAGACAGCGAAGACCTTGACAAGACCACTCCAGAAATGAAGCGTATTCAAAGCGAGTGGAAAAAAATTGGACATGTACCACGAAAATATTCCGATAAGATTTGGAATGAATTCAAAGAGGCCTGTAATCATTATTTCAATCGATTACATGCCGATAAGAATGCGGCCAATAAAGTGGAATTGGCCAACTTCGAAGCCAAAAGCACCTACTTAGACCGCTTAAAGGCCTTTAAAATTTCAGGGGACAAAAGCAAAGACCTACCCAAAATCAAAGAATTTATCACCGAGTGGAAAACCATTGGTCATGTACCTTATAATAAAAGGCATATCAATGGTAAATTCAATAAAATCATTGACGCACTTTTCAAAAAATTGGATGTTAGCAGGCAAGAATCAGAGTTGTTGAAATATGGTGACAAAATCAAACAGTTGGCCAAGTCGGAGAACAATGAGCGCGCCATTAGCAATGAACGTACTTTTATCAAACGTAAGATTGATGAGAGCAATGCAGAGATACGTCAGCTCGAAAACAACCTTCAATTTTTCTCTAATGCCTCAGAGGATAATCCGTTGGTCAAAGAGGTGTATAAGAACATCTCACGTCACAAAGAATCCTTAGAAACATGGAAGACAAAATTGAAAAATTTGAATATTATGGAAAATAAGCTCGCCAAAGGTGAGTTCGAGGATGAGAATAACCCAACAGAAGAAGAGTAACATTCTTATCTATAATTCCGCATTACCATTTCTAAGGGAAGGGTTATGCTATTTCGCTATATTTACCGCTCTAGTTTCCCGTATTACAGTGACCTTGACCTGACCAGGGTACGTCATATCGGTCTGTATTTTCTGAGAGATATTAAACGATAGTTCAGCTGCTTTATCATCATTGACTTTTTCACTTTCAACGATGACCCGTAATTCTCGACCCGCCTGAATGGCATAGGCTTTTTGTACACCATTGAAACCAAAAGCTACATCTTCCAAATCTTTTAACCGTTGAATGTACGAGTCCAACACTTGACGTCTGGCACCTGGCCTCGCACCACTGATTGCATCGCACACCTGCACTACAGGAGAAATTAAACTGGTCATTTCAATCTCGTCATGATGCGCTCCGATGGCGTTACAGACCTCTTTCTTTTCCCCAAATTTTTGGGCCCATTGCATCCCCAAGATAGCATGCGGTGTCTCTACTTCCGTCTCTGAATTGGGTACCTTACCAATATCATGCAGCAATCCGGCCCTCTTTGCCAATTTCGGGTTCAATCCCAATTCGGCAGCCATCACTCCGCAGAGTTTTGCTACTTCGCGAGAATGCTGTAACAAATTTTGACCATAAGACGAACGATACTTCATTCGACCCACCGATTTAATCAATTCGGGGTGAAGACCATGAATACCTAAGTCAATGACCGTTCTCTTTCCTATTTCAATAATTTCTTCATTGATTTGCTTTTCCGTTTTCTTGACAATTTCTTCAATTCGTGCGGGATGAATTCTCCCGTCGGTCACCAAACGGTGAAGAGAGAGACGTGCCACTTCTCTCCTTACGGAGTCAAAACAAGACAAAATAATGGCCTCAGGGGTATCGTCAACAATGATTTCAACTCCTGTTGCGGCCTCGATAGCACGTATATTTCGTCCCTCACGACCGATTATTCTTCCTTTCACATCATCGGACTCCAGATTAAAAACGGATACACAGTTCTCGACGGCCTCTTCTGTTCCAATACGCTGAATCGTATTGATGACTATCTTTCGGGCTTCTTGCTGCGCGGTTAATTTCGCCTCCTCCAAAGTACTTTGTAAATAGGCCATCGCATCGGTCTTGGCCGTTTCCTTCAGCGATTCCAGTAATTGACTTTTGGCGTCTTCCGCCGAAAGACCAGAAATGACTTCAAGCTGCTGTACTTGGCTTTTGTGTAATTTCTCTACTTCTGACTTTTTCTTGTCAAGAATCTCACTCTTGTAATCATTCTCTTTGATCAACGATTCTAAACGATCGTTGAGGCGCTTATTCTTTGAAAGTTCATTACCAATTTGGGATTCTTTATCACGGGTTCGCTTTTCCGCTTCCGCAATTTTTTTATCCTTACTAATGATTACTTTTTCATGTTCTGCCTTGAGTTCGAGAAACTTCTCTTTGGCCTGAAAAATTTTGTCTTTTTTAATACTTTCTCCTTCTTTGCTCGCCTCCTTAATGATATTGGCAGCCTCTTTCTTCGCATTACCTACAGTTTTGGCAGCATTGCCTTTCTCCAACATTTTGGCGATTACAAATCCGACAATGAGGCCAACGGCTGCGGCTATGATGAGTATAACGGTAGTATCCATTCTATTGCATTTGATTATATAAAAAAACCCACATCGGCGGAAGTTTTGTACAAACTCCTAATAACAGGTTTAGGGCTACCAAGCTGCTCAAGGATCCTTATACTGGTAAGGCCTGCTTTTACAACCTAAACTCACCCTTTTTAAATTTAATAATGTTGAGTTTGCCAAAAATTGATACCAATGTGGGCAGTAACAATTGTATTTTAAAGAACTTATTCCGAACCCAATCGGGAAATAACCAAATCGTTCAAAGCCCTTAAACGGTCTTTTGCTTCTTTGGTACTTTCGGACTCATTTATACCACTCTGCTCAATTTTGGAAGCGAACTGGAGCGCACACATGGCAAGTACATCTTGTTTGTCACGTACCGCATAGTTCTGCTCAAACTTTTTTGCCAAAAAATCAATGTTTTTGGCGGCCTTTCTTAGTCCCTCTTCTTGTTTTGGATCAATGGTCAAGGGGTATACCCTATCGGCAATTGAAAGCTTTATTTTGAGCTTCTCTTCCATATATTTTCCTTATTCGGCCAAATGGGCAATACAACTATCCAATTCTCGAATAAGGGTATTTATCTTGAGCTTTGCTTCTGTTTTATTCGTATTACTGCCAAGCATTGAATCTGCGAGCTTCAGGGAATCATATTTCTCTTTCCATTCCGCTAGGGTAGCCTTTGTTCGTTCATGAGACTCCGTTTGATTGGCAAGCTCTTCCTTTAACTTAGAATTCGCCTGGGTGACCACTTCCAAACGGTGCAGAAGTTTGCTCACTTTGTTCTCAAGGGAATCAACGATATCAATAAGTTCACCCATGTAAGATTTACAATGCGTCTTTAACAAAGTTAAATAACCTGAATCAACCAAGCAATTCTTTTTGATATATTCTAAGATGCTCCCGGAAGCCAAACATTTTTTCAACTTGAATGGTTATTTTTGATATCGAAATATCATTTTGATGACGCGAAGACCACTTGTGTGCGTTTTTTTTCTTTTGATAGCCGTTATAACAGCACAAGAAAAATATCCCACAGATGCTTTTAGACCTCCATTGGATATTCCATTGATTCTTTCTGGAACTTTCGGTGAATTGCGTTCGAACCACTTTCATGGTGGCATCGATATTAAGACTCAACAACGACAAGGCTTACCCATTTATGCCATCGCCGACGGAACCATAACTAGAATTAAGGTATCGTTATATGGATACGGAAAAGCCCTTTACGTAGCGCACCCAAACGGATTCACCTCCGTGTATGCCCACTTGCAAAAATACGGTCCAAAGATTCAGGAATATATCAAAGGGGTACAATACGATAAACGAAAATATGAAGTGGAGGTTTTTCCAAAATATGGTGCGCTGGAGATAAAGAAAGGAGACATTATTGCATATACGGGAAATACTGGTGGCTCTTCCGGACCACACCTTCACTTTGAAATAAGGAATAGCGTTACCCAAAAACCGACCAATCCACTATTGTATGGCCTTGAGGTACGGGACGCTACCAATCCTGAACTGGTAGGTTTGTTTGGCTATCCGCTCTCACCAGGGGCCCATATCAATCAAAGTGAAGAAAAGATCCAACTTAATTTCAACAAACAATCCAATGGTACTTTTCTTGCAGATAAAGTAACTGCTTTGGGCACCATAGGCTTTGGCTTTAACGGATTTGACCGACAAGACATGGCAGCCAACAAAAATGGAGCGTATGCGGTCACTCAGACCATTAACGGCAAGGTGTATTCAAGCTATGATTTTGAAACTTTTTCTTTTGCGGAAACACGTTACATTAATGCCTTTATTGATTATGCGCATTTTAAAAAATTTCGACAGCGTATCCAAAAGGTTTTTAAAGAACCTTTCAATAAACTGGGTATTTTTAAAGCACTTTACGAAGATGGTAAACTCACCGTTGAAGAAGGCATGAGTTACACCGTTGAACTGAGCATTAAAGATTTTGAAAAGAACGAAATAAAGGTTATCATTCCCGTTGAAGGCAAAAAAGATAGTATTCGACGAAAGAAGAAAGTTGCCGAAAGTGATGTACTCCTAAGAGCAGTAAAGCCCAATAGCTACGATTTAGGATTTGCAAAGGTCTATTTTCCCTCCGGTACGTTCTATGACGATTTTTATATTGATCTTGAAAAAGGGACTGATACCGTAACCATTCACAACGATGGTACCCCCGTTCACCGAAACTATACCATCAATTTTGATGTGAGCAAGTACTCAAAAGAGGAAAGAAAACAGCTTTTCGTATCCCTGTTGGACAAGAAAAACGAACCACGTTACGCCCGAACCTATAAGAAAGGGGAAACGTTTATCACACGTACCAAAAATCTTGGTAAATACACCTTAACCCGTGATACCGTTGCCCCAAAAATCAGCCCCAGAAACTTTAAACCAGGTAAATGGCTCAACAACTATAACTATCTTAGCCTTACCATTACAGACGACTTAAGCGGTATCAGTTCTTATAACGCCTACCTTAATGGGAAATGGATACTAATGGAATACGAACCTAAAAAGCGTACCATTACCTATAATTTTGAGGATGACATCGTTGACGAAACGCAATGCAACCTCAAAGTGGTCGTTACCGATAATGTTGGCAATACCACAACCTTTGAAGAGAGTTTCTACAGAAAATAAGAGCAAGTTCACAATACTATTATATTGGTTCGCTGTGCTTTTTACGACGCAGTCCCTATTTGGACAAGTAGCAGTGATTTCAGGACATGTGCTGGATGAAAACCAAAATCCGCTACAAAATGTAAACATTACTTCTGGCAAAAAAGGAACAACAACAAACGAAAACGGTTTCTATCTTCTTGAATTGGTCGCCGACCAATCCATTAATATCACCTTTAGTCATATAGGGCACGAGAATGTCATCTTACAAAATATTATTCTTACGACCAATGAGACATTTGAGTTTAATCCAGTGATGGCGGTAAAAGCTATTCAGATGGCTCAGGTCAATGTAACCCCGACTGGGGAAAGAAACATTATCGGTGTTATCACCATTGCCCCTGAAATCGTACGAAAAATACCAGGGGTGAATGCTGGAGTTGAAAATCTATTGAAGTTGTTACCAGGGGTTTCCTTTAACAATGAGTTGAGTACACAGTATAATGTTCGAGGCGGAAACTTTGATGAAAACTTGGTTTACGTCAACGGTATAGAGGTGTATCGCCCTTTCTTAATCCGTTCTGCACAACAAGAAGGGTTCAGTTTTATCAATCCAAAAATGGTAGAAAACATCGATTTTTCTGCTGGTGGATTTCAAGCACAATATGGAGATAAACTTTCATCGGTATTAGATATTTCGTATAAAATCCCTTCTTCATTTTCCATAGACCTTGAAGGTAACCTTCTGGGGGGGAGCACAACAATAGAAACCATTTCCAAAAAAAAGAATTTCACTTCATTAACGGGACTGCGTTATCGAAACAATGCTTTATTTATTAATAGTCAACAGACCCAAACCAATGTTATTCCTATTTTTTTTGATGCCCAAACGTACTTGACCCACCAGTTGAATGACCGATTGAAATTAAGTTTTTTAGGAAACGTTTCCTTGAACACCTATGACAATGAACCCGTCAGTCGCCAAACTAATTTTGGAACCCTAAATGACCCTAGGGCCCTTTTGGTATTTTATGAGGGGAGGGAGCAAAACAATTACGAAACGCAAATGGGAGCGCTCAAAGCAGATGTTTTGGCCAATGATAATTTGAAATTGAGCTTTACTTCATCTGTATACCATGCCTTGGAAGAAGAGTTCTCCGATATCATTGCCACTTACGAACTAGGAGAAGTTGAAACCAACCTGGGAAGCGAAAACTTAGGAGACGTAACCAATACTCGCGGAATTGGCTCACAATTCAATAGGGCAAGAAACCAATTGGATGTTTTGATCCTAAATTTAACCCATCAAGGTATCCTCAAAGAAGGGGATGCTACTTGGCGCTGGGGGCTTAGTTATGGTCATGAAGATATTCGAGATCGCTTGAATGAAGCCGAATTTTTGGATTCTGCAGGTTTTTTAATTCGACCGCCCAATCCTGAATTTCAAAACAATCAACCGGATGAACCATTTGTTGCGCCTATTGTTCCTTTCGAAAGTACCAATGCCACCAATTTTGTGACGACCAACCGTGTTTCTGGATTTATTCAATATGATAAACAGAGTCTGTGGGGCAAAAACACCATTTATTATAATCTTGGCGTACGAACACAGTTTTGGAACGTATCAGGACAAGGGTTTGAAAGTAATGGGCAATTTTTAATCAGTCCTCGTGGGCAGTTCGCCATAAAACCCAATTGGCAAAATGATGTTCTTTTCCGCCTGTCCATAGGCAGTTATCAACAACCTGCACTCTATAGAGAACTAAGAAATATACAGGGGCAAGTGAACCCTGAGGTTGAAGCCCAAAAGTCAATACACTTCGTGGCCGGCAATGAATATAGCTTCTCGCTATTCGACCGTCCATTTACCCTTATTAGCGAGGGGTATTATAAAAAACTTGACAATGTAAATACATACACCATTGAGGACGTACGAATTCGGTATCGGGCCGATAATATTTCAGAAGCATATGCTTACGGATTTGATTTCAGACTGAACGGGGCCTTTATTCCCGGTGCAGCATCTTGGGTTAGTTTGGGCTATTTAGAAACCAAAGAAAATATTGGTGGGAGAGGTTTTATTTCAAGGCCTACCGACCAACGCTTGAAATTCGGAGTATTGTTTCAAGATTATATGCCCTCCATCCCCAATATGAAGCTATATTTAAATCTGGTTTACAACACTGGGGTTCCCGGTGGTTCGCCTAATAACGCAGATCCTTATGATTTTCAGAATAGATTAAGAGATTACAGGAGGGCCGATTTGGGCATTTCATATATTTTTGCCGATAACAATAGTGTGTTCAAAGAAGGGCATTGGTTAAATGGATTCAAAGAGTTTGATTTGGGTTTTGAAATTTTCAACCTGTTTAACAACCAAAATTCCATAACCAATACTTGGGTCAGGGATGTGGATACACATCAGCAATTTGCTGTGCCAAACTTTTTGACATCACGACTGTTCAACATTAAACTGCATGTGAAGTTTTGATTTATGGGGGCTAAAAAACTAGTATTTCTCTTGATGTTCTTCATCGCTTTTTGGGGTCATGCCCAAAAAGATATTTTTGAAAGTAACCGATTTGACGAACTCTCAGAACAACATAAGGTATTGGCGATTGTTCCTTTCATCACCCAACTGGATCTGGAACAAAATATTACAAAGACAGAATTAAAGAAATTGGCCCAAAAAGAAGGGTATGCCGTTCAAGATGCGCTAGAGACATATTTTTCGAGAAGAAAAAAAAGAAAGAAGTTTAATGTCGATTTTCAAAACGTGGAAGAGACGAATGCCTTGCTTTCCCAAAAGGGTATTGATTACTCCACTATTGACGTATACACAGGTAAAGAGCTTGCCAAAATTCTTGGTGTTGATGGCATCATCAGCGGAAGTCTAGATTTAAATGTTTTACTATCTAAGGGGGTATCCACAGATTTTAGCCTACTGGATTATTTCAGGGGAAAAACCAATTATGGTCGTATCGGTATCAAAATCAGTGATGGAACCACCGGAAAACTTTTATGGAAGTACGAAAAAATCATAACCAAGAAAACAGGTAAAAATACCGACGAACTTATCGACAAGATGATGAAAGCCGCTTCCCGAAAATTTCCTTACGATAAAGAAAAGAAACGCATGAAAAGGTCTTAGCTTTCGGCGAATTCCTTGAGCACCGAAATCGTGTAATCCAACTCCTCTTTTGTATTGTATTTAGAAAAGGAGAACCGCAAGGATGGCTTCTCAAGTTCTTCTTCGGGTAAAATCTCCTGGAGAACATGTGAACCCTTGGCACTGCCCGATTGACAGGCACTGCCCTTTGAACAAGCGATTCCTTTGATATCTAAATGAAACAATAACATCAATGATTTTTGTGTATCAAAGGGTAACCTAACATTGGTGAGTGTATAAGTGCTCTTTTCGGTATCACCGGAGTACCCATTAAACGCGACGCCCGGTATTTCTGCCTGAATCCGTTCCACGAAATATCTTTTAAGTTCAGAGACATACGCCTTTTCGTCAGCAATATTCTCATAGGCTGCGATAAACGCCTCTTCCAATCCAACAATATTGTGATACGGTTCGGTACCTGCGCGAAAACCACGCTCTTGAGAACCTCCCACAATGAGGGGCTTAAGACCAGAATTCTTTCTTATGTAAGCAAACCCAATACCCTTGGGACCATGAAATTTATGTGCGGCTGCGGTCATAAAGTCGATTGAAATCTCTTCAGCATTCCACTCAAAATGACCGATGGATTGAACCGTATCAGAGTGAAATAAGGCATGATGTGTTTTACAGAGAGCCCCTATCGATGCTACATCAATGAGATTTCCAATCTCATTGTTGACATGCATCAAGCTAACCAATTTCTTCGAATCATCTGCTTGCAATAACTCTTTCAAATCATTCATATCAGGATTTCCAAAATCATCCAAGGTCACGAAACGCAGGGAAATATCATATTCTTCCTCAAGCTGTTCTGCTGCATGCAGTACGGCATGATGCTCAATTTTAGAGGTAATAATGGTCTTTACTCCCAAATCGCGAACGGCACAGCGCAAAATCATATTATCCGCCTCCGTTCCACCAGAAGTAAAAATGATTTCTGACGGATGTGCATTAAGATATTTGGCAATCGTCTTTCGTGTTCTTTCAATAGCGGTTTTGGCAGTTCGGCCAAAACTGTGTGTCGAAGAAGGGTTTCCAAAACAATTTGCCAGGGCCTCTTGCATTTTCGCAATTACCTCTTGTCTCACCTGGGTAGTCGCCGCATTATCCAAGTATACTTTTTCCATATTACGAAATCGTTATAATAGCTTTCAAAAATAGGTATTCCCACTTAATAATTACCTTCTCTCACTCCATAGAATTTTGATGGGGCAGCACAAAAAGAAATCCGCAAAAAATGTGGGAAAAAGCCGTTTGAAGTTAATTTATCCCAAAATATGATTCCCCATTTACTGAGAAGTTCTATTTCGCCTAAATTTGGCCTTATGAAAAAATGGTTTGTTTTATCAGTTCTATTGATTTGCTTTTCCTGTAGTGATGGTGAGCTACAAATTGAAACACTCGATTTTGATAGTGTATCGATTCAAGATTGTGACGATATCGATGTTTCAACACTAAATATTTTTTTCAAAATCGATGGAGATGAAGCCCTTATATTGGAATTGGAAAATGGTGCCCTGAACAACGGTAACTCTGTTACAGATACGGTTCAATCCAGCAGTGCCATTCCAGGGGCTTCCCGATTAATATATAGGGTATTCTCCGATAACGTAACCAGCGAATATTTTTGTGACCAGTTCCCACCGGCAGAACCCAACGTTATTGAAGAAATTGAAGCGGAATCAGGAAACATCATTGTAAAATCAATTGCGATAAACGACTCAACCCAGTTCTCCCATACCATTCAATTTGAAGGGATTCAGCTGACCAATGTTTCTGGAGAACGAATTACCGATTTATCCATTAACGACTTCGGCATTATTACAACGGACATCCCCAACTAAGGATTCTGGTAAATATATACCTCCGTTGCCCCCAATCCATATTTCTGATATTTGGCATCATAAAAATCGACGGGATATTTCTTGAACAAATATTTTAGTTCTTCTTTCAAAACACCTTCACCAACACCATGGATAAATACCACTTTTTGAATGCGTTTGCCTATGGCAAATTCGAGCTGTCTTTTCGCCGTATCTAGTTGTAGGTTCAACATGTCAAAATTGGTCATACCCCTGGTAGATGGGGTCAATTGATGAATATGCAGGTCTACCTCCATCTTTGGAAGATTGCGTTCTTTAGGCTTTACTACCCTTCTCTTCTTCTTTTTGGGGGTTTCTTTTGTTTTTTTGACCTGAAAGGCTTCATAATTTGTTACTTCAATAGCGCCGCCCGATTTCACCAACTGGTCCCGTGAAAATACCAGTGCAAAGCCATCTTCTGTTTCTATAGTGATACTATTGTTCTCTATCGCAACAACCTTCCCTTTGGTCGCTTCGTCCAAAACTTCCACAAAATCTCCGAGTACAATTGCCCCCATTAACCGAAAAATCAAAATCACGTCAAGTTAAAAGCAAAAATAATGGTATTTTGACGGCGTAAACTAATTATACTGGATGGAATCGGTTTCAAATGTATCGTACATGGGGCTTCAAGAGTATATGCTGCCCTGTGCCACAAAACAGCTCTGGGGGTTTGATTGCCCAGGTTGCGGAATGCAGCGTTCTATTTTACTATTGTTACAGGGAGATTTTATGGCTGCTTTCGAAATGTATCCCGCCATATTTGCTTTAATCCCCTTAGCTTTCGTTTTAATTTTAAATAGGCTTTTGAATTTTAAGTATGCCAATCAACTCATCATCTTCTTGAGTATTTCAAGTGTAGCGATGATTGTAATCAACTATATCATTAAATTATTGAATTAAACCTAATCATTATGGAACAACAAAAACTACCTAACGTAACCATCGGTCTTGTACTGGGCATTTTATCTTTCTTTTGCTGTTGCTTCAGCTCTGGAATTGGTGGGGTACTGCTTTCGGGTATCGCTTTTTTTCTTCTTAACAAGGATGAAAAAACGTATGCATCAAATCCGGAAAACTATTCCAACTTTAGCCAGCTGAAGACGGCCAAGCTCATAGCAATTATCGGATTCGTTCTTGGTATACTTACCCTGATTTGGACGGTATATTCCATCAATAAAATGGGGGGTGTCGATGCCTATATGGAGCAAGTACAGCAAATTATGGAGCAATATGGTGTTGAAGCTGAATAGAACGTAAATGAACCAACAATCATTACCAGGGGCCAGTACAACACTGACAATGGGAATCCTCTCTATTGTGGGTTCACTAGTCTGTTGTGGCCCTTTCGCTATTATTTTCAGTATCATAGGCTTGGTTAAGGCCAAAAGCGCAGAAAAGCTATATCATGAGCAACCCGAACTATACAGTGATTACAGTAATGTGAAAACAGGACGAATTCTTTCATACATTGGACTGGCCTTGTCACTCATAATGCTGATTTTCACGATACTATATTTCGGGGTGATTTTTGCCTTTTTGATGAACGCTGGAGAATTTCAATAAAAGAACAAGGCCTCAAATAGTTGGGGCCTTTTTAATTGGCTACTTCACTCATAAATTTAAGACGGTAAAGACGTAATTCTTCTTCTTCGTAATCACCATCAAACTCTTCCATTGCGGTATTGATACAATCGGTTTCGGCCTCTAAAAAGTACTCATGGATTTCTTCTTGTTGGTCTTCATCGAGAATTTCATCCACCCAATAGCCGAGATTCAGCTTGGTACCGCTAAAAACGATTTGCTCCATGTCTTTGATAAGATCTGGAAGCTCTAAACCCTTGGCCGCAGCAATATCATCTAAAGGCAGTTTTCTATCGATACTTTGAATAATGTAAAGTTTAAGTCCAGAATTGGCCCCAGTGCTCTTAACCACCAAATCATCGGGTCGAACGATGTCATTTTCTTCAACATAGTTAGCAATCATTTGAACAAATGGCTTACCATACTTTTTTGCTTTGCCTTCGCCTACACCATGAACGTTAAGTAACTCCTCCATGTTGATGGGGTATTTCAAGGCCATATCGTCCAATGATGGGTCTTGAAAGACTACAAAAGGAGGTACATCATTCTTTTTCGCCTCCGATTTTCTGAGGTCTCGGAGCAATTTCAACAGCTTTTCGTCTGCAGCACCTCCGGCAGACTTTCCATTGGTAATAATGCCAGAACTGTCTTCGTCTTTGTATTCATGATCGTGGGTCATCATAAACGAAAATGGCTTGGCCATAAAATCCTTACCCTTTTCGGTGAGATGTAATACACCATACTGCTCAATTTCCTTCTGTAGATACCCCGCAACCAACGCCTGCCGTATCAAAGCCATCCAATAGGCTTCATCTTTATCTTTACCGATACCAAACACATCCCTTTCTTCTGTTTTATGTGAAGAAATTAATGCATTGGTCTTACCAACTAAAGTTTTGACGATTTCCTTGGTCTTAAATTTTTCCATCGTTCCCTGCACGACCTTTAACAAGCCTACCAAACTATCCTTGGCCTCTTCCTTGGGTTTTGGATTGCGGGTATTGTCATCCATATCGGCCCCTTCACCGTTCAGGGCGTCGAATTCTTCACCGAAGTAGTGGAGAATAAATTTCCTTCTCGACATTGATGTTTCGGCATACGCTACGATTTCTTGCAGAAGTGCTTGCCCTATTTCTTGCTCTGCTACAGGTTTGCCAGACATGAATTTTTCTAACTTTTCAATATCCTTATAGGCATAATAGGCCAAGCAGTGACCCTCGCCACCATCACGACCGGCGCGTCCCGTTTCCTGATAATAGCTTTCAATACTTTTAGGAATATCATGATGAATGACAAAACGTACATCGGGTTTGTCGATTCCCATACCAAAGGCAATGGTGGCGACAACAACGTCGACGTCTTCCATTAAAAACATGTCTTGGTACTTCGCCCGTGTTTTTGCATCAAAACCAGCGTGATAGGGCACCGCACTGATACCATTTACCTGCAAAACCTGAGCCAGTTCTTCTACCCGTTTTCGGCTTAAGCAATACACAATACCGGATTTACCAGCATTTTGCTTCACAAAACGTATGATATCCGCATCAACATTTTTAGTTTTTGGACGTACCTCGTAATATAAATTAGGGCGATTGAAAGACGCTTTAAAAACCTTGGCGTCGTTCATCCCTAGATTTTTGATGATATCTTCTTGTACCTTTGGGGTCGCTGTTGCGGTCAGTCCAATAATTGGGATAGCATTGCCCAATCTAGAGATAATATTTCTAAGATTTCGATATTCCGGTCTGAAATCATGACCCCATTCCGAAATACAATGTGCCTCATCAACAGCGACAAAAGATAGGGTTATGCCCTGAAGAAAAGCCACATATTCTTCTTTGGTCAGAGATTCCGGTGCCACGTAGAGTAATTTGGTAATACCGTTGGTGATATCTTCCATTACCTGGCGTACCTCGGTTTTGGTCAAAGAAGAATTCAGCACATGGGCAATGCCGTGCTCTTCAGAAACGCCCCTTATGGCATCGACCTGATTTTTCATTAAGGCAATGAGCGGGGAGACCACAATTGCCGTACCCTCTTTCATTAATGCCGGTAACTGATAGCAGAGTGACTTACCGCCACCCGTCGGCATAATAACAAACGTATCTTTATTTTCAAGTACGTTTTTAATTACTTGTTCTTGAAGCCCCTTAAATTGGTCAAAACCAAAATACTTTTTCAAGGCGCCCTGCAAATCCATCGTGAGACCCATTTTTGGTAAACATGCTAACATAGTTCAAGGTATCGAGGTAAATTAAGAAGATATGAGGTCGATGTTTAATCTTGACCCCTCGACTATGCCAACATTGTAGATTTAATTAGTTTTGTAATTTTAAATATAACACATTCTTTCTGCAAACCGTCTAAACGCTCCCAAAAATACTTTGAATCAAGAAAAATCAATTCTAAGAATCGCCCAAGAGACGATTGCCAATGAAAGCGCTGCCATTCAAGGGTTGATTCCTTTTTTGAATGATGAGTTTGAAAAAGCGGTTCACTGTATTTTGGAATCTGAAGGAAGGGTTGTCGTTTCAGGAATTGGTAAGAGTGCATTGATTGCCTCTAAAATTGTGGCCACATTCAATTCTACTGGAACACCAGCGATTTTCATGCATGCGGCTGATGCCATTCATGGTGATTTAGGGACCATACAGAAAAATGATGTGGTCATCTGCCTTTCAAAAAGCGGTAATACCGAAGAAATAAAAATGCTGATTCCTTTAATTAAAAGAGGGGGCAATACGCTCATTGCCATTACTGGAAACATCGATTCCGCGTTGGGCAAACAGGCAGATTTTATTCTCAATACATTCGTTGAAAAAGAGGCCTGCCCCAACAACCTGGCACCCACTACCAGCACGACGGCGCAATTGGTCATGGGCGATGCCTTGGCCATTTCCCTTTTACAACTTAGGGGGTTCAGTACCGATGACTTCGCCAAATTTCATCCAGGGGGCTCGCTGGGGAAACGACTTTATCTGAGGGTCGAAGATATTGTGGGCAACAACCCTAAACCACAAGTGGAAGCGGGAGCAAGTGTTAAGGAGGTCATCGTTGAGATCTCTGAAAAAATGTTAGGGGTCACCGCAGTTATGGAAAACAATAAAGTAGTTGGCGTGGTAACTGACGGTGATATTAGGCGAATGCTCAGTAAATATGAAAACATCAATCGGATTACGGCTAAAGATATCATGACCAAAAACCCAAAAACCATCCCTCCAGAGGTTTTGGCCATCAAAGCGATGGAGGTATTACGTGAAAATGGTATTTCTCAATTAATTGTCATGAACGGTGACACCTATGAGGGAGTAGTCCATTTGCACCACTTATTAAATGAAGGAATCCAATAATGGCAAAAGTCGTACAAGACCCCAATGAAATGTCCTTTTTGGACCATCTCGAAGAATTACGCTGGCATTTGGTTCGCTCAACGCTGGCTATTGTACTCATAGGATGTGTTGCCTTTGTTATGAGAGGTTTTATTTTCGATACCATCATCTTCGGACCAAAAAACCTCGATTTTCCTACCTATCGTTTTTTCTGTGGTATTGCAACCTTTTTCAACATAGATTCTGAATTCTGCGGTGACACCTTACCGTTTACGATTCAAAGTCGCTTGATGGCAGGGCAATTCTCGGCCCATATATGGACTTCCATTTGGGCCGGTGTAATTCTTGGTTTTCCATATATTTTATGGGAGTTGTGGCGGTTTGTTAGCCCAGGGTTACACGATAATGAACGTAAGTATTCGAGGGGATTCATTTTTGTTGCTTCCACTCTATTCTTTATTGGGGTATTATTTGGCTACTATGTAGTGGCACCATTGTCCATAAACTTTTTGGGCACCTATCAAGTGAGTCAAGAGGTCACCAACGAAATTGATTTGGCTTCTTATATTGGCACAGTAAGGTCAGCGGTTATCGCTTGCGGTATCATGTTCGAACTACCCATCGTCATTTATTTTTTAACCAAGGTGGGATTGGTGACCCCAGAAATCATGAAGAAATACCGGAAGATTGCACTGGTCATCGTTCTAATCTTATCGGCCATCATAACGCCACCTGACGTTACCAGTCAAATAGTAGTGGCCATTCCGGTGTTAATTCTATACCAAGTGAGTATCTTCATTTCAAAGCTTGTCGTAAAACGGGAAGCAAAAAAACAAACTAAAAATGTCAAATAAGGTCGAAGAGTTCAATGCCTATCGCACCAAAATGAACGATAAAATACTGTCGGAGAACAATAAGGTGCTCAAACGTATCTTCAACTTAGACACCAATGCGTTCATGCCCGGCGCTCTGGATGTAAAAACCAAAGAACTTTTAGGATTGGTCGCCTCAGCGGTCATGCGCTGTGATGATTGTGTTAAATACCATTTGGAAAGTTCCAAAAAAGAAGGGGCCTCTAAAGAAGAGATTATGGAAACCTTGAGTATTGCCACCTTGATCGGTGGGACCATTATGATTCCGCATCTCCGCAGGGCTTACGAATATTGGGAAGAATTGGAAACAATGAAATGAGGGTTAAGGGTATCACAACTTTTCCGACAACTGTCTGAATTTGACTAGTTTTACTACCACTATATGATTCTACGTGCTGAAAATATCATGAAATCTTATCGCGGGCGCAAGGTCGTGAAGGGAATTTCACTTGAAGTCAAACAAGGGGAGATTATTGGGCTTTTGGGCCCGAACGGAGCCGGTAAAACCACTTCATTTTATATGATTGTGGGACTTATCAAGCCCAATGGCGGCAAAATCTTCTTGAATGATATGGAGATAACCGAGTTTCCTATGTACAAACGCGCCCAAAACGGAATCGGATATTTAGCACAGGAAGCCTCTGTTTTTAGAAAGTTAAGCATCGAAGACAACATTCTAAGCGTATTGCAGACCACCAAGCTATCAAAAAAGGAGCAGCACATGAAAATGGAGAGTCTCATCGATGAGTTCGGACTGGGCCATATTCGAAAAAATCGCGGTGACCTGCTTTCAGGGGGCGAACGACGCCGGACAGAAATTGCCCGTGCCTTGGCAACTGACCCAAAATTTATTTTGCTGGATGAGCCCTTCGCGGGGGTAGACCCCGTGGCAGTGGAAGACATTCAACGCATAGTGGCACAATTAAAAAATAAAAATATTGGTATTTTGATTACCGACCATAATGTTCAAGAGACCTTGGCCATTACCGAACGTTCATATCTTATGTTTGAAGGGGGTATCCTAAAGGCGGGCATCCCAGAAGACCTCGCACAAGATGAAATGGTCAGAAAGGTATATCTCGGACAAAACTTTGAGCTCAGAAAGAAGAAACTGGAGTTTTAGGTGTTAGGTGTTAGGTGTTAGGTGTTAGGTGAAAAAGGTATTTTTATAAAAAGATAAAATTATTCCGGTTTGAACACTAGCGAGGTAAGAATATAAAGTAAAATAATCATAGGTATAGCCAAGAACTTTAACGCTAATAGCAATACCAGACTCCCAATCAAAAACAAGTATTTCACTCCATTTTCCTGAAAACCCGTACCCTTGAACTTCAGGGCAAAAAGCGGAATATTGGCATTCAAAAGGTAAGCACTCACCAGTGTCAATGCCATGAGAAACCAAGGCTTAAGAATGAAGTCGTTCAAAACTTCATTATTTTGATACATTAAAATCAGCGGTATCGAAAGAATGAGTAGTGTATTCGCCGGGGTGGGCAACCCACGGAACGAACTGACCTGATTTTCATCTACATTAAAATTTGCCAAGCGATATGCAGAGGCCAAAGTAATAACGAAACCCAGTAACGGCAAAAGCGTAACCTCAGAGTGCATACCGAATAAATCAAGGTTCCAGCCCCCTGTCTCGGCCATGCGCAATAGCTGAAACATTACGATACCGGGCACTACCCCGCTGGTCACCATATCTGCAAGGGAGTCTAATTGTACTCCTATCTCACTGGTTACTTTTAAAATACGAGCAGCAAAACCATCCAGAAAATCAAATAGAATCCCGAAAAAGACAAAAATGGCCGCCAATTGCAATTGGTTCATCACAGCATACACCACGGCAATACATCCACAAAATAGATTTAAAAGGGTAATACAATTGGGAATATGCTGCCTCATGACCATGGTTTACGTAAAAATAGACCAAAATTTGATTTTTCACTTTTTCCTCAGTTTTTGGATTGATTTTTATGGTGATATTTGCTCTTCCGCTTATGAAAGGATTACTAGTAACGTTGCTTATTGTTCTCTTGTCACTTCAAATGTTTGGGCAAGAAGTCCCCCAACTCTCCAACAATGCTCAAATTAGCATTTTAACCTGTGGTCCTGGCGACCAATTGTATACAGCGTTTGGTCATACAGCCTTTCGGGTGCAAGACCCCATCATAGGGTTGGATGTCGTTTACAACTATGGCACCTTCGATTTTAACCGACCTAACTTTTATCTGAATTTTACCAAAGGCAAACTCATTTATTCGCTAAGTCGAAGAAGTTTTGAACGATTTCTTTTTGAATATGAGTATGAGAAACGTTGGGTCAAGGAGCAAATTTTAAATCTAAGTACTAAGGAGGTCAACGACCTATTTCAATTCTTTGAGGATAATTATCGCCCAGAGAACCGTGATTATCGTTACGACCCCCTATTTAATAACTGTTCGAATATTTCAGGAATCATTCTTGATGAGCAGTTAAAGGACACCATTGTTTTCAAGGGCGACCATCTGAAAAAACCATCTTCATTTCGAGATTTGGTGCGTGAATACATTTCGCTAAATACTTGGGGGTCTTTTGGTATCGAATTGGCCTTCGGGGGCATAACTGATAGAACGGCTAACATAAGAGATCATTTGTTTTTACCAGATTATGCCATGCGGCAATTTCGTAATACACTCAAAAATAGTAAACCACTGGTAAGGAGGGAACGCACGATTTTAAACTATCCTGAATCAGAATACAATATCATGTTTACCCTTTCACCCCTATTCTGGTTTATATTGTTGCTCGGGTTTGTGGTGGTTGTCACCTATCTCGATATCAAACATGGTTCCCGTAATCGATGGTTGGATTTTGTTTTGTTTTTGCTTTCTGGTCTCATTGGTACCGGTATTTTACTTCTTTGGTTGGCAACCGACCATCAGGTAACGAAATTGAACTTTAATTTTCTTTGGTTACTCCCTTCGAATGCAATTGTCGCCTTTTATGTATTGCGGCGACAACCCAATATCAGATGGCTTAAAAAATACATATGGGCGGCGTTTGGCGGTGTCGGATTTATTTTACTGATTTGGATTGTGGGACTACAATCAATCTCACCATTAAGCCTATTGCTTATGCTCGCACTCATGTCACGTTATGGCTTATTATTGAAAAGAGGTTGACAGATGAATTATCTAACGGTTGAAAATATCTCAAAATCGTATGGAGAACTGACCCTGTTCTCTGGAATCTCCTTTGGTATCAATAAGGATCAAAAAATCGCCCTGATCGCGAAAAACGGAAGCGGTAAAACTTCTATTCTCAACATTATGGCCGGACTTGATTTGCCGGAGACCGGTCAAGTGGTAAGACGGAAGGACATTCGAGTATCCTTTCTTCCCCAGGAGCCTAAGCTAAATCCAAACCTCACGGTAGAACAAACCATCTTTTCTTCCGATAACGAAATTTTACAGGTCATTGCACAATATGAAAAAGCCATAACAAATCCGGAAGACCAAGAAGCCTATCAGAAAGCCTTTGATGCAATGGAGCGTTTTCAGGCCTGGGATTTTGAAACCCAATACAAACAAATACTTTTTAAGCTCAATTTATCAGAACTTGGCCAAGAGGTCGGTTTATTGTCTGGGGGACAAAAGCGTCGTCTGGCCTTGGCAAATGCCCTTATTAACCAACCTGACCTTTTACTTCTCGATGAACCCACCAATCATCTTGATTTAGAAATGATTGAGTGGCTCGAAGAATTCTTTAGAAAAGGGAATATCACACTCTTTATGGTAACACACGACCGCTACTTTTTAGAAAGGGTCTGTAATGAAATTCTAGAGTTGGAAAACAATACGATTTACGGTTACAAAGGCAATTATAGTTATTATTTAGAAAAACGGAATGCCCGCTTAGCACGTGAAGAGGTTGAAGCACACAAAAACAAAATCCTTTACAAAAAAGAGTTGGACTGGATGCGCCGACAGCCCAAGGCCAGAACAACGAAATCCAAATCACGAATTGATGATTTTCATCAAATCAAATCCCTTGCACATCAGAGAAGAAGAGAACACCAAGTACAGTTAGAGCTCAATATGGAACGTTTGGGCAGTAAGATTGTGGAGATGCACAGTGTGGTAAAGCGATATGGGGAAAAGACCATCTTGAACACATTTGACTACAATTTTACCAAAGGGGAACGTGTAGGTATCATTGGAAAAAACGGTACGGGAAAATCAACATTTCTCAACCTGTTGACCGGAAGGGAAACTGTTGATGGCGGTAAAATTATTGTGGGTGACACCATAAGATTCGGTTATTATACCCAAAAGGGGATTTCTGAAAAGGAAGATCAAAAAGTAATCGAGGTCATTCGCGAATTTGGCGACTATATTCCCTTGAAAAAAGGAAGGCAAATTTCAGCCCAACAATTATTGGAGCGTTTTCTTTTTGACCGAAAAAAGCAATATGACCATGTCGAAAAGCTAAGTGGCGGTGAGCGAAAACGTCTGTATTTGTGCACAGTTCTGATTCAAAATCCGAATTTTCTGATTTTGGACGAACCTACAAATGATTTGGATATCGTGACCTTGAATGTTCTTGAAAGTTTTTTATTGGATTTTCCAGGATGCTTAATTGTCGTCTCACACGACCGATATTTTATGGACAAAATCGTTGACCATTTATTTGTTTTTAAAGGAAATGGGGTGATTGAGGATTTTCCAGGAAACTACTCAGATTACCGTGTTTATGAAACGAGCAAATTAGAGGAAAGTCGCGAAATGAAATTGGCGATAAAATCTGAAAAAAAACAATGGAAAGAAAAAGATGACCGCCCTAAACTATCATATTTAGAACAAAAAGAATTAAAACAGTTAGAAAAAAAAATTCAAAAGTTAGAAGAGCACAAAAAAGACCTACAAGAAAAATTTACTGAAGAAGGGTTATCAGGTGATGCCATTAACGAACTATCCATAGCACTTGGTGAACTCGAAAATGATTTGGAGGAAAAAACGGAACGATGGTTCGAACTTTCTTCCATCGCCGAAAGTTAAGAGTGATTAAGCAAAGTATCTTGGGGAGGACCTCGTTTAATGGTTCTCAACTGCGCTAGAACTGACAAAATCCATGTATGCTAACCTACCTGAAATTCCTTTTAAAGTCGACCAACCATCATGGCGTACACTCGCCATTTGTATTTGACTATTTGACCAAATGTCTTTACAAATCCCCTAGAAATTCAAGAGACCGATTGAACAATGTTGTGGCAAAGAGTATTCCTTATTTCAATTGTGAGACAGCATGGATTGAAGACAAAAGTTTGAAAGGTTTATTTCCAAAATTAACATACGGACAATATCCACTAGATATCGTGATTCTGCAGAACTTCAACCTCAACACGCTTCTGGAATTACACATTAAAAATAGGATTCATAATAACACACTAATTATTGTTCAACATCTCGAAAAACACCAAAAAGAGTGGCAAAAAGCAGTAACCCACACGAAAATCACTGTAAGTATGGATTGTTTTGTTTTGGGAATACTTTTTATACGAAAAGAGCAGGCCAAAGAACATTTCACCATTCGATTGTAAAAAGGTAATTTTAGGGAATGAACAATACCATATACATTACTTTAGGCGTTCTTGCATTGGTGTATTTTGTTATCCTCTTTACCAATAAGAAAAATAACAGGAAGCGTAAGTCTAGAAGATTCATGGAAGGAAAACAGCGACACAAGAAATAGGGTTAGTGATCAGTACAATAACCGCTCTTTTGACCAAAACGAACGTCCAACAAATAAAACTTTAACACACCATACTAAACTGCACGCATTGAAAATCTACACTAAAACCGGCGATACTGGAACAACCGCACTTTTTACGGGCAAACGGGTTCCAAAACACCATATACGCATTGAAAGTTATGGTACTCTGGATGAGTTGAATTCTTGGTTGGGGTTACTACGAGACCAAGAAATTGATTCCCATTACCAAAGTGTTTTAGAACAAATCCAAGACATGCTCTTTACTGTCGGGGCCATATTGGCCACCGAACCCACCAAAGACAATAAACTAAAGATTACAAGAATTACCGAAGACGACAGTCAACTACTGGAAATAGAAATCGACAAGATGAACAACGATTTGCCTCCGATGACGCACTTTATACTTCCAGGGGGGCATACTACGGTGTCATACTGTCATGTGGCCAGAACGGTATGCCGTCGTGCCGAACGGTTGATTTCAATTTTACACCAAGAAAATCCACTCCCTAAAACCCTATTATCATATATCAATCGCCTGTCAGACTACCTCTTTGTCTTGGCACGAAAATTGTCAAAGGACTTAAATGCCAAAGAGGTAAAATGGATTCCTGAGAAACACGATTAATTTTTTTAGGGTTTTTCCCTTTAAAAATGAGCTTTTGAAAATAAAATGTAATAATCTGAGTTTTTACTTGGCAGATTGAGTTGAAAAACTATTTTTGCAAAAATTTTAAAATCATACAATTGCTATGTATTGGACGTTAGAACTTGCTTCTTATTTAAGTGATGCACCATGGCCAGCCACCAAAGACGAATTGATTGATTACGCCATTAGAACGGGTGCCCCGCTGGAGGTGGTCGAAAATCTACAATCAATGGAAGAAGAAGGTGGGGAAATTTATGAATCGATTGAAGAGATCTGGCCTGATTATCCCACAGAAGAAGACTACCTCTGGAACGAGGACGAATACTAATTCGAATACACTATCAACAACATAACCAAGCCTCTTTATTGAGGCTTTTTTTATGTAATTTTGACAGTTCAAAGAACTAAAATAAGGCCGTTTATCCTATGGAACGGCTTTTGACGTTACCTAAGCAAATTCTACACATGAGCATTATAAATTCCGTACTAAAGGTTTTTGTTGGCGATAAATCAGAGAAAGATGTCAAGGCATTACAACCTTTAGTCAAAAAGATAAAATCATTTGAAACCGAAATTGAGGGCTTATCACATGATGAATTGCGTGAGAGAACCCTTCGTTTCAAATCAAAAATAGCAGAGAACTGCGCCACGATCAATGAAAAGATTGAAACTCTTAAGAAAGAGGTGGAAACTTCAACTGATATTGACCGAAATGAGGAAGTCTACGCTGAAATCGATAAACTAAACGAAGAAGCGTACAAAATTTCTGAAGACACCTTAAACGAAATACTACCAGAGGCCTTTGCCGTTGTCAAAGAGACCGCAAAACGCTTTGCGAACAACGAAACCATTAAGGTTAGGGCCACAGAGTTCGACCGGGCCCTATCGGGTGACGCTGACTACGTTATGCTTGAAGGAGATGATGCTGTCTGGAAAAACTCATGGGATGCGGCCGGTAAGGAAGTCACTTGGGACATGATACATTATGACGTGCAGCTGATAGGAGGTATTGCCTTGCATCAAGGTAAAATCGCCGAGATGCAAACCGGTGAGGGAAAGACGTTGGTAGCTACCCTCCCACTCTATCTGAATGCCCTTTCGGGTAAAGGGGCGCACCTGGTCACTGTAAACGATTACTTGGCCAAACGGGATAGTGCCTGGATGGCGCCCATATTTGAATTCCATGGCCTTTCGGTTGATTGTATCGATAAGCACCAACCCAATTCCGATGGGCGTCGAAAAGCCTACAATGCAGATATCACCTATGGCACCAACAATGAGTTTGGTTTTGACTATCTACGCGATAATATGGCCCATACGCCAAAAGATTTGGTACAACGCCCCCACCATTACGCCATAGTGGATGAAGTGGATTCCGTATTGATCGACGATGCACGTACTCCATTGATTATATCAGGACCCGTGCCTGAGGGAGATCGCCACGAGTTCAACGAATTAAAACCAAAAGTGGGCGATATTGTACAAAAGCAACGTCAACATTTGACCGGTGTGCTAGCCGAGGCAAAAAAATTGATCAAAGAGGGTGATACCAAAGAAGGGGGCTTCCTGCTACTTCGCGTCTATCGCGGTCTGCCAAAAAATAAGGCATTAATCAAGTTTTTAAGTGAAGAGGGAGTAAAACAATTACTTCAAAAAACCGAAAACTTTTATATGCAAGATAACAATAGGGAAATGCCCAAAGTGGATGAAGACCTATTGTTTACCATTGATGAAAAGAACAATCAAATAGAGCTGACCGATAAAGGAGTGGATTATATCTCTGGGGAACAGGATAAAGACTTCTTCGTAATGCCCGATATCGGAGGAGAAATAGCCCAGATTGAAAAACAACAACTCGATATTGAAAAAGAAGCCCAACTCAAAGAAGAATTGTTCAAAGAATTTGCCATAAAGAGCGAACGCATACATACCATGAGTCAATTGCTTAAAGCATACACCTTGTTTGAAAAAGATGTAGAGTATGTGGTGATGGACAATAAGGTGATGATTGTTGATGAACAGACCGGTCGTATTATGGATGGTCGTCGGTACTCTGATGGGTTGCACCAAGCTATTGAAGCGAAGGAGAACGTAAAGATTGAGGCATTGACCCAAACCTTTGCCACAATTACGCTACAGAACTATTTTAGAATGTACAACAAACTGGCGGGCATGACGGGTACGGCCGTTACAGAAGCCGGGGAGTTCTGGGAAATCTATAAATTGGACGTGGTCGAAATCCCTACGAACCGACCCATTGCCAGAGACGACCGTAATGATCTTATTTATAAAACAAAGCGAGAGAAGTACAACGCCATCATTGAAGAAGTCACGCAGTTGTCGAATTCAGGAAGACCTGTTCTGATTGGTACCACGTCAGTGGAAATTTCAGAGCTGTTATCAAAGCTACTGAGCGTTCGAAAGATTCCCCATAATGTGTTAAATGCAAAATTGCACAAAAAGGAAGCCGATGTAGTGGCCGAAGCGGGCCAAGCAGGAATCGTCACCATTGCAACAAATATGGCTGGGCGAGGAACCGATATCAAGCTGACCAACGACGTGAAAAACGCTGGAGGATTGGCCATTGTCGGTACCGAGCGCCATGATTCACGACGTGTGGACAGACAGCTTCGAGGTCGCTCAGGGCGTCAGGGAGATCCCGGAAGTTCACAGTTCTATGTCTCATTGGAAGACAACTTAATGCGTTTGTTTGGGTCTGAGCGTGTAGCTAAAATGATGGACCGAATGGGCTTGGAAGAAGGTGAGGTAATCCAACATTCCATGATGACGAAATCCATAGAACGGGCGCAGAAAAAAGTCGAGGAAAATAACTTTGGTATCCGTAAACGACTGTTGGAATATGACGATGTGATGAATGCACAGCGTGAAGTCGTTTACAAACGTCGTCGACACGCCCTTCAAGGCGAGCGATTGAAGGTAGATATCGCTAATATGGTCTACGATACCTGTGAGGTGATTGCCGAGACCAATAAAATGGCGGATGATTTCAAAAACTTTGAGTTTGAACTCATTAAGTATTTCTCCATGACATCACCTGTCAATGAAGGGGAATTCAAATCAATGAATTTTCAAGATATCGCAGGTAAGGTGTATAAAGTAGCCTACGATCATTATCAAACCAAGGTGGAAAGAAGTGCTGAGACTGCTTTTCCCGTTATCAAAAACGTTTACGAAAACCAATCTGATAAGTTTGAACGAATCGTGGTGCCCTTTACCGATGGGGTAAAAACGTTGAACGTAGTGACCAATCTTAAGGAAGCTTATGAAAGTAACGGTAGACAATTGGTGAACGACTTTGAGAAGAATATCAGTTTAGCCATAATTGACGATTCTTGGAAAACCCATCTACGTAAAATGGATGAGTTGAAACAGTCGGTACAATTGGCGGTACATGAACAGAAAGACCCTTTGCTCATTTACAAGTTTGAAGCGTTCGAACTTTTTAAGAGTATGATCGATAAAGTGAACAAAGAAGTCATTTCCTTTTTGTTCAAAGGGGAACTACCTCAAGAGAACACGAACCAAATTCGTGAGGCGAAATCGGTCAGACGACCCAAAGAAAAGTTACAGACCTCAAAAGAAGAGATTCCAAATAGTGATGAGCTTGCAGCTCAAAATAGGGCTGCGGGTCAAACGCAAGGCCAGCGCGTACAAAAAACGGAAACTATTGTACGAGAAAAACCTAAAATTGGCCGCAATGAGCGAGTGACTATCAAAAACGTGATGTCAGGAGAAAGCAAAACGGTGAAATTCAAGCAGGCTGAACCCCTAATAAACAAAGGGGAATGGGTTTTGATCAATGAATAGTGCATAAACTAACGATAAAAAAGGCAGCCGAATTATGGTTGCCTTTTTTGATTATGTTATAAAACATAGTTAGCTTTACCTTAGTATCACCCCCAAATCCAATAATGCATCGGCTGACCCTGATGCCGATAGAACCAACCATCGATACATGAGTGATTTATCTTCTGGCCAGAAACATCCCAATAAAAATTTATTCATAGAGCTTTTCAACTACTTTTCATCTGCAATCACCTTTGTTCTGGCAGTATATTGTTGGACGAGGGATTTCCATTGGATAATCATTACCGTCATTGTGCTTTTGGCCTTACTCTTTTTGATGAACGGCCTACATTTAAGAAAACAAAATGGCGTCAAAAAAGTAAACTCCGGCCTTGAATCGAAACTGAGGGAAAAAGAGACGCTTTTGAAAGAAGTCCATCATCGGGTCAAAAACAATCTTCAAACTGTTTCAAGTCTTTTGAGTTTGCAGTCGCGGGCAGTGGCCGATGCCAAAATTGAGGCCATCATCAAAAGTAGTCAACATCGAGTGGTATCAATGTCGATGGTACACGAGATGCTGTACAAAAGGGATGATTATACCTCAAAAATTGAACTAAAACCCTATGTTGAAGAGCTTTGTGAATATTTGATTCGCTCAGTGAAAGGGAATGAACATAATATCATTACCGATTTGGATATTGGAGATTACAGATTAAGTATTGATACTGTCATTCCATTGGGCCTTATCATCAACGAAACTATCACGAATGCCCTTAAATACGGAATACCGGGAAATACAGAAGGGAAAATTAAAATTACGCTGTCAAAAAAAGGAACAAATAGCTATGAAATGTACCTTGGCGATAATGGCATTGGTTTTCCTGAGGAGGTAAACCCGACAAACACAAATTCCTTAGGGCTTAAACTCATCCATAATCTTGCCCGACAATTGAGGGGAACGATTGAGCGTGACGTTAAAAACGATGGCACATATTACCAAATCAACTTTGAAGAAGTCATAGAAGAATTCAATTCGGTAGATTGATTCGTTTCCGCTACCTTTAAAGGGACTAATTTAAGCGACCACTCATGTTCATAAGATTCTTTTTGGCCATGCTTTTTTTAAGCACTGGCCTTACGGCACAAGACTATTTTTACAAGAAATACCATCCATTCAACGAAAGCATTCCGTCTCCGTCCGAATTTTTGGGTTACGACATTGGGGAATATCATACAAGACATGATCTCATTGTAGCCTATATGCATAAATTGGCCGAAGTATCTGAGAGAGCTACTATTTATGAATATGGTAAAACACATGAAGGTAGAAAGCTTGTGATGCTCACCATTACTTCACCGGAGAATCAAAAAAATATTGAGCGTATCAAACAACAACATTTGGCTTTTGTTGACCCAACACAATCGGTTTCCAATTATGACGACGTTCCCATTTTTATCAATCAAGGATATAGTGTACATGGCAATGAGCCATCTACCTCAGAAGCGGCATTATTGACCGCATATACCTTTTGTGCCTCAAATAGTCCTGAAGTCCTTAGGTATATCAAAGATGCCATCATTCAAGTAGACCCTACGCTTAATCCTGATGGAAGAGATCGGTTTACCCAATGGGCCAACATGTACCGTGGGAATCCACTCGTGGCCGACCCACAAGATGCTGAGCATAATGAATACTGGCCCCGTGGGCGTACGAATCATTATTGGTTTGATTTGAACCGTGATTGGTTATTGGGTATTCATCCGGAAAGCCGCAGTAAATTGAAATGGTATCATGAGTGGTATCCCAACGTAGTCACCGATTTTCATGAAATGGGCACACAAAGCTCCTACTTTTTTGAACCCATGAAAGATAATGCCTCATTGAATCCTATTATGCCCAAAGAGAACTATGTGGATCTCAATAATATGTTTGGGGAATATTTTGCCAACGCCCTTGACAGCATTGGTTCCTTTTATTTTACCAAAGAGGTCTTCGATGGTACCTATCCCGGTTACGGTTCCTCATATCCTGATTTGCAAGGTGCCCTTGCCTTATTGTTTGAACAAGCAAGTTCAAGAGGACACTTACAAAAAACGGCTTTTGGGGAAATTACCTTTCCTTTTACCATTCGCAATCAATATGTCTCTGGTATGACCACGGTTAAGGCAGCCGTAGAAAATAAAGCATACCTCAGAAAATATCAACAAGACTTCTTTAAAAGTGCCTTGGGGAACGCCTCCAAAAGTCGTATTAAAGGGTACTCCTTTAAAGATGATTACGATAAGAATCGTGTCAAGGCCTTTATAGATAAGCTGTTGTTGCATCAAGTGGATGTATACAAGAACAATGACAGCTATGTCGTACCGACCAACCAACCCCAGTATCGTATGGTACAGAGCTTTTTTGAAACGTACGACAAATACCGTGATAGTGTTTATTATGATGCATCCGCTTGGTCAGTGGCCAACTTCTATAATATGAAGTATCGCCCCATAACAAGCTTGAATTTAGGTGAAAAAGTGACGTCGACAGAAAATTTAGTAACCGTTACCCCAATCCAAAAAACGGATTATGCCTACATCATTGATTACGATGACTACAATGCCTCTGCAGTCTTACATTACCTGCAAGTCAACGGCATTACCGTTTCCTCTTCGTTTAAGCCATTCACGGCTAAAACAACTGAGGGCAACAAGTCGTTCAACTATGGGGCATTGGTAGTTCCGGTTTCCTTACAAAAGAAAACTGCTGATGAAGTATTTAAAGAGATTCAAAAAGCGCAGCAGAAATATGAAGTTCCCATTTATTCGGTAAATACAGGATACAATGCCCAAGGCATCGACCTTGGAAGTCGAAATATGAGTCCTTTAACCCAACCCAAAGCCGCAATGTTCATTGGAGACGGGGTACGTTCATATGAAGCCGGTGAGGTTTGGCATCTTTTGGATACCCGGGTTCATATGCCCATTACCAAAATACCAATGCGTAATGTTAATCGGGCAAATCTAGACAAGTACAATACGTTGGTCATGGTATCGGGGCGTTATAATCTAAACAAAGGGCAACTGCAAAAGATAAAGGATTGGGTAAGCAGGGGAAATACCTTAATCACTATCGGCAATGCCTCAAAATGGGCCATTGACAAAGGCTTGGTAAAAGAGAAATTGGTCGAATCAAAAAAAGATTCACTTCGTAAACCAGAGAGAAAACCCTATGTCGATGCACGAGAAAACATTGGGAAGGACGAAGTTGGAGGGATTATTTTAAATGTAGATTTAGATGTAACCCACCCACTGGCATTTGGGTATCGAGATAAAAGAATACCAGTTTATAAGAACAATTCGATATGGTTAAGTCCTAGTAAAAATGAATATGCAACCGTGGCCCAATATTCCAAAAATGCATTGGTAGACGGGATCATTACCAAAAAAAATACAGAAGAATTCCTTAACCATTCTGCCTCGCTACTGGTAAGTAAATCAGGAATGGGGCGCGTGGTCATGTTCGCCGATAACCCTAATTTTCGAGGTTCATGGTACGGTACCAATCGACTCTTTTTAAATGCAATTTTCCTTGGGGATAAGATAAGGATACCCGAATAATATGGGATTTTCGCAATGAAGGAGCAAAAAATACCGGATTGGATACGGAAACATGAAGAGGATAGCTGGCAGTCTGAACTATTCATAAGTGGAGGAGCAATATATACCCTATTCCAAGTGCCCGCTTTTCTTGAAAATTGGTTGCCCAGGATTATTATTACTTCTGAGTTCAATACAGCTACGGTCATTTTGATTGCTGGAATTGCCATTATTAGCAGACTTCTGCTCTTTGGTTTTATCATCAATCTATTGATTAGGGCGGTGTGGGTCGCTATATTGGCCGTTCATCAAATGTTTCCTGCAGGCCCAGATTTCAAGAAATTAAATTACCATAGTTCTTTTGAAGAAAAGTTCAAATCAAGTAAAGGCCAGATTACCAAAATTATTACACTTGAAAATTTGGCCGGTCTTTCATTTGCACTCAGTGTTTTTCTGGCACTTACCACTGTTTCGGGCTTTCTTATCCTTTACTTACTTTTTGAGTTTGTATTTCCATTGATATTTCCGGTCGAATGGACCGAAAGCACCTTTTTTGTTTTGGCCACCTTAGTGATTTATTTTGCCTCAGTTTTAGGCCTTTTTGATTTTATCGCATTTAAAATCGGTAAACGATTATCGTTTATCAGAAAGCTCTTTGCACCGATTTCATACTTTTTCAGTTATTTAAATACGACCAAATTATTCTTCTGGGAGCAATATTCCATTTTCACGCGGTATGGTAAAATGGTTGTGTCGTCCCTTTTTATTTGCATTTTGGTACTCAGCATTTTTGTCAGTGTCAACGAATTGAGCAACTATATTCCAGCCGAGGAAATACAGATTAAGTTTTTTGATAGCCGCAAGTATTTTCAGGATGGAGCTTTTAGAACAATTTTTGAAGATGACTATTCTGCCAACAAGGTGGACTTTAAAAATCATTACCGCGCCTCTATTCCTACAGAAGTAGTCAAAGAAAACTATTTACCTGTTTTTGTGGCCTACAGTTACTATATGGATTCCACCTTTGAACGTGTCATGGATTCCTTAGAAATTGAAAATGGCGCTCAACTCAATCGTAAAGATGCTAAGATTGCAGCTCGTATGATGGAAGATGTATTGCGCGTTATGGTTGATGGTAAGGTTCATAGAAACTTACGTTGGTACCGCACAAAGAATTTAGATACAGGCATTGATGGTTTCAAGGCATATCTACGACTTGATGGCATCCAAACCGGCGCGCATGAAATAAGTTTTGGATTTTTAAGATCTGACCATAGCAATCCCATACAGGACAGTGATTATATGATGTTCAGTAATGTATTTTTTTGGAAAGAATAAACAATACCTATGAAACGGTTTACCCTAATCATTTTTTTTATTGCCCTATCGGCAAAAGGCCAAGAGAATTTCAGTGAAGGCCCATTTTCACAACTCATTATAAGAGGAGTGACCCTTATCAATGGAAACGGGGCGCCGCCTCGAGGACCTATCGATATCGTAGTTGAAAACAACAAAATTGTCGATATTCAAGTGGTAGGTTATCCTGGAGTTGAAATCGATGGTTCAAAAAGACCTCAACTAAAGCCAGGTGGCAAAGAACTGGATTGTTCCGGAATGTACCTTTTACCTGGTTTTGTTGATATGCATGCCCATATTGGTGGTGTTTCACAAGGGGCGGACTATGATTATGTGTTTAAGCTGTGGATGGCCCATGGGGTGACCACCGTTCGAGAAGTTGGGGGGCGCGGTTTGAAATGGTCATTGGATTTAAAGAAAAAAAGCAATGAAAATAGTATCATCGCACCACGTATTTTCACCCACACTGTATTCGGCCAAGCCAGTGATAAACCCTTGAGCACTCCCGAACGTGCACGGGAATGGGTCAGAAAAAATGCGGAAAAGGGTGCTGATGGCATCAAATTTTTTGGTGCACCGCCCGAAATCATGGCAGCTGCCCTTGATGAGAACAAAAAACTCGGACTGCGCTCGGCTTGCCATCACGCCCAAATGGACGTCGCCAGATGGAATGTTTTAAATTCTGCCAGAGCAGGACTGACCAGTATGGAACATTGGTATGGCCTACCTGAAGCTTTGTTTGATGAACGAACGGTACAAAATTATCCGTTGGATTATAACTATCAAAACGAACAACATCGCTTTGAAGAAGCGGGCAGACTCTGGGAACAGGCCGCAAAACCCTTTTCTGAACACTGGAACAAGGTAATGGATGAATTGATCTCGCTGGATTTTACCATTGACCCCACTTTTAATATCTACGAGGCCAGTAGAGACCTTCACCGGGCCAGACGAGCTGAATGGCACGAAGATTACACCTTACCTACGCTATGGGAATTTTATCAACCGAGTAAAATAAGTCACGGCTCATATTGGCACGATTGGGGTACAGAACAAGAGGTCGCATGGAAAAAGAATTACCAATTGTGGATGACATTTATCAATGAATATAAAAACCGTGGAGGCCGCGTTACTACAGGTTCCGACTCAGGGTTCATCTTTCAATTATATGGGTTCGCCTACATACGTGAAATGGAATTGCTACGCGAGGCCGGATTTCATCCTTTAGAAGTAATTCGTTCTTCTACGCTAAATGGTGCGGAAGCTCTAGGTATGGCAGATAAAATGGGAAGTGTTGCCATTGGAAAATATGCAGATTTTGTGGTCGTTGATGAGAATCCACTTAAAAACCTAAAAGTACTCTACGGTACGGGAGCAATAAAGCTTACGGAAAACAATGAAGTGGTGAGAATAGGCGGTGTGAAATACACGATAAAAGATGGAATTATCTTCGACGCGAAAAAACTTTTGCAAGACGTAAAGAAAATAGTAGTGAAGCAAAAACAAAAGTTAAACTACACCATAAAGCAACCTGGGATAAAGTAATTTCCATAGGGATTAAGCCATCTTAGCGTTATTTCTCTTCGTTCTGAACTTTAAGGCTTTCTTTACCCTTGAGTTCTTGAACATGTACAATCTAGCTACCTCTTGTGCTTGAAACGAATTATCTTCAATGGCAATATTCAACTCAATACCAGCAGTAAATGTCTTAACAGTTGATATATTTTTGGCGTCTTGCGCCATAGCTGATGTAGAGATTAAAAGGATGAAGATAAAGGTTACAATTGCTTTCATGGCTTGGATTGTTTTACATAGTAAAGGTATCCCGACCTCTAAGCGACAACGACTTAACTCGCTGTGCAACCTCGATTTCTCGATTAAAAACCTAATCTGGGATAAAATGTGAAAAAGTCTCGACAACGGTTTTTAACCCATTGAACTGCACACCGAGCTGTGATGCATTTTGTCGATATCAGTACATTATTCAGAGCGTTTCTTCGCCACCTTATAGACCCTAGAAAGTTTTAGGTTCAAATAAATTGAGGCCGCTACGAAGACCAGACTAACAATAAGTGAAATAACCGATAGCGCATCCATATTATGCCAATTTTGCTTTGTTCGCTTTTGTACGAAAGGCCAAGGCCTTTTTAATCCTTGAATTCTTGAAGAGATAAAGTCTGGCGATACTACGCGCTTTTGGTTGAGGAAGTTGCTTCTCTGCGATAATTTGCTGAGCAGTAAAAATTTCTGTTTGTTGAACCAAGAACGTATCAGCATGCAAGGGGCTTTCTTGGGCCGACATCAATACGCTCATAAAAAGCAGGGTACAAAGGGTCAAAAGTAGTCTCATCGGGTTGAATCTTTCTACTTTCAAAGCTATTTTCAACCAGAGGTTTCCCCCATTTTCATCGCTGACCCATCAAAAAATATCGATTAAAAAATATATTCGGGATAAAGTGTAAAAAAGCTTCGACAACAGAATTTGAATCCCAAAACCCCTTATCGAAATGAAAATGCATTTTGTCGAAGGTCAAGCGTCATAGCCCAATAGAAGATTTGGGTTCGGGCAGTTTTTGGAATAGTACAGAATCTCATTGGAGGAACATACACCTGGATAGTCTCCTTGATATTTTCCCATATCTATAATCAATTGAAAATGTAAATGGGGTGCGTAGCCGACATTGATCTCTGGAGCGCCTAAAAATGCAAATGCATCGCCTTTGGTGATATATTGACCTGGGTTCAATCCTACTATAGATTCTAAAGAGAGATGACCATACAACGTATAAAAGGTGCTTACTGGGTTTTGATGTTCCAGAATTATGGTAGGCCCATAATTACCATCATCTGAATTATTCGCAAAAGAATGAACCTTTCCATCCAATGGTGCCATCACAGAAGTACCTGAAGCACACCAAAAATCCATCCCTAAATGAATATTTCTTGGTTGTTCACCTTGAAAACGTGCTGAAGTTCCATATAGATTTCGTTGCTCCAAATAACCACCGTAAGCTACTTTAGCATTTTGCCTTTTTAAAACGCCATCTATGTACTGTTGGCATTCTTCTGCATTGGTAATATTAAATCCTTTAAGTTCTTCGTTGGTTATAGAGAAGTCGATAGGACAATACTCAGTAATGGATATCTCCTTATTTAAAATTGGAATCGGCCCTTCGACCAGTTTTGAATTCTTCAGAAACGCCATACAATTGATTTGAAGATATTTTTTCCCAAGATATTGAAAAGCCATTAAATGTTTCAATTGAGGTATGCCGAGGATGTCAGCGCATTAAAAAAAAAGAATCGAATAAAAACTTATCAAACCTTAACACTTTTTAACCGAAAACCTTGTAATCTCTTGCCATCTTGCAACACTAAAGGCAAAACTCTAATTATGCGATTGTTTACACTTATATTTAGTATCGTTCTGGCATTAGGTTGCAATACGGTGACCAAACCCAACACAAATAAATTGGCCGAAGCGAAAGTGTTCGAAAAAAAGGTTTTATCACCGGAAGAACTACAGCAATATGAAACAGCTTATTTTGCCAGTGGTTGTTTTTGGTGTGTTGAAGCCATTTTTGAAAGTGTAAAGGGGGTAAAAGAAGTAGTGTCTGGATATTCAGGAGGTAAAGAAAAGAACCCAACGTATGAACAAGTAGCTTACGGTAGAACCCATCATGCGGAAGCTGTGGAGGTATACTACAACCCGAAAGAGATTTCATTTCTGGCCTTGGTGCAGGTATTTTTCGGTTCGCATGACCCTACAAGTTTAAACAGGCAAGGGCCGGACAGCGGTGCACAATACCGTTCTATAGCATTCTATAAAAATGCAGATGAGAAAAAAATGATAAACGATTATATTGCCCTGTTGACATCAGAAAGCGTCTACGACCGCCCTATAGTAACCGAGGTAACGGCGTTTGAAAAATTTTGGAAAGCCGAAGAGTATCATCAGGACTTTGAGCGTAAGAATCCAAACAATTCTTATATCAGGGCAGTTTCGATACCGCGATTAAATCGATTTAAAGCGAACTTCGAAGAATATTTAAAGAAAGATGCACATTAAAAAAGGGCAAACCGCTCTTGGCGCAGGCCAAAGGTTATTGCCTTAGTAGTACTTCGCTGTACCTTGAGTTGATGGTAATTTGCTTGCCCGAGTTTTCCCTACCCTTGAAACCCTTATAAATGACGTTATCGAAGTTTTTGGTGCTTTCCATGGTTAGATCAGTAGGATAGTCTATTGTTGACCTTGTACCATTGAGATAAAAAGAGACCGGCGTATTTGGCAGTTTACACACTACCTCTCCGTTCTGAACCGAGACATCAATATCGGAAAAACCTGAGCTAACTTCATTGATGGACAATTTCCCAAGGTTGTTTGTCACAAAAATCTTTTTCAACAACTTGTCAATGCTGACATTTGAAGAAACGGCATCCAATTGCAATTCGCCTACTTGATTAAGGTTGATACGGTCAGAATAGTCTGCTTTGAGCTGGCCCAAATTCCAATTTTGCACAACAATTGGGGTATACGACGCTTGAATACTGGTCTCTTTACCCTCAATAGTTGAAGCAAGCAAGCTGGCATAGCGCAAGCTTGCTTCCACATCTTTTGCTGTAGCGGCCAATTTTACCTCTCCATGGTTCACATTCATCTTCAATCTGACAGACTTGGGCATTTTGATTTTGATGGTCTTTTTGACCTTGTACTTTTTTCCTTCACCATCAGCGGACAAAAAGAAAATACTTTGTCCCCCATCATCCCTTGAAATAAAAAGTCTGTCACCGTCTTCTTCCCTCGCCTTGATTCTGGCCATTCTCCTTTCCTGTGCCTCTTTTGCCCTTTGTTCAATTACCTTAACGCGTTCTTGAGCCTGTTCTTCCATTTGTTTGGCACGCTCTTCCATTCGTTTTTCACGTGCTTTCAGTTCTTTGGCATTTCGCTCTTTCCAGGCGTTAGCACGTTCTTCAACAAGTTCTCTCCATTCTTTTACTTTTTCTTCATACTCCGCATCAAATCCTTCCTTAAAACTTTCGGCCCATTCCTCTAGGTAATCATTCCCTTCATCCTGATATCTTGAATAGTCAAAACTTTTAAAGTTCATGGGCGGTAAAGGCGGCAATAGCGGCAACTCAGGAATGGCGGCCAACTCCGGTAAATCCGGAATTTCCAAATCAAGAAAAAGTGGTTCTACATCGAATTGAAAGTCCAAATCCCCTAAATCAAAATCTTGAATGGTACTCAAAAATGAACGGGAACCCTGCTTTCTCGTACGAACCTTGATGACCTCACTGTTGCCGATTATCGTAATAGGGTTATTTTGAAAATATGCTTCGGCTTCTTCTTCGTCATCCCCTTCAAAGGTCACCGTGGCAACAATTTCTACCTTATCTGCATCCCAAGTATCAAATTCTATATCGGTATGGGACGTAGTGATTTCAAGTACGGTTTCGGTATTTGTATTGAACGTTTCTTTATAGGTTTTGCTCTTTTGAGCGAAGAGGCTGGTACCCGTAAGAAATACAAGACTATATAACGTTATTTTTCTGTTCATTTTTTGATGATTTAAATTCGTTTAATTTTTCTTTGAGCTTCTGCAATAACTGCAATCGCAATTGTAGATTTTGGATAAGTGCGGATATGGTTTCATCATTGGGCCCGAGCTCATTTAATTCCGAGTTCAGCCTTTTATATTCCAGGTCCAACTCGGCCAAACGCTCCATAAAACCATCGACCATTTCTTTAGTATCATCGGATATGCTTAACTGCGATAGCTCATAGTTAATATTGGAGACATAATAGTTTTCAATCTTTTCCAAATCAGGCGAAAGATCACCCAATGAAATACCCGCTTTATCCGGTGCTGGATTCTCTTTTTCAACAATGGCCTCCTTCATCGAGACATTGTCGGGAGCTCTTAAAATATAGTATAGCCCCACCCCTAATAAAAGCATTACGCTTGCGGCAATTCTAAACCAAAAGAAAGTGGTCTTTCGCTTTTGTTGGGGCATCGCTTTATCAATTCGCTCGAGAAATCTGCCTTCATGTCCAGGCATCATCTCATAATTTCTCTTACGGTCTTCCTCAAAAAGTTTTTTAAGATCCTGTGCCATAATTCAATTCTTGTAATTGTTCCTTTAATTTTGCCTTGCCACGTAACAGTCTTGTTCGAGAGGCAGTCTCTGAGATATGCAGTATGGCTGCAATTTCACTATGGTCATAGCCTTCAATTAAAAATAATTGAACGACATACCTGTATTTTTCCGGCAATGACACAATGGTTTTTTTGACCTTAGCCAAATCAATGTCTTGCTGCACCTCCCACCCTGAATCATCTTCTATGTGCATGTAGCCTTCATCAAGTTCGACCATACGTTGTTTTTTAGCCTTCAAAAAATCAATACAGCCATTGACCACAATCCGCTTTAACCAGGCCCCAAAGGTGACCTCTCCCTTAAACTGTTCCATACGTTGAAAGGCCTTGATAAAACTCTCTTGCAAAACATCTTCCGCATCGCCTTGATTGTTCAGAAAACGCATGGCAACACTATACATACCATCACAATACTTACGATACAGTTGTAGTTGTGCACTCCTACTATTGGCTTTACATCGTTCTATAAGTTCAAGTTGCAAAAGGGTCGGTTTGATGATTGCATTATAGAGACTGAAATAAAAAACCAATGTGGCAAAAAAGGGTTCTTTTAACGGACTTTAACAATTTGAGACCATGGTAAGGTGTTGTAGTGGCCACGTCTTGAGACCGTATTTTATCTTATTTTAGTTCTGAATGAAAGGAAAAATAAGACCTATAGCTAAAAAGGGCAAGCGACCGCCCGTTGACATTGCATCGCTTTTTGGTGATTTGAAAAATGGCGATAACACTGCCCTGGCGAAAGCTATCACGCTAGTTGAAAGTTCAAGGGCAAGGGATTTTGAGTATGCCGAAGATTTGGTGACGCGTTGTTTAAAAGTAGAACGACCCAGTATTCGAATAGGAATTACCGGTGTACCCGGTGTAGGCAAAAGCACTTTCATTGAGGTCTTCGGTTCTTTTCTAACCTCAAAAGGAAAAAAGGTGGCGGTACTTGCCGTTGACCCCTCAAGCACTATCACTAAAGGAAGTATTCTTGGGGACAAAACACGTATGGAAAGCCTTTCAAAAGACCCCAATGCCTTTATCCGACCCTCACCCGCACGGGATGCGTTGGGCGGCGTCGCCAGGCATACAAGGGAAACCATCATTCTATGTGAAGCGGCTGGCTATGATATCATTTTAATAGAGACCGTTGGCGTTGGCCAGAGTGAAACCTTAGTCCACAGTATGGTCGATTTCTTTCTCTTACTAAAATTGGCCGGGGCTGGTGATGAGCTTCAGGGGGTAAAACGCGGAATCATGGAGTTAGCCGATGCCATAGTGATCAACAAAGCTGATGGAGATAATATAAAAGCCGTGAAACACGCCATAACAGAGTTCAAAAGGGCCTTGCATCTTTATCCACCTAAAGATAATACGTGGACACCGCAGGTAACCAGCTGTTCTGCCTTAAAAAATACCGGAATCGATTCTGTTTGGAAATTGGCCTCAGACTTTTTGGATTTAACCCAGACAAACGGGCATTTTGAAAAAAACCGAACACAGCAGGACAAAAACTGGTTTTTACAAACTTTGGAGGAACAGGTCAAGCACCAATTCTATACAAGGGAAGGAGTACAAAAGCGCATACATGAATTGATAGAAAAAATTGAGGCAAGGGAAATCGCACCGGTGGCCGCTGCCCATTCTTTATTGAACGGAGAGCATGATCTTTCATAGTATAGGAAAGAAGTGGGCGGAAATTCCATGTTCTGGTGAATAACCCTAAATTTGCAGCGATTTAAGCACATTTCATGCCACCTATCACCAATGCCCACCTCTCTATTGTTGTTCCCTTGTTCAATGAACAGGACAATGTTTCGCTGTTGACCCAAAAAATTCATGAAAGTCTAGAGGGATACTCTTATGAAATTGTGTATATCGATGACTTTTCGACAGATCACACAAAAAAAGTGATTAAGGATATGAAGGACCCTCGGGTGGCCCTAATTGAGTTGAAGAAGAATTACGGACAGAGTTTGGCCCTGGCGGCCGGTATTGATTATGCCCATGGGGAATACATCATTACCATGGATGGGGATTTACAGAATGACCCCACGGATATCCCGAAAATGCTGGAGTTTGCGATTACCGAAGAATACGACCTCATCACGGGTATACGACAAAAAAGGAAAGACTCCCTAATCAAAAAAATACCTTCAAAGATTGCCAATTTTTTGGTGCGTAGGGTAACCAAATTAGATATTAAGGATAATGGTTGTGCCTTAAAAGTGTTTACAAAAGATATTGCCAAAGGCTTAAATCTATATGGGGAAATGCACCGTTTTATTACCCTATTGGCGCATCTCGAAGGTGCACAAATAAAGCAGGTACCTGTAAAACACCACGCGCGGCATGCAGGCCAATCAAAATATGGCTTAGAACGCGTTTTTAAGGTGGTTGCCGATATGATGCTCTTGCTGTTTATTCGCAAATATTTTCAGCGCCCTATTCACTTATTCGGAATTTTTGGGGTGTTGTTGATGTTATTGGGTATGCTTATTGAAATGTATCTGCTCGTCGTAAAATTTGGACTCGGGCAAGATATTGGCACAAGACCCCTATTGATTTTTGGAATGATGTTCATTCTCGGTGGTATTCAGCTGTTCACTATCGGTATTGTGATGGAATTACTCATTCGAACCTATTACGAGTCACAGTCAAAACGACCGTATCGCATTAAGAAAATCAGTATCGGTGACGGAAAAGCAGCGTAAACGCCTTATTTCTATCTTAAAAGCAGCCATCAGTGTTCTACTGATATACTTCATCTTCACCAAAATCGCCTTTGAAGACGTTCTCGATGTAGTACAATCGGCTAACTGGATTTGGCTTTTTTTGGCCTTATTATTATTCATCATTTCAAAAGTCCTCAATGCCCTTCGGCTTAATCTTTATTTTCATTCCATAGAGGTGCCCTTGAGCCAACCCAGCAACTTAAAGTTATACCTCTTGGGGATGTTCTACAACCTATTTCTGCCAGGGGGTATTGGAGGGGATGCCTATAAAGGCTACGTTATTCAAAAGACGTTTCAAGTCGGCATTAAAAAAGTAGTAGGGGTTCTCTTACTGGACCGACTGAGTGGTATGCTTTTAATTTTGATTTATGCACTGATTCTCGCCTCGTTTTTGAACCTTTCATCCTTAGATTCTTGGCGTTGGCTTTTATGGCTGGCCATTCCATTGGGAATAACTGTATTTTGGATAATGAACAAGCTACTCTTCCCCTATGCGCTGAGTGTCTTTTGGCCTTCTTTTGGCTACTCTGCCCTATTACAGGGCATCCAATTGGGTGCAACTATCTGCATCATGCTGGCCTTAGGTATTGAGGGAAGCTTTTTGGCTTATCTATTTATTTTCATGTTATCTTCTGTTGTATCGGTCATTCCCTTGACGATTGGTGGTATCGGCAGTCGCGAAGTCACCTTTTTATACGGTGCTACATGGTTAGGACTTAATGCCAATACGGCCATCGGCATCAGTTTTGTTTTCTTTTTGATAACGGCAGTGGTAAGTCTATCAGGTATTTGGTATCACTTTAAAAAACCTGTCTTAATAGCGGAAATAAACTAATCAAGACGCACCAAATGCATCTTGTTTAACTTTTCATCTCTCGTAATGGGATTCAAAAATTTCAACTGTAGTCGTGTAATTCGAAACTGGTCAACAGTGAGTTTGTCGTTCCAACGAAACCCTGATGCTTTGAGTTGGGCAAGTTCTTTGTCGTTAACGTAAACCCAAATGTCCTTTTGGGTTTTTAGTTTTTTCAGGGATGTTATTTTTACAGGAGTCCGGTTATAAAAGTCCAATGCCCAAGTGTGCCGCGCGGTGAACTTATAAATATTTTCTGTGGGAATGCCCAATTTAGCAACCTCTTTTGCCATATTGGATCCCCCTTGATACTGTAATAAATTGGGATAAAAATGCAAGTTCATTAATCCATTCAACAAGACGGAAGCCAACACCGACACCGTGACCAGTCGCTTACTGTAGGCTTCACGCTTTAAGCAGAAATAGGCAACGACACCATAAAAAGGAATGAGCACTATATAGCCCAAAACACTTTCAAACTTAAAGACATAAAAGGATAACAAAAGTGAAAAAATGAATACTGCCCCTAATATGAAATACTGGACCCCAAGAAATGGCTTTACGACTGTATTACTTTCCTTTTTCTGAAGTTCATTGATGAACCAAGCCGTCATTAAGGCATATAGGGGCATCATAATGTTCATATAATGTGGCAATTTGAATTGGGCAAAGCTTATGATAAAAAATATCAATGTGATTCCACCTAAAGTCAAAAACTCCATCGCTTTTGAATAAACAAATCGGATGCGAACAAACTCCTTTAATTTCTTTACATAACCCGTCAAGGCCAGAACTGTCCAAGGAAGAAAGACCCACAAAAATGTATGGAAAAAGAAGAAATAATCTGAGCTGTTCTTGCCCACTCCTTGACCACTCATTCGTTCAAAGCTCTGTTCCCAAAAAATAAAGAAGATGCCACTTCGCTCACCGCGGCCCCGGATTACCTTTTCTGGATGCAGGTCAAATTGGTGATAGTAGGCATATAGCATGGGCGTGATGGTTAGAACGAATACCAAAAGGGCCACGAGAACCTTCCAGTTTATGAATCGAAACCATTTTTTGGTATAGACCAGATGACATAGAATACCTATACCGATAACAACTAAAGCAATTTGACCTTTGGTCGAAAAGGCTATACCACCACCAAAAGCACCCAAAACAATGTGCTTTAGGGAATCTTTTTCTATGTAGGCAACCAGGTGCCAAATTGAGAAAATCGTAAATCCTGTGAGCACGGCATCAGTACGCACATCGATTCCACCCAAAACAATGGTCTGGCAGGTCAAAAAAATCAGAGCGGCCAGTTTACCGGTATCTTTTGAATACAATACTTTACCTAGTCCGTAGCAGCTATATCCTCCTAGAAATGTTGCCAATATTCCAGGGATTCGGTACGCCCAATCGTGGATGCCAAAAATTTTATACGAAAGTGCGGCAAGCCAATAATGCATATGGGGCTTGTCCAAATATTCCTCAGGGCCTTTCAATAGGTTCAAAAAGTCGTTTTCTTGAACCATACGCATCGCCATAACCGCAAATTGTGCCGAATCGTTCTCGAAAAGGGTGACAAAGAGACCACAGAGGTACACGAGCACAGTTAAACCAAGTAAAAACCAATATCTGGCGTTGGAAATCATATGGCCAATCTGTTCACGGTTAGGGTATATAATCTGGCAAACAACCAGCCAAAAAAGAGTCCGATAAACATTCCGAACAAGACATCACCAGGGTAATGTACCCCAATATAGATACGACTATACCCTACTAAAAACGCCCAGGTAAACAATACGCTAGACAACCATTTCAATTGCCTTCCCAAAACGTTGCTAAAAAAACTGGCTACGGCCATGGCATTGGCAGCATGGGCAGAAAAGAAACCGAATTTTCCGCCGCAGGAATTTTTTACCAAACGCATCAAACCAGAGACTTCAGTATCATGACAAGGGCGAAAACGACCAAAACCGTATTTGAAAAAATTTCCCAACTGGTCGGTCACGGTAATCAAAAGTGCAATACCGACAAGCAGGACCCCAGTTTTCTTTACCCCTAAGTATTTAATAGATAAGGCCAAAAGGATGATATAAAAGGGTATGGAACCCCATTTATTGGTGATGAACATCCAAAATCCATCCCATGAACTTGTGCCAAGACCATTTAAAAGGAGGAACAGTTCCTTATCGAGCTGGACAATTTCTTCCAAGATGATCAGTTTTCATATCGTGAGACTTCCCTGTCATAAAAAGCCGTGGCGGCTTCAATCAAATTTTCCGCTTCCGTCGATAGCTCACTTTCATCCTCTTTGGAAAACTCCTCCAGCCATTCGACCACATCGTCCTCCAGATTGATGATGAACCTGGGGTATTCGGTGTGCACAATATAAATGCCATCAGGGTAATCGGTATTATCGGCTA
>ERZ1740067.266-NODE-266-length-43241-cov-42.636711_pt1 | contig 43241 bp, 25 predicted proteins | sample MGYA00581736_ERZ1740067 | MGnify/ENA primary metagenome ERZ1740067 (study PRJEB43018, sample SAMN04849236) | marine metagenome | isolation source: floating plastic debris | place: Pacific Ocean | collected 2008-08-27 | study: EMG produced TPA metagenomics... | reverse complement strand
ACTGACAAATCGATATCTGAGGTCGATTTGCCATCGCCTCAACTCCACGCCGCGCTGGTCAGCCCCACTGAAGTGGTCCAATTTAATTGTTAGTGCATGACCGGCCTTGGGTCCATCTGGACGATGGTTTCGGGGGCCGGTTGATGAGGCGTTGGCGTTGCAGAGGCCGCTGGCCGACGGGAGGTTGTTGCGCGTCTCCGAGGTTGGCAATTCTCAGCAATGAGCAACGGCGGCGAAGAGCCCTTCTTTGACATTGAGAATAGGTGCTCAGCGTGCGATGCACGAAGCATGAACACGAATGACTTTCTTCGAGCACAAAGAGGCCAAGCTACTAAACGGCAGCGCTGGCAAGCTGGGGCGATACTTGAGATTCCGGTAGCTGAAAACTGTTGGGCATATGGGCAACTTGGGGAAGAGTATGTCGTCGCGGTTTTTGAAGGAATGTTCTCAGAACGCCCGGCAATCGAAGATTTGATTCACCTGCCGATATTGTTCAAGTCCTTTGTTTATCGTGACGTTGTTAGTAAAGGTTTTTGGCTGAAAGTTGGCCGGGTTGAGCCTCGAAGCGATGTGATGAACGAAGATTACCGTTTCAAGCAGGACAAAATTTCCGGGGCTCTTTCGCTCTATCATTCAGACTTTGCGGAGCAAGGCTGGGAACGGCCAGCGCTTCTGAGCGAGTGCCTTGAATTGGAATGCGTTGCTGTTTGGGAGGCAAGTCATGTTGAAGACCGGATCATCGCTGCTCGTAACGGCCAAGAATGTAAATGGGTCAGTTCCTTGGCGATAGATGTGCCAAGAGTTCCCGCACACCAGAACGACATTCATTGAGGATAGATGTCCGCTTCATCCGCTCCCCTTCTTCCAGACTTTTGGCAACTTCGACTTCGTATTCAATCATCTATCTTGTTCAACGCCGATGGCGAATATCAATCCATCTCAACGGATTGCTCATCGCACCTGAAAGTTGCGGCGGTATTCGCTGGGCGACACATTTAACGTCCTCAGGAACGCGCGGCGCATGCGATCTTCATCTTTGAAACCACAGGCCACTGCGATCTCCTTCAAGCTCTTGGGGGTGCTTTCAAGAAAGTCCTGTGCGCTTTCAATGCGCATCGCTTCGACGGCCTTGGCGGGCGTTTTTCCCATCGTATTCGCGTAGGCGCGAGCAAAGTTCCGCGCGCTCATTCCGACCTGGTCCGCTAGTGTTTCCACAGTCAACGTGGACGCAATATTGTCTGCGACCCACGAATGTAGCCCTTCGAACCGCCCCGCCCGATCCGTCAGTTGACGTCCCAAGGTAGGACTGTACTGCGATTGACCGCCCGAGCGAACCATTTGCGCTACCATGGAGCGGGCAATCTCCAACGCCGACTGGCGGCCAAGGTCTTCCGAAGTAATTGCTAGTGCCATGTCGATACCCGCCGTGATCCCGGCAGATGTCCAAGTGTCTCCATCCTTGATGAAAATGGGATCAAGCTCCACCTGCACTTGCGGAAACTCCTCGGCGAGCATTTTGCAGTCATCCCAATGGGTTACGGCACGTCGCCCATCCAGGAGCCCGGCCGCACCTAAAATCAAAGCACCCGAGCACACCGAGCAAACGCGCGCTGCTTTCTCAGCTAGTTCCTGAACCGCCTCCACGAGGACGGGATCATGCATGCCCGGAATAGCCCCATCCCCGCCAACGACAACCAACGTGTGGATGTCTCGATCTGAGACGTCAGACACGGACAAGGTTGGGATCGAAACAACAGTGTTCGTTTTTGTCAGGCCACCGGCAACAGACACGACCGCACATTCGTAGCCTTTGTCTTTGGTCTTCGAATCCAGCGCATGGGAAAAGACTTGCAGTGGACCAACCAGATCCAGCAAGACGATATCGGGATAGACCACAAAGACGACCAGTCTCTTGCTTCGTGTCGTGGTGCGCAGTTTGGCAGTTTTTGATGTCATATTGTCATTTCTGCCAAATCACAGATGCGTAGTCTAGGCATGGATGATCTGGAGGTGACGACATGCTGATTTTGAAACCGAACTGCGAATGTTGCGACAAGGACCTGCCACCGGCGTCGACCGAGGCGCGCATTTGTTCCTTTGAATGCACCTTCTGCGCGGATTGCGTGTCCGAGCGTTTCGACAACATTTGTCCCAACTGTGGTGGCAACTTCGTACCGCGCCCCGTGCGGCCTGCGGGCAGGCTTGCAAACAACCCCGCATCTACACAGCGCTTTATCAAGGCGCACGCGGCATGCGCCCACCCTGTGGCGTAAAAACAAAGGGATTCTGAGATGACTGAGCTGGACCACATCTTCAAATGGCGTCGCATCAACGCCCGCCTGACCACTTCCGGGCAACCCGACATCGATGAACTCGCTGACATTCGCAGGATTGGCGTGACGCATGTCATCAACCTTGGTCTGGGCCATGGCGAGGGGGCGCTGGAAGGCGAAGCGGATCATGTCGCCGCTCTTGACATGAAATACATTCACATACCGGTCGACTTTGAGAATCCAACAGACCAGAATTTTGACGATTTCAAAGACGCAATGGCGTGCATTCAAGAAACGAAAGTACATGTGCACTGTATCTACAATGCGCGCGTCAGCGCCTTCATCTATCGTTATGCCAAGACGAACACCGAGGTCGACGAAGACGAGGCATTGGCAAACATGGACAGTATTTGGCGGCCAGGCAGTGACTGGGCAGACTTTATTGACCGCCCCAATGCAAAGGGGACCCCAAATCAGTATGCAGGTGAGGACTACCAGTGACCTGTACCTGATATGCACCAGCGGGCAGTGTTGACTCTGCGGCCATGGAGTTCGCACAAATATGACTACAGCATCCATCCGACCGCCTCACAGCATCCCGTTGGGTGTGTCGATCATCATCGCTACAGCGTTCACGATCTCGTCCAAGACGTGGTGTTCAAACTCTTCAGCAGTCAGATGACGCTCTGGCAGATATTTGCCCTGAGCGGTTGCCTCGCAGCCCCGGTTTTTGTGGGTATCTTATGATGTTCGCATCGGGGCATTGGTGCCTTACGAGCCGCCTTTGGGCTTTGGTCGCTCTTGCTGGCGGTTTTCATCACGGGCACGTTTCCAGCGTTTTATGCGGCGATCCCCTTTCTCAGCCTCTCAACGGTTGGTGCGGCAAACTACACAGCCCCGATTTTCATCACATTGCTGTCGGCCTACGTCATCAAGGAACCTGTCAGCTTGATGGGGTGGGTTGGCGCAATCGTCGGGTTTGCAGGCGTGTTGTTTCTCTTGCAGCCGGGCACCGAGGCTTTCTCCTTTTGGGCTTTATCGCCGCTTCTGGGCGTTTGTTCTTACGCGGCCGCGCATCTGACTACCCGGGCAAAGTGCCAGAAAATTCCCATCGCAGCGCTGTCCTTGTCACAGAATTCGGCAATGCTAGTGGCTGGTTTGGTCATCAGCGTCGTTCTGGTCATTGCTCAATCAACTTCGGATATAGCAGCAGCATTCCCCTATATATTTGCCACTTGGTCCTCCATTCATCCATCCGATTGGCTTGTGCTTTTGGCTTTGCTGCCTTTGCCATCGCCCGTGGGATGATATTGGCAGGGGCATACAAAGCTGCACCCCGGCTATCGTCGGTACATTTGAATACAGATATCTGGTCTTCGTGGCGGGCTGGGATATCCTGTTCTTTGGGTTCGCACTCAACGGCGCGACAGTTGCCGGAATGGCGATGATTTTTGTTGCCGGGGCGGTGGTTTTGCGCAGCAAGGTTGGAACAGGCTAGAATAGGGTTATGTGCAGCGCCAAAGGTTCAGCAGTACCGACAGTCTTGATCGAAAATGAACGCGTCCGCGTAACGGAATGGCGTTTCAACAAACGTGGCGACAACACGGGCTGGCATCGGCACGAATTCGACTATGTTGTTGTCCCGCTCTTCACCGGTATATTGGAGATCGACCTTGGCAAAGGCGACACGGTGAGGACCGAGATGACCAACGGTGTCCCCTACTACCGAGAGGTCGGCGTCGAACATGATGTCATCAATGGGAATGACTTCGAATGTGCTTTCGTTGAGGTTGAGCTCTTAGAGGATCGTTCTGGGTCAATTAGTCCCTTGTGAAGCCCAATAGCATCAACCAACCACATCGAAAAAGTGGATGTAGTGCTTGGCAGCTCAATGCAAGGTTTCCGAAACCATGTCTAAAGTTGACCTTCACCGCTCGCTCAATCGCGGTTCGATAGATCGGCATACCGTCGCTCTCTGCGGCGCGCGCGACGCTATCCTTGTAAATCTTGGCTCGAACAGCGTTTTCGCTGAACGTGTCCGATTACCGTGATGATTTGAAAGACCGCCCGGCCAGAGGGCGCTTTGCATCTGCAGCAAAGTTGGCTGCGGTCGGCTGTCGTAGATGTCAAAAGCTGTTGTCGTTTGACGAAAGATGGATATCATACCGCTGAGATTGTTGGTACTTCGCAGCTTTTTTCATCTTGAAGTTGATCTGTGGCCAGGTTGGTCATCAAATCGTCCATTTGTAATGACACAAGGCGGTCCCGGGCAGAAGCCGGTTTACATCAAGGGTCTCGAAAAAATGGGCAAAAGCTTGTAAACATTGGATTTAATAGATTTGGTCTGTGATCGATGAGTATTATTGCGAATGACTTTCGTCTTGAAGAACATCAAGACCATGTAGAATTGTCCTGTGCTCTGCAGGGAGATGGGTTTCCACCAAGGCTTATTTTTCGGCTTCCGGTCGAAAATGCCGATGCCGTTGATCTTGAACAGCCGAACTGGGCTGCGATGTCGCTCTATTGGCAGGCGATGATGATGGGACATGACCTCGTCATCGAGGGCGATATGTCGCCGTTGTTGCTGCACAGTATGCGGGGCGATCTGATGGCACTCATGCGGAACTATGAACCGATGTTGAAGGACATCCAAATAGATGCAGGGCTTTCGACCAGCCCTGTACCCGAAGGGCCACGCGATGTGATGACAGGCTTTTCCGGTGGTGTGGACAGTTTTGCCACCTTTCTTCTCTATACCCGGCCGGAAGTCCCGCCAAGTCTGCAACTGACGGCCCTGGCGGTGTACCAGGTGGGTGCGCTCGGCCCGACCGCAGCGGGGCCGGGAGTGCTGGAGCCGGCCGTTGAACATGCCCGTGCACATGCAGATAATCACGGGCTCAAGCAGTATTCTTTGTGGGCAAACATGGACGAGGTCTATGCCCCGGCAGGCCGCTTCGGCCCGATCGACTTTCGCCGCACCGTTGGTTTGCGCAATGCTGCGGCAGCGCTTGTATTCCAGAACGGCGTTGGAACCTACCTGCCGTCGGGCAGCGTTGCATACAACGCCGCGACCTATGGTCCATATACCTGCACGGAAAACATGGATCCGGTGTTTCAACCGCTTCTGGCCACGGAAAAGCTGCGGGTTCTGCCCGCCGGTGCGGGCTATTCGCGCCGGGAGAAAGTGCGTCTGCTTGCTGATGACCCTCAGGCGCAGAAGCTTCTGAATGTGTGCGTTATGGGCGCTGTGAAGCAACGTGCCAGCATGACGATCAACTGTTCAACCTGCTGGAAGTGCATTCAGACCATGATGGTGCTGGACGCATGGGGCAAGCTTGAGAATTTCGGCGCGGTCTTCGACGTCGAGCACTACCGCAACAATCGCAAGCAACTGTTGCAGAATCTCGCGGACAGGGCATACGGGCACAACATGTTGGGTATCATCGATGAAATTGTTTATGTCCGCGAAATGGGCATCCCGATCCCCAAACCTCGCGGCCCGTTTGAGCAAAAACTGCGTGGTGTTGCCAAGCGTGCGCTGCTGAAAGGCGCATAGCGCGATTTGAGTTGAACTATATGCTTGGAGGCGTTGGGCATTTTTGTAGCCCGGCCTCTTTGCATGCGGTGAAGCTCTCTGGCCTAACGGGACCCCATCAAGAATTGGAAAGTCTTTGGGTGTCGGGTGACCGCTTGGTGGCCCTTCGCCGTCCTTGGCGTTTGCGACGCAGATATATCTCGACGCCGATAAGATATGGCAAGTAGAATGCGAAGTTCTGGACATGATCAAACCCACCCGTGAATTCCGGGTTGGACCAGAGCCCATCGGTAACAAGATACCACAGCCCATAATGTACACGGTAAAGCCATGACCCAAGCGCTAGCCAAAAGAACCGCAAGGCCCATTCATTATGTGCCACAATCCGTCGCGCGCGCGCATGAAGAATAGTTTGAGCGGCGGCAAGAAGCATCAGCGCACCGTAGATTGAAAACCCGACATCCATGAGAGGGCCCCCAATAGTTCCACGGAGTGGTATATAGATCAGCCCACCCAATGCGGTTGCCAGCGCGGCGAGGATGATCAGTCTGCCTGACCATCGATGCAGTCCGGGTAGGCGTCGACGCAGCGCCGAGATCAACTGCAGTGGGACCAACACCGTGATCACAGCGCCTGTCGCCATATGAACGAAGATAGAGATATTGGCAGCCATATTGTCGGAAAGTATGTAATGCGGATCTGGCAATGCACCCCGAAATCCGCCTTGCGCGAAGTTGATCGCATAATAGGCGAAAGGCAGCGTTAGAATCGCCAAAAGTAAGAGCGCCGAAATACGAGCAATGGTTTTCATGGTCATAACGATAGGTTGTCCGCGCAGTGGCGCAACACCTGGGCGTTGTTTCTTGGAACCGGTCTTGCGCGGGGGAATGACAGCATGCGTATTGCGCGCTGCAATCGCGTCATGGCATTTTCGTGTGCGGCAGGCGCCATCGGCGGTCACTGATCCGATCTCCTCTGATCCGGCGGTATTTGGCTTGGCAATTCGGGCTGCATGGGCGCATCGCCGACATTGCGCGTCGTGAGCTCCCCTCTCGGCAGATTTGCAGAGCAAATCGCCTGCCGGGCCGTGGACGGCCCGAACCTTGAGCGTTTCTTCGTTGAGACCTCTGTGTATCTTCTGCCAGATGCGCCGCTTGAGCCCGCCTTGCTTGCGGGCATTCCAATCGCTTTCGCCCTCGGATGTGACGCCGGCGCTGTCCACTGCCCGGCACTACATCACGCAATGATGTCTCGAGAGGAGATCAAAAGGGTCAGAGGACCGCTGCCTTAACGAGATGGCAGGCTTACGTTCACAATACTCTGGCGGCCGCGCAAGGTGCTGTTGTCCGGCACCACGCAATCCAGCCCAACCAGCCGTAGAAGGCTTTGCACCCACCCTGTCATTTGCCGAAGCAGCATACCAAAGAGCACGTTCAACGAGAGGCAGGTCTGGACCGCGGCATCGCTGAACTGCTGTTGGCGACCGCGTTTGCCGCGCTGCGGTGGCGTCGAGATCACCGTCGGATCAAACCTCCCCTCTCACACATTCTGCGAATGTGTTGCCGGTCAATGATCGACAGCGTTCCACGTTGCTTGAGGCCGTCATTGCAGGACGACCCGCTCGTGGCCTTGTACTGTGTGGGGGCACAACTGCCCATGTCGTCCGGCAATCGCACTGGATGCCACCCCGCGGGTCCTTACAGCCATTCGTGCAACAAAGCCAGCTGTCGCACCGCTGACAGCTTATTGCCAACGCGGAATACGCTGTTCTGCATTTTTCGACAATCACGGCCGATAAGTTCTTTTGTCTAACTGGTGTCCAATGAATAAATCTCGGCAGGTAATCAAGGAAACAATGTCAATTGATTCGGTTCTGAATTAAATCCAAGTATAGTTTTGGTGATTGGCAGCAAAATTGAGTTTCTCGCTAAAATAGAACGATTATCGCTTAAGTTGAGAATTACTATTTTATGCCTTGATTTTTAAGGGATTAATTGTGTTTCATCAAATGAAGGGATCACGTTGACAGGTTTTAGTCTTCTGTTAACTTTACGTAAGTTGGGGTGGCAATGGGCTCTATTATGCTCGCGGTCGAATAATTCAAGGGATGCTTGGGGGCATATCTCCCGCACTCAAATGTAATAGGGTAAGTTCACGTCAGTTTCTGACGACTGTCCATTTCTGCCTAACCTGTATACGCGGACGGGGCGCATAAGCCATTGTTCATAAACAGATTTTGTAAGCGCTGTTGGGCGAGGGAGTTTTATGGATATTGCATTTAATCAGATTGGTGCTTTCAATGGTATAGAAGGTGGTCCGAAAGTCATTACCAATCCGACCTCTCTGGCTTTTGGCCCCGACGGGCGGCTTTACGTCTCAGAACAGAATGGCACGATTAATGCCTTTACGCTGATCTTAGATGATGGCGAATACAAGGCGACCTCACATGAAACATTGACTTTGGCCAGTGGGGCAGAGGTCGTCAAATCAATTCAGAACCACAACGACGATGGGGTCGATAGCGCGCTGACCAACCGTCAGGTGACAGGTCTGCTGGTGACTGGCACGGCCGAAAATCCGGTTCTGTATATCTCGTCAAGTGATCCTCGTATTGCGAACAATGGTGAGGCCGATCTGGATACGAATTCCGGTGTCGTCACCCAAGTCACGTTCAACGGAACGGATTGGGAGGCTGTTGACATCATCCGCGGGTTGCCGCGATCGGAGGAAAATCATGCGACCAACGGTCTTGCGTTAAGCGCGGATGGTGGGACGTTGTTTGTTCAGTCCGGAGGCAACACGAATAACGGCGCGCCGAGTGCGTTTTTCTCATATACAGGTGAATATGCCTTGTCCGGTGCACTTCTTGCGGTGGATCTTGCGGATATTGCGAGCCGTCCGGTGCTAATCGACCCAGTTGGCGGTCAGGGTGGTGTTCCGCGGAACTACGTCTACGACTTGCCGACGCTGGATGATCCCAACATCGCAAATGATGGCGTTAGCGAAACGGTCGACGGTCTCGACATAGATGGACCGTGGGGCGGCAATGATGGTTTGAACCAAGCCATCCTCCCGGCGGATGCGCCGCTTTCGATCTACGCAGATGGTTTCAGAAACCCTTACGACATTGTCGTTACCGATGATGGGCGTTTGTACACGGTCGACAATGGCTCCAACGGTGGGCTGGGTGGAAGTCCCGTTACGGATGGAGATGGCGCGGCGACGCAAGCGCCTAATAACGGTGGGACAGGGGATGGCGAACCGCTCTTCAAGATCGAAGAGGGCGGCTACTACGGTCACGCCAACCCCACCCGCTCCAACCAGGATCTGGAATGGACCGTCTATGACGATAATGGAGACCCGGATGTGGCTGTGCCCGTTAACAACGTGCCGGATCTGTCAGCGCTGGTCCCGGATGCCATCGACATTCAAGACGGTTTCATCATCGATCCAAGCCGGTTTACGGGCGATCCCACACGCCTTGCCGAAAGCGGTGTCAGGGTCCCGCATGATGATCCCAACAGCGAAAGCCTTGCAGTACTTGGATCGTCCAGCAACGGGCTGGTCGAATATAAGGGCGATGCGTTCGGAGGTGCAATCGATGGTGCGCTGGTTGTCACGCAATTCAATGGCAACCTCACACTTCTGAACCTTAATGAGGCTGGCACGGCGCTTGAACCCCTGACCAATTCCGATGGCGATGTCGTCGATGATGATGGCATCTTTTCCCTCGCCAATGGGCTGCAAGCCCCGCTCGACGTGACGATGGGCCCGGATGGGACGCTTTTTGTGGCCGAGATCGGCGGGGATTCTATAAAGGTTTTTGCTCCGACCGATCTGATTCTTCCCGATGATCCGGACTTTGACAATGACGGATTGCTGAACACGGTCGATGCCTTTTTACGGGACGCTTCGAATGGGTCGGGTGTGCTGATCCAGCCCGGACAAAACTATGTCTGGGACTTTGACCCGGATCAGGATGGCAACCGCCCCGGCCCGGACGGCTATGGCGGTGGTCTGACGGGTGTCATGGTCGATGGCACGACCGATTTTGAGCAATTCTTTCAGGAGCCTTCAGATCTGCCCGCCCAGATTATCAAGCTCGACAATGTGAAATTCATCACGGCGGCCGGTGGCGGCACGACGGTGATTGAGAATGTCTCTAACGGCGATCCGTTCCTGGGCAGCAATTCCGGCGAATACCTGTTCCACACCGGCGTGACGATTGCGCCGACGGTGGAGACATTCACCGTCAAATGGACCCTGTTCAACCCGGTTGATCAGATTACTGGAGCCTTTCAGCAGGTCGGTGGCTACATCGGAACGGGGGATCAGTCCAACTATCTAAAAGTGGTGGCCATTCAAACCTCGGACAACGAGGCCGGCATTCAGTTGTCCCTTGAAAACAACGACTTGATTGGCGCGAATACATATACGATCCCAGCCACTGATATCTTTGACCCAGCGATAATCCCGGACAATGCCAAGATCTTCATCGAGCTTTTGGTAGACCCAGTCGCGCAGACGGCGACCCCGACCGTGACGTTTGAAACGTTAGGCGGCGATCAGACGGTGACCGGAACTGCGATCTCGCTTGCAGGGTCGAATGTGCTTGATGCGATCAATGGTGACTTCACGATTGAAGGTCAGACATCGGGTCTGGCGGTCGGGCTGTTCTCGACCAACAATGGCGAGCCGTCAGCCAGCACGTTTCAAGCCATCTTCGACGAGATCGAGATCAACGCGACGGGCGATGAAACGGCGACGACGATCTACAGGGTGAATGCGGGCGGTCCGACAGTCGCTGCCATCGATGGCGGGCTGGATTGGAGCGCTGATACCCCAACGGCGAACAACCCCAACCTGAGCGATGCTGGCAGCAACAACGCCTCCGAGTTCTCGGCGGTAGACCCTGGCGCTACAGTGCCCGGCGCTGTGCCCGGAGCATTGTTCGACACGGAACGCTGGGATCAGCCGGGTGGGACAGAGATGTCCTACTCCTTCGATGTTTCACAAAGCGGCTTCTATGAAGTGCGCCTTTTCATGGGGAATGGTTTCGCTGGCACGTCCGCACCCGGCGCGCGTGTTTTTGATGTGTCGATAGAAGGGGCTGTGCCCACCAACCTCGATGATGTGGATCTGTCCGCCAGATTTGGGCATCAGGTTGGTGGCATGATCACGAATGTCGTCGAGGTGACAGATGGCAGCCTCGATATCGAATTCTTGCATGTTGTCGAAAATCCGTTGGTGAATGCGATCGAGATCGTTCAGCTGGGTGCGGTGTCAGATCTGACAGTTTCGATCATAAACGGACCTATTGAAGTGGCCGAGGATGACGGGCTGGCACAGGTTTCGATCGCAACCAACACCACGGTGCCCTCGGATGAAACGGTCACTGTGACGTTCGAAGTCACCTCGGGCACGGCCACAGCCGGTACCGACTTTGTCGTGCCAGGGGCTATGTTTGACGCAACAGCTCAGACCTATTCCGGATCCGTAATCATCGTTGGCAATTCATCCGACGTGACCATTCCGATCGACATTACTGACGATGCGTTGGCTGAAACACTTGAGACTTTCAACGTGCAAATCACCGGGGTCAGCAGCAATGCGGCCATCGGAACGGGAGCGGCACAGATTTCGATCGCCGACAATGATATCACGGCTGGAACGGTGCTTTATCGGGTCAATGCCGGTGGTGAAGAGGTTGCGGCAACCGATGGCGGGCCGACCTGGTCTGCCGATACCCAGGCCTCGAATTCTCCGTTCCTTATCAATCCGGGCTCTAACAGTGATTTTCCGACCAATGGTCAGCCCCAAAGCGGGCTTGATACGTCGCAAACTGATCCGTTTTTTGTGCCTGAGGCCGTTCTGGGCGTTGAGCGCTTTGATACGGCTGCCGATGCCAACGGAAACATGGCCTATGCTTTCGACGTCCCGGCAGGGGCTGAGGTCGAAGTTCGGCTTTATCTGGCGGAGCTTTTCGTGGACATTGCCGACAGCGACACCAGCGGTGATCCGACAGGTGACCGGGTCTTCAGCGTGAGCGTCGATGGAACCGTACCATCGGAATTTTCGGATATAGATCAATATGCTCTGGCCGGCTCTTTCAGCGCTTCATCGGTCGTCACGGCGCGGGTGATCAGTGATGGAACGATCGATCTGGAGTTTCTGGCAGGCGTCGAGAACCCGGCGATCAAGGGGATCGAGATTGTTCAGGTGGGTTCCGATCCCGTGGACAGCGTGGATGGTGTCACCGTCCCGGGTGGTGACTTGTCGTCTGATCCGTCTGTGCCGACGACCATCACACTGGAGGAGGGGGGCGCGACAACCGTTGTTTCGAACCTGGCCGGTGGCAACCAAGACCGCGACTTCATCACGGTCGAAATCCCGGAAGGCTTCCGTCTGGCCGACCTCACGCTGGCGGCGTATGACGCCGATCTGGGCAACAGTGGTTTTATCGGTCTGGTAGGCGGCAGCAATTTTGACATTGATCCGGCCATTCCCACGCTTGGTGTCACGCCAGATGGGGTTGTGGAACCTGGCGATCTGCTAGGTGGGTTTGTCTTCAACGACAGCGCAGTTGGGAATGACCTTTTGCCGTCACTCAACAACCCCTCAGCGGGCTTTCAAGGCTTTGAAGAAGACAATCTAACCGGCACCTTGACCTTCTGGCTGAACCAAGGGGGCAATCCGTCCAGCGCAGAGCTTGCCTTTGTGACAGAAGCGCTTCCGGCCGACGGCGCGGTTGTGGCTGCGATCAACGCGGGCGGCCCTGCTCTGACCCAGGACGGCATCAACTTCTCCGCGGATGAAGGTTTCCTGAACGGCAGTACATTCACTGACGGCGCTACGTTCGACGTCAACAATGGCAACGGGGCGCAACCGGCATTTGATGGAACCGTCTATAAGACAGAGCGGTTCGGTGGCGCGGATGGCGGAACACTTTCATATGAAATTGCCTTGGATCCAGGGTCTTACGCGGTAGAGCTCTACTTTGCAGAGATCTTTCTCTCCGCACCCGGGGAGCGTGTTTTTGACGTTTCGGTCGAAGGTCAGATTGTCCTCAATGACTTCGACGTGCTGGCCGAGACGGCTGGAGATATCAACCAACCGGTCACGATCACGCTGCCAGATGCGGTGTCCCCGGACGCTTTCGGCAATCCCGACGCAATCGACATCGATATTTCCGCCAGTAGCGACAACGGCAAGCTGAGCGGTATCGTCATCCGAGAGGCCACAGGTCCAACCGAGATCGGCGAAGCGCAGTTCTCCGTCACGGCGGAATCGGACGACGTGCAGATTTCGAATTTTGGCGCGGGGTCTTTCCAAATCACGAACACTGGCGACAAGATCATTACGAACATCGAGATCGACGTTACCAATGCGCTCTACCCCGACAGCGTCTTTGACCCATTCGGTGTGGCCGGCGACACTATCAGTAAAGCACTGACCATCGACGGGGCCAGCAGCACGGGCGTTGTCGATCCGTCCAGCTATGATCCTTATGTGGGTGACGGTGGCATCGCCGGGTTCAAGGGTCTTTCACTGATCTTCGACACGGATATCGATGGTGGCTTCCAGACGGGTGAGACGGTTTCATTTGCCGTCGACATGGACCCCAACTCGATCGCTGGGTCGACCAAATCAACACTCGATAGCGGTACAGATCCCATCTGGGATGTAGGCGGGGTGTCAGGTGCAGAGCTGATCGGCTCAACTTACACGATCACGTTCGAAGACGGCACGACCGCGACAGGCCAGCTAAGCGGCGCAGGCAATCAGGGCGGATCGATCGGAATTGCGACGCAGGACAGTGACGATCTGGTCGCCACACTGACGGTCAACGATGTCGCTGCGGGGGATCTAGGCACTTATTCCGATGGCGGACCCTCTGTCGTGATTGAAGGACCGGCGGGCACAACAGCTCGGGTGGTTTTGACCAAGGGCATCATCCAACCCGTCGACAACAACTTCTCCGGACCATTTGCTGCGCAGCTTGATGCTCAACTTGCGGCCCTTGCGGCATCGGACTTCCCAGCCAACAATGCGGCGGAATTCCAAACCATCGACATCGCTTTGACAGGGGCACTGCAGGATATCTCTGCGCTCTTCAACTTTGCGGATGTCACCGGTTTCGACCTGCCTTTTGCAGAGGATCAGCTTCCGCTGGGCTTTACCGCGACCATCATCGATCCGGACAATGGTGATTTGCCCCTTGGGCCGGTATCGGCCCCGACTTACCTGATATACGCAGAGAACCAGGCGCCTTCGATTGATCCAATTGCGGACATTGAGATTGCGGAATTTGAAACGGCCTCCTTCAACGTGGCGGCTGTGGACCCGGACGGAGACACCGTTGCGCTTTCGGTGGCCGTCACACGCGACATCGACGGGTCGGTTATTGATCCAGCGGAATACACCTTTGCCGAAAACGGCGACGGCACCGCTGCCTTCAATTGGATGACAGACGAGCCAGATGAAGGGGCTTACACGATCTCCGTGACAGCCGATGACGGGCAGTCGCAAACCACGGAAACGCTTTCTCTGATCGTCAACGAGATCGCGGATCCAACCGAAGCAGTCCTTTACCGTATCAATGTCGGCGGGGCAGAGGTTGCCGCGGCCGATGGGTCCGAGGCTTGGGCCGAAGACACGAATGACAATCCAAGCGCCTTCCGGATTTCGGGGTCCAACGGCGCCCCTACGACGAGCGCAAACATAGATATCAGCGATGCGAGCATCCCCGATGCCGCACCCGAGGCAATCTTCCAGTCAGAGCGCTTTGATTTTGACGGTGGTGCGCCGATGGCATGGGCCTTCGATGTCGATGCGGGCACGGATGTTCGGATCAACCTCTACTTCGCCGAGACTTTTGGTGGCCTGCCCGATGCCGATGGCAGTGGCGATCCGGTCGGAGACCGCATTTTTGACATCGCCGTGGATGGAGCGGTGCCTGCGGTCTTTGACGACATCGATCAATACAGTCTTGCGGGCGGCAGCTTCAACACAGGTTTCGTGCTCAGCCACGAGACGACAAGTGATGGCACAATCGATCTAAGTTTCCTGCACCAAGGCTTTGAAAACACGACGATAAAGGCTATAGAAATCATCGAGATGGGCGAGGACGATGTAACCGCACCTTCAGCGATGCTGACCGCTACTGACGTCATAATGCCCGGCACGAGCTACACCTTCACCGTGGAATACAGCGATGACACGGGCGTTGATGTTTCCAGCCTTGATGATCTTGATGTGACCGTCTCCGGGCCGGGCGGCAGCTTTGCTGCGGCAGCCAGCCTGGTGTCAGTGGATGTGCCAGCCGACGGTGCTGTGCGTACGGCGACCTATGCGATCACGCCACCGAGTGGATCTTGGACGCCCGCAGATAACGGGAACTATACGATTTCCCTGAATGACGGTGAAATATCGGATATAATTGGAAATTCTGCCGATGGTGCGGTAATTGGCAGCTTCATTGTCAACGTTGAAGCAACGGATCAGGTCACAGGTGGACGTCTGGATGTCGCCGTTACACCGGGCACAGATCTGGATGCGTCGACCTTTGAGCAGGGCAGCTTTAGCCTGACCAATGCCAGCGATGCCGGGGTCGATATCGCCTCGGTCACGTTTGATCTGAGCACGGGCATCCTGCCCGACATGGTCTTTGACCCGACGGGTGCAGGTGGCGATGAGACCGCATCGCCCTTCACACCGAATTCAGGTGCCGCTGCCACCGGGTTGGTTTTGACAGGTGATCCCGCAGCAGATCCATTCTCGGATCCTCGTAACGGCGGTTTCGACAAGCTCACCATCGACTTCACCGACTTCAATCCGGGCGAAACCTTTACCTTCACCACGGATGTCGATCCCAACAGCATTCAGGACGTGCCGGGGGCGGGTGCCGCGGGATCTGTGTCCGGTTACGAACTGATCGGGTCGACGATCACCGTAACGTTCACCGATGGCATAAGCACCGAAGTGTCTGTGGCAAGCCTCTTTGAGGAGAGCAGCCTGGGCGGATCCGCCACGCAGGTCACGTCCGAAGATGCGGTTGCTGCGCCGACGCTGTCCATTCTTGGCGCAGATGGCGATCTGGTGCCAAGTCTGCCCGGGGATCAGTTCAACGTCACCGACACTGATTTCACGGTCCAGTTGACCGGAACGCCCGGGGCTGGCTTTGAGCTTCTGCAGATGGACACGCGTCTCTTTATTGCGACAGGCGCGGCCCCCTTCGACGTGTCCGCCGATGAGCTTCCTTTCTACGCCAACGAGGCCATGGAAGAGCAGGTGATTTTCACGGGCACATTCGATGCGGCGGGACAAGCGGTGGTGCCCGCCTCGTTGCTGGAGACGCAAGGTGCAGGCGACACACCAGACGGTGGGCTGAATTACTTTATGGCCCGCACAATCGTGGACGGCGAAGTCAGCGTGACAAGTGCGCCACTGGTCGTGCAGCAGGGATCCGCGCTCGTTTACAACGAGCCTGGCGTGATGACCTTCAGCGGAACAAATGCCGACGTGATCGAGTTGCCGCATGATCCGATCTATGAGATCCCCGAGGGCACGATTGCGTTCTCTTTCAACACGACAAGTGTCGCGTCGGATCAGGGGCTTTTCACTAAGGATGCCAGCTTCTTCGTGGGCGGCGGCAACCATGTGGTGATCTATCTTGACAATTCCGTTCTCAAGGCCCGCTTTCAGAGTGCGACAGAAGCTGTGACCTTCCAATTCGCGGGCATCACACCCGACACAGAATACGAGGTCGCCGCCACTTTCAGTGCAGACGGTGTCGAGCTTTGGGTGGATGGCAATCTGGTCGACAGCGATGCGCTGGTTATGGATTGGACGCAGAACGTTCAGGCGCTGCAATGGGGTGGTCGCGGTTGGGGCAGCTCCAGTGGAGCGCTTGGCTTTGACGCCCCCTTCAGCGGGACAATCTCGGACAAGCAGATCTATTCAGAACCTTTGACGGCCTCGCAGATTGCATCGCTCGCAGCCCGCTCGAGCGGGAGCAATACGCCGCCGACAGCCGTCGATGATGCGGTGTCCATGGTCGAAGATGGCAGCATTAACATCGACGTTCTGGCCAATGACAGCGACGCGGATGGTGACATTGTCTCACTTGCCGGTGTCACAACCGCCCCGGCCAATGGAACGGCTGTCGCCGAAGCTGACGGCACGGTGACCTACACGCCGGATCCCGACTTCAATGGACCCGACAGCTTTGAGATCAGCGTGACGGATGCTTCGGGCGGGACATCGACATCGACCGTTACCGTGACAGTCGATCCGGTCAACGATGATCCAACGGCTGTTGACGACACTGCCACCACCATTCTGGAGACCAGCGTCACTGTTGACGTTCTGGCCAACGATACCGACGTTGACGGCGATACGCTGGATGTATCTGCTGTGACCGATGGGGCAAACGGCACAGTGGCGATCAACGCTGATGGCACCGTGACCTACGCACCCGATGCGGGCTTTGTCGGCGATGACAGCTTCACCTACACGATCGACGATCAGAATGGTGGGGTGGCTGATACGGCAACCGTCTCAGTCACCGTGCTGGGTGCGCCGAATGTGGATCCTGTTGCGGTCGCAGACGCGGTCAGCGTTGATGAGGACGGCACAATAACCTTTCAGCCCGGCGACAACGACACGGATGGCAATGGCGATATCGTCACGGCATCATCCATCGCCGCTGGTCCGGCAAACGGCTTTGCGATCGTGAATCCCGACGGAACGGTGAGCTACACGCCGATTGGTGATTTCAACGGTATCGACATGTTCGATGTGACGGTTTCCGATGGCAATGGCGGTTTCGACACGGCGACCACCACGGTCACCGTCAATCCGGTCAACGATGACCCGATGGCCAGCGACGACAACGCGTCGGCAACGGGCGAGGATCCGGTCACCATCAACCTGCTGGCCAATGACAGTGATGTGGATGGCGACACGCTGACAATCCTCTCGGTTGGAGCGGCGGCCAATGGCACTATTGTGAACAATGGCGATGGAACCGTGACTTACTCCGCGAATGCGGGCTTTGAGGGCAGCGACACCTTCACCTACACGATCGGCGATGGCGCCGAGACATCGCAGGCCACCGTGACGGTAGATGTCACAACCTTCCCAACGCCGATCTTCGACATGCCTGCGGCCACGCTCTTCAACGGATCGAATGCAGGCGTGCTCGAACTGCCGCATGATCCGATTTACGAGATCCCGGAAGGCACAGTAAATTTTGCCTTCACGCCAACAGATACGTCCGGATCGCAGGGGCTTTTTGTCAAGGATGCGGGCGGCTTTGTTGGCGGGGGCAACCATCTGGCCATCTACCTGCAAGGGGATGATCTGATCGTTCGGGTCCAGGACGGCACCAACAGCGTGTCGCTGAATGTTGCGAACATCACGGCGGGTCAGACCTACGACCTGGCCTTGACCTTCGGTGTATCTGGCGCACAGGTCTATCTGGACGGAGCATTGGTGGCGAGCGACCCGCTGCAAATGGATTGGACGCAGAATGTCGAATTCATCCAGTTCGGTGGTCGCGGCTGGGCCAGTGCGAGCGGGGCTTCAGGCTTTGACTCACCTTTCGAAGGTCTCATTGCGGACAAGCAGATCTACGATGTGGCACTCAGTGCTGATCAGGTGCTTGCCCTGCACTCCGACGGGCCGGTTAATGGCGCACCGAATGCCATTGATGATGCGATCAGCGTCGTAGAGGACGGGTCAGTCACTTTCGATCCGACCGCCAATGATACGGACCCAGAGAATGACCCACTTATGGTCGAAGCAGTTGTTCTGACACCGGCGAATGGCACGGCCACCGTCAATGTGGATGGCAGCGTCACCTACGCCCCGGACCCTGATTTCGTCGGAACCGATGCCTTTGACGTTCTGGTTGAGGATGACACCGGCGGCTTTGACATATCGACCGTTACGGTGACGGTCAGTCCTTTGGACGACGATCCGGAGGCAGTGGATGATACCGCCACGACCCTTCAAGGTCAGCCCGTCATCATCAGTGTGCTGGACAATGACACGGATATTGATGGCGATACGATCAGCGTCGTCGGAAACGGTGTCGCGTCGAACGGCACGGTTGTCGATAATGGCGACAACACCTTCACTTACACGCCGGATGCGGGCTTCCTTGGAACGGACACGTTCGAATACACGATTTCGGATGGGGACGGTCCAACGGATACCGCGATGGTCGCGATCAACGTCTCCGAAGAGGCCTCGGGCCCATCCGATCCGGTGTTCGAACTTGCCGGGATCACGACGTTCAATGGTTCGGGCGCAAGCGTCGTAAACCTGCCACCAAGCAGTGACCTCGAGATCGAAGCAGGCACAATTGCCTTCTCGTTCATCGCGGACGATTTCGGCGGGCGGCAAGGTCTTCTGACAAAGGATGCCAGTGGCTTTGTCGGCGGCGGGAACCACTTTGCAGCCTATGTCGAAAACGACGATATCAAGGTGCGTTTCCAGGATGGTGCGGATAGCGATGTCTTTGTCTTCAACAATATCGTCGAGGGGCAGGAATACGAATTCGCAGCAACCTTCAGTGCGGACGGTGTCGGCTTCTACGTTGATGGAGCACTCATCGGTTCAAGTGATCTGGTCATGGATTGGCGGACAAACGTCGAATTCCTGCAGGTCGGTGGCTTGGGCTGGGGCAGCGCCTCTGGCGCCGAACAGTTCCGCGATCCATTCGAAGGCCAGATCGCCGATTTGGAGATCTACGACGCAGTGCTCGATCCATTCGATGTCCAGACTCTGGCAAGCACGTCCAGCTTCGACGCTCTGTAACAAAAGACAGACCGTCGTCCGCTGCGTGTGAAAGCGCGCAGCGGAGGCGTTCTAACACTGATCAAAGACGCTCTGTGTCAATCGTCCCTTCCAGCCCAAAAAACCGCACAAATGCGTGAGCTTGGCGGTTCCCTCGAATTCTGTCGTAAAGTCCGTCAAACGAGATTATCTGTTTTCGTCGACGAATGAGTCGCAAAGAGGGTAAACAGGTATCAATGCTAACACGGCGACATTTTCTGCAAACGACAGCATCGCTGTTCTCAACAGCCATACCGGCGTCTTTGCTGGCAAATCCGGCTGCTGCGCAAAGCAATTGGTCAGCCTGGGACGCTCAGGTAACCCCGGCGAACTACGATCCGGCCACCTCGAACCCGTGGGGCCTGCATCCGCGATTTTTGCCCGTTCGGGTCGAAGCAAATGATGGTCTGACGCCCGGCGACATTCACGTCGATGCGGTGGCGCGCTACCTCTATCACATCGGCAATGACGGAACCGCGATGCGGTATGGCGTGGCCATTGCCCGGGGGAAGCTCTATGAGCACGGCACCTATACCATCCGCCGCAAGGCGAAATGGCCGAAATGGACACCCACAGCCGCCATGATCGAACGCGACCCCGACCTTTATGAGGAATTCGCAGATGGTTTGCCGGGTGGTCCCAAGAACCCGCTCGGGTCGCGGGCGCTTTACCTGTTCGTCGGCAATCGCGATACCTATCTGCGTATCCACGGGACCCCAATTCCGCGGTCAATTGGCGGGCGGGCAAGTTCGGGGTGCGTCCGCATGGTAATGGCACATATCAACGGACTTTATGATCGGGTGAAAACCGGTTCGACGGCCTATCTTTATCCTGCCGAGGAATATGTCACCGCCCGAAGCTGAGCCTGTCGAAGTGAGAGGTTCAGGACGCGGTCTTTATACAAATGGGACGTCCGCCGACATTGCGCAATGGGATCATCGTGGTCTCGACAGGCCCGTTATGGCGATACCAGTAACACCCGTCCTCTGGCATCAAACGCGCTGATCTCAAATCTTGGTTCGGTGCGGCGATGGCGACGACATTCTCAGGCAGGTTTGTTGTCCCGACTTCTTCGCAGGCCCCCAGGACCAGCGTGATGCCCAGCAGCCAAATGATTTGTGTCTTCATTTTCATGTCCAGTGAACAAATCTCCAACCACCAATAACCAAGATTGCGGCGATAATTCAAACCTTAGGTCAATTGCCTGTAGGTCAACGCGAACATGTCGAAGATCCGCTGTGTGTCCTCCGGTATCTCGGTCGTTCTTGCCGAACGCGCTGGGATCAGGCGCAGCGTTTTCTAAGGCGTTTTGTAACCAAGCCTGATTGAGCAAAGACACATTCAACAGCCAACGGATCGGGGCGGGAAATCCAGACGGCATCCGTTTCCTGCGCTTTTGTGCAAGGGATTGCGAGATCCGGCAGCAGGTTTGCGATTGCAGTCGATAGATCGCCGAATGCGGTATGCTCATCCAGCTCCGAAGAACAGGCCAAATGAACCCCAAAGATTCGAGTGAGATCCGCGGTCTCCGCCAAATCCAGATCCGCAAGAGGTACATCGACCCTTTCATGGGCCTAACGCGTCTCAAGCCGAGACTGTGTTCAAAAGTCTTTTTTTTGGTCATTGTCCCGGCATCATGTGGCAATTTCAGCGTCACGTGTTTTCTCCGCAATGCTTGTTGACCCTTTCGGGCAGGCATTTCCCGCCAACCCACACGGGGTAATGTCAGGTGTCACGCAATTTCAGCAAGACATCGACAAACGATCCCGCCATGAAAACAATCACTATGGGATAGTTATGCGGCTCCAAGCCTCCCGGCGGATGCAAAGATCCCGTCGGTCGACAGGCCAACCTTCAGGCGGGAAGCTGCTTTTTTGTCCTAGGTCGAAGCACCAAATAAGTGCATAGATCCACATGAACAAATCTATAACGTTTGCTTGCGCATCTAGTCGCGGGCAAAGGCAAGCGCTTCGCAGCGGGCGGCAACGGGCTTTGAGCGCCAGCACACAGATCAAAGCGCAGCGATTTGGGTCAGTGCATCGCGTCTTCCTGGATCATGTCAGAGGCTTTCTCGCCGATCATGATCGCTGGCGCATTTGTGTTGCCTGATACGATCTCCGGCATGATCGAACAATCCGCGATCCGCAGCCCTTGTATGCCATGCACGCGCAGCCGATCATCAACCACGGCCTCTTCACCGTTCCCCATCTTACAAGTGCCGGTGGGGTGATAGATCGACGACGAATTGCTGCGCGCCCAATCAAGCGTGCCCGCATCGTCGTCCATCTCAAGTGCCGCAGATGGCCGAAAGGGCTCCGATATTTTCGATGACAAAGGCGCATGTTCCGCGATGCGGCGGGCGATCTTGACGCCGTCGGTGATTGTGCGGCAGTCGGTTTCCGTCGACAGATATTTCGGAATGATCCTGGGGTAGGTGTCGGGCTCCGGACCCGCCAGCCGGATCTCGCCCCGGCTTTCTGGCCGCAACTGGCAAACTGACATCGTGAAGGCCGAGAAGGGATGCACCCCTTCACCGGGGCTGTCGGCCGACCAGGGTTGAACGTGGAATTGTATGTCTGGCGTCTCAAGTCCAGCGCGTGTTCTCAGAAAACCAGTCGCAAGGCTCGCAGCCATCGTCATGGGTCCTGCCCGGAAAAGCGCGTATTTCAACGCGATCCGCCCCTGATTGACAAAGCTGCGCACCTCGTCGTTCAGCGTCGGCTCGTTGCATTTGAAGACCAGCCGAGCCTGTAGGTGATCCTGCAGGTTCTGACCCACACCGCGAAGATCATGGGTCGGTGTTATGCCTTGTGACTTAAGGTGATCCGGATCGCCGACGCCGGACAGCATCAGGATATGTGGGCTGTTGATCGCCCCGCCGGACAGCACAACCTCGCGTCCGGCCATCACGGTCTTCGGCTTGCCGGACTGGTCGCGATATTCTACCCCCGTCGCGCGCATGCCGTCGAACGTAATGCGCGTGACCAGCGCGTTCGTGATGATCTGAAGGTTGGGCCGCGATTTCACCGGCTTGAGATAGGCCACAGCGGCGCTGCACCGACGGCCCTTCTCGGCAGTGAGTTGGAAATAGCCCACGCCTTCCTGATCGGCGCCGTTGTAGTCTGGGTTAAACCGGTAACCGGCACTCTGTGCTGCCGCCACCCAGGCATCGCAGATGGGTCGTTGCAATCGCATGTTCGACACCGAAAGCGGGCCGCCGTCGCCGTGATACTCATCAGCGCCACGTTCGTTGCGCTCTGCCCTTTTGAACAAGGGCAGAACATCATCCCACCCCCAGCCATCGTTCCCCATCTGGCGCCAGCGGTCATAGTCCTGTGGCTGCCCACGCACGTAAAGCAGACCGTTGATCGAAGATGATCCGCCCAACACCTTGCCGCGTGGCCAGTCGATAGAGCGTCCGTTCAGGCCGGGGTCAGGTTCGGTCTTGTAACACCAATCGACCTTTGGGTTGTGCATGGTCTTGAAGTAGCCGACGGGGATGTGGATCCATGGGTTTCTATCCGGCGGTCCAGCCTCCAGAAGAACGACCCGCACTTTCGGATCCTTACTCAGACGATTTGCCAAAACACATCCCGCCGATCCGGCGCCAACTATGACATAGTCTGCTTGCATGTATTGTTTTCCCCCGCGCTGGAAAAAAACTCTAGGCAAAACCCAAAAGCTATTCTAGTGTTTTTTGATATAAAACGTCTCAATAATCACTGTTCTGGGAGGAAACAATGGGACTATATGATCGTGTGCGCGGTGTTTCGCGTCGGGATTTCTTCAGGATTGCAGGTACTTACGGCATGAGCTCTACGCTTATGGCGGCGGGTGCGTTTGGTGGGGCCATGACCGCTGCCAACCTCGCCAAGGCGGCGGAATCCACCTACAACAAGCGCTTTAGCAAAGAGCCAAAACATACGCTGAAGTTTGGTGCGGCGGGCTTCAACCAAGACAACTTGTTGATCGAACGCGCTGGCTGTCTCGAATTCGCACGCGATCTGGAAGAGCGGACAGACGGTGAAATCCGGATCGAATTCATCGGAAACAATCAGATCTGCGGCCAGCTGTCCTGCGTTGAGAAAGCGCAGCAGGGCATCATCGACATATACGCGGCCTCAACGCAAAACTCCGCGGGTGGCGCTCCATACCTTAACGTATTGGACTACGCCTACATGTTCCGTAGTCGGGCGGATCAGTACTATTTCATGTACCATCCGAAGTCGCAGGAGATCCTTCGTGACCCCTTCGAAAAGCGGCACGGTCTGAAGTTTCTGTTCACACACGCGGAACTGCGCGGTATCCAGCTGGGTCTGTCCTGGCAAGAGAAGGATACGGTGACCAGCATCGACCAACTCGCCGGAACGAAGAACCGTGTGACGGGCACGCAGTTGGGCCGGATTGCAATGAATGCGCTGAACCTCAACCCGGTGCCGGTGGCTTGGGAAGAGACACTTGATGGTCTGAAGCAGGGCCTGATTGATGGCGCGGAAACATGGGCTTCGGCCGTCGCATACGCCAACATGTCGCCGGTTGTCAGCCAATGTGTCGACCTGCGCTTCTTCTGCGGGACAGAACACACAGCGATTACGGCTTCCACCTTCGACAGCCTCGGCGGGGAGCTGCAGGATGCTGTGATGGAATCGTCCTATCTGACCCAGGTCCACGTGCAGGCCGCCAACGAGGCTGCTCTCGTCAACACGGTCGGTTTTACAGATCCGCCTATGCCTGGCACGATCTTTGCCGAGAATAACGTGCGCGTCGCCTCGTTGTCGGATGCCGAGATCAAGAAGGCTGAAGAGATGTGTTCGCCCGAATTCCAACCGCAGCTTTGGGAGCAATGGCGCGAGCGGATCAACGGCTGGGCCGGTGGTCTCGACACCTACCAGGAAATCTACACAGCCGTTCGCGAGAACCCGCACACGCTGGCTGAAAATGTGGAACCGCGTCGCTGGTGGCGCGGCTAACCGCGATCTTCTGAAAGCGGGCGGCCCCTTAAATCCGGGGACCGCCCCTTTTGTTCGCAGCCAAGACAGGCCAAAGTCTGCAAGCGGGCATCATGGGAGGGACAGCGCGTGTCTATCGTATCGGATATCGGGACGATCTTTTCGGCCCTTGCGTCTCAGGACAGTTTTGAAATTCGCAACGCCTTGCGAAGCAACGCAATATGGTACCTGAGTGTGATAGTCCTGCTGCTTGCAGGCATTTTGATCTCGTGGATCTACAACAAGGTGCCCTTCATCGAACGCTTTATCGAGCGAACAATCATGGTGGGCAGCTACCTGGCGATTGCCTTTATCATCTTCTGGGGTGTGGTCGACCGTTTCATTTTCGCCAATCAGGAGCCGTGGTCCACAACGATCCCGCCGTTCCTTTTCATGATCATGGCATGGTTCGGGGCTGCCTATAACATACGCCTGCGCACGCATTTAAGCTTCAGTGAGTTTCGCACCAAGATGCCACGTGGAGGACAGATGGCCTGCCTGTGGATGGACTTCTTTCTGTGGTTCGGTTTCGCGCTGATCCTGTTCGTGACAACGCTGCGCCTGACGGCGAACTCTGCCTCAAACTTCCAGATTGTGCTGGGCACCGACAACACAATGCAGTGGTGGTTCTTGATCACCGCACCGATCGCCGCAGCGCTCATGTGCGCCCGTGCGGTGCAAAACATACAGGACGATATGCGCAATTACCGCAGCGGTGAACAACTGATCAAGCAAGCCGTGATCGGAGCGGATTGATGACTGACGGAACACTTATCACATTGATTTCGCTGGGCGTGACGGTCCTGTTCATGTTCGGTGTGCCGGTTCTTCTGGTCATTGCTTATTGGGTCATCGGCTGTTCTTTCGTGCTGGGTCTGACGCTCGACAACATGGGCGCAGAACTCATGAACGTCTTTAACAAGGGTTTTGCGCTGCTCGCCATGCCGCTTTTCATTCTCACGGGGGATCTGATCAACAAATCTGGGATCGCCCGACGGCTCAGCGATTTTGCCTATGCCTGCCTCGGTTGGTTGCGCGGCGGCCTTGCGATGGCCTCGCTAGGTGCCTGCGGTCTTTTTGCCGCGATCTCTGGGTCGAACTCGGCGACGACGGCGACGATCGGCTCGATGCTGCATCCCGAAATGGTCAAGGGTGGCTACGATGAACGCTTCTCTGCCGCGACGGCCGCTGCGGGCGGCACCGTCGGGATCATTATCCCACCGTCAATTATCTTTATCGTCTATGGCTTCCTGCTCAACCTGCCGATCTCGGATCTCTTTGTTGCTGGCATCATACCCGGCGCATTGATGGTCGTCGGTATGCAACTGGCCTGCTGGATCATTTGCCGCATGAACGGCTGGGGCTACCTGATTCCGTTGCAACTGAACCGCGTCCTGAAAACCGCCTTTGGCGCCTGGCTCGGCTTTTTCGCCATCGGACTGGTTCTTTGGGGCATCTACACGGGCAAGTTCTCACCCACCGAAGCGGCGGGCGTGACTGTCGGCTTTTGTTTGATCGCGGGTCTGCTCAGCTGGGTCGTAAGCAAGGTCCTGCGGATGCGCCAGGACAAGGACTGGACCGAGAAATCCTATGCCGAGATGCTCGTCGTCGAAGGCTTTACCATCCCCGAGATCCCGAGCATCGTTATGCGCTCTGCCCAGATCACCGGTATTCTGGCGCCGCTGATCGCGATCTCTGTCGTCATGCAGCAAATCCTGTCGCTTCTGGGCGCCCAGCAGGTGATCGGTGATTTCGTGACGTCCATGGGTGGCTACTACGCTGTGCTATTCACCGCCATGGCGATCGTCTTCTTTTCTGGCATGATCCTCGAAAGTCTGCCGGTCACGATTATCCTCGCCCCTATTCTGGCCCCAATCGCGGCCAGCGTCGGTGTCGATCCCGTGCACTTCTCGGTGATCTTCCTCGTCGGTGCCTCCATCGGTTTCATCACACCGCCCTACGGTCTGAACCTTTACGTGGCGTCCGGTGTAACGGGCGTGCCATATTTCCGTTTGCTTCGCTATACGGTGCCCTATTTGGTGGCGCTAATTGGCGTCTGGGTCTTTGTCTCGCTAACACCGGAGCTGGCGCTGTTTCTTCTGCCCAACCGCTAGACTGGGACCATGCGTGACGATCTGCCGGATGATGTGAAAGGACATATTCCAACGAACCTACGGCTTTTGCTGCTGATTGAGCAGGTGGCCCGCGAAGGTGTGCCCGTCACTCCCGCCGCGATGAGCACTGCGTTGGATCTGCCGAAGGCAACTGTTCATCGCCTTCTGACCACGGCAGAGGATGAGGGGTTTCTGCAGCGCGATCTTGACGGCAGGTCCTATGGCCCCGGCCACCGGTTGCGCCAATTGTCCGCCAACACCCTGTCCTCACAGCGGGTGCGGACAGAGCGGCTCTTGATTATGAAGAACCTCGCCGAAAAAGTTGGGGAGACCTGCAATCTCGCGGCACCCGGACGGTACGGGATGGTCTATCTTGATCGGGTTGAAACCCATTGGCCCCTGCGCATCCAATTGCCCGTGGGCACGCAGGTGCCCTTTCACTGCACAGCAAGTGGGAAGCTCTATCTGTCGTCGCTGCGACTAGAGCGGTTGAAACGCTTCCTCGGCGCGGCAGAGCTGGAGCGAAAGACAGATCAAACGATCACCGAAAGCGGCGCGCTTCTGTCAGAACTTGATCAGACGCGTTCGCAGGGATATTCCACCGATGATCAGGAATTCATGGAGGGTATGGCCGCCATCGCTGTCGCCGTTCGGGATGACCAGGGACGCCTGCTGACGACATTATCCATTCATGCGCCTGTTCAGCGCCACCGGTTGGATGATCTGCGTCAGTTCCTTGACGAGCTAAGTGACGCGCGCGCGCAACTGGAAGACATCATTCAAGCCAGCGACTAGGCTCAGAGTCCGTTGATGTGCGCTGTGCTGTTTGAACTAGGCCTCTGGATGTGAGCGGGGAGCGTGTCTGATCTTTGCTGGTTGAGCGATGTGCGGATGGCGCGTTTGGAGCCTTCTTCTCCGCCATCGCCCCGGCCCCCCGCGTCATTCATTCGCTATGAGGCCGGAACCTAGGCATCTTTTGGCAGCGGGATTGGCTCCACTTCAAACGGCTGAATGTATCCCTTGGCAAAGCCGGGCCGCTCAGCCAGGCGTAAGTACCAGTCGCACACCGCCGGGTAGGCACTCAGGTCGACCTCGTGATGCTCGAAGCGGGACACCCACGGCCATATCGCGAATTCGAGGATTGACATCTCTTTCAGCATGTATGCCTGTCCAGTCAGTTTCTGATCCAGGATCCCGTAAAGGCGTTCTGCTTCCGCGTGAAAGCGTTGCTCGGAATACTCCGACTTCCCCCGATTGTAGCGCAGAAAGTGATGCGCTTGGCCAAGCATGGGACCAAAGCCGCTGGCCTGCCACATCAACCATTCCAACATGTCCCAATAGGCCTGTGTGCCATGCTTTGGCACAAATTGCCCTGACTTTTCGGCGAGGTAGAGAAGGATTGCATTGGATTCGTTCACAATCCGTCCGTCTTCCTCGACCAGAACTGGGATCTTGCCATTTGGGTTCAGTGCCCGAAAGTCAGCGTCGTTCTGATCCCCTTTTGTGATGTCGATCGCCCTGGCTTCGTAGGGCAGGCCCAACTCCTCCAACGCTATCGAAATCTTCCGTCCGTTTGGGGTGGTCCACGTGTATAGCGTCGTCATCAGTCGCGTCCTTTGCCTGCCGCTTCCCCAGCAGGCGTCGCATGCCGTGCCGTAAACATCTAGTGTTTCGACATCATTGCCACTGATGACTGGCGCGCTTAGCACCGATCCGGGCCGGGGCCGGATACCCAATGGCCCGTGCCCATATGTAAGGCAGTTCCAATAGCCCGCGGCGTCAGGGTTTCTTCAAAGGCTTCGCGCGTATCGTCCCACCCAGCGGCGAAGTCTGCGTCGCGGCACCTGCGATTATACAAAGAGCGGCGTGCCATGCCTGAAACGTTCGCGGCGTAAGTCACCTGGCCTAACTCGGTCAGGGCACAGAGGAGGCGCTCTTCTACATCCGCAGGTATCGCTACGCGGGAGGACGACCGAACACTGCTGAGCTCGCGATCAGCAGGCGAAACTCTGAAACAAATCGGACACTGTTTTGAGATCATAGGTTATGTCGTCGATGGTCAGAAATTCGCTGGCAGTTAGACATCATACCGGCATAAAATCGCCGAAAACACGGCATCCGAGAAATTTGCCTTATCTGATTCTCAACCGCTAGTCGTGCGAGCGGTCAAATCTTGTTCTCTAGGGTGTGCGGTATCGGTTTTGGCCCGGTCGAAGGTGTGTCGGAAGGGCGTGTGGTGCTGAAAAAAATCTCATGAAAACAATGATAAAACTGCGGATCCGCAAGTTCGTCGTGAATAATTCATTCCACAGCTTTTCAGGCCGAAGACATGAGGCCTATAATGTTAACCATTTAATCGCGGCTTTTTTGGGAATGGGTTTTGAGTATCATGGTGGGAACTTCTGACGATTTTTCTGGTTTTGTATTGGACGGGTTCTGGCGGATTGAGGGTCCTGGGGGGATTGGGTCTTCTCTGGCGTCGGATGCGGATGATGCCTGGCTGAACCTGGTCACGCCGGATGGCGGCTATGACATCTGGAATAGCAACAATACGGCCCGGGCGCTTCAGACGACGGCAGACACCGATTTTGTAATCGGGGCGCGCTTCCTGTCGACGCCGTCCGAGCGCTACCAGATGCAGGGCCTGCTGGTGGAGCAGGACGCCAACAACTGGATCCGCTTCGACACCTATTCGGACGGCAACGTGCTGCGCGCCTTTGCGGCGGTCACGGTAGATGGCGCCTCGGCGGCGCGGATCAGTGTCGTTATCCCGGGCGGTGTGGCGCCCTATCTGCGTGTGTCGCGCGAGGGTGATCTTTGGACCATGCTCTATTCGCTGGACGGCGCTGGCTGGGTCACGGCGGGCAGCTTCACGCATGCGATTTCGGTGGCCTCGGCGGGTGTGTTCGCAGGCAACACGGCGGGTGCGACGGGCTTTACCGCGCAGGTCGACTATTTCGAGACTTCGCTGGATCCGCTGACCCTGGAAGACGGCGCGGCGGTGCAGGGCAATCTGGCGCCCGATGCGCAGGACGATGCGGTAACGGCTTACACCGACACGCCGATCGTGATCGACACGGCGGATTTGGTAGCCAATGACAGCGACCCTGAAGGCGATCCTGTCACGGTGACGGGCTTTACGCAGCCCGACCACGGCACGCTCGTTGACAATGGCGACGGCACCTGGAGCTACACGCCCGACACCGGCTATACCGGGCCTGACAGCTTCAGCTACACGATCACTGACGGAGACCTCACCGACACCGCAACCGTCAACGTCACCGTCGATACACCGCCCTTGGCGGCGCATGCATTTTCTGACGATTTTTCTGGTTTTGTATTGGACGGGTTCTGGCGGATTGAGGGTCCTGGGGGGATTGGGTCTTCTCTGGCGTCGGATGCGGATGATGCCTGGCTGAACCTGGTCACGCCGGATGGCGGCTATGACATCTGGAATAGCAACAATACGGCCCGGGCGCTTCAGACGACGGCAGACACCGATTTTGTAATCGGGGCGCGCTTCCTGTCGACGCCGTCCGAGCGCTACCAGATGCAGGGCCTGCTGGTGGAGCAGGACGCCAACAACTGGATCCGCTTCGACACCTATTCGGACGGCAACGTGCTGCGCGCCTTTGCGGCGGTCACGGTAGATGGCGCCTCGGCGGCGCGGATCAGTGTCGTTATCCCGGGCGGTGTGGCGCCCTATCTGCGTGTGTCGCGCGAGGGTGATCTTTGGACCATGCTCTATTCGCTGGACGGCGCTGGCTGGGTCACGGCGGGCAGCTTCACGCATGCGATTTCGGTGGCCTCGGCGGGTGTGTTCGCAGGCAACACGGCGGGTGCGACGGGCTTTACCGCGCAGGTCGACTATTTCGAGACTTCGCTGGATCCGCTGACCCTGGAAGACGGCGCGGCGGTGCAGGGCAATCTGGCGCCCGATGCGCAGGACGATGCGGTAACGGCTTACACCGACACGCCGATCGTGATCGACACGGCGGATTTGGTAGCCAATGACAGCGACCCTGAAGGCGATCCTGTCACGGTGACGGGCTTTACGCAGCCCGACCACGGCACGCTCGTTGACAATGGCGACGGCACCTGGAGCTACACGCCCGACACCGGCTATACCGGGCCTGACAGCTTCAGCTACACGATCACTGACGGAGACCTCACCGACACCGCAACCGTCAACGTCACCGTCGATACACCGCCCGAATTCAGCTCGGACGACTTCCACGATGGGCCACTTGCTGCTGGCTGGATTGTCACGACGCCTATCGGCACGTCGCAAGGTCTGGGCGCGGAAGGTATCGAATCCTTCCTGAGCCTGTCCACAGGGCCCGGCAACTACGACATCTGGAACGTCAATAATGCCGCGCGTGCCATGCAAATCGTGGCAGATGAGGATTTCGGGCTTGAGGCGCGTTTTCTGTCAACACCAACAGAACGTTTTCAGATGCAGGGTTTCCTGATCGAAGGGGACGCCGGCAATTGGCTGCGTTTTGACACCTATTCTGATGGCGGTCAGCTTTATGCCTTTGCTGCGATTACGGTCAACGGAAGCTCTTCTACGGCGTTTCGCACGGCGATTGCGCCGACAGCAGGTGCGCAATTGCGGATCGAACGCTCGGGTGATGACTTCACCTTTGCATTCTCCGAAGACGGTGAGACTTGGACGACGGCTGGTACGCTGACTCATGTGATGACAGTGTCGCAGGCGGGTGTCTTCGCGGGCAGCACCGGGGCTTCTGGTGGGTTCACCGCGCAGGTCGACTACGTCCAAAGCGATGCCGATCTGATCCTGACGGAAGATGGCATCACTGCGCCTCCAGAACCCGAGGATGACGCGTTTTCCGTTGACCTCGACACTGACCTCGTCCTGACCGAGGCAGATCTTCTTGCCAATGATTTCGAGCCCGACGGCGATGTTATGACAGTTGTTTCCGTCAGCGATCCCGACTTCGGATCGCTTGTTGACAACGGCGATGGCACCTTCACCTATCAGCCGAACGCAGGCTTCCAAGGCTACGATTTCTTTACCTACACGGTGTCTGACGGGACGAGCACTGAGACGGCCACTGTCACGTTGACTGTCGGCACGCCGCCCTTGCCTGAATTCGGATCGGACGACTTTCACACGTCCTCCCTGGCAGGGCGGTGGGATGTCGTGCTGCCGGAAGGGGCCGCATACCAACTGAGCGGTGATGCGGATGATGCCTTTCTTCAGATCACGACAGGCAGTGGGAACTACGATCTGTGGGGAAACACACGCAACGCTGCCCGTATGATGCAGGATGTGACGGACGAGGATTTCACGCTTGAAGCGCGCTTTATCTCGACACCGTCACAGCAGCACCAGATGCATGGTTTTCTGATTGAGGCGGATGAATCGAACTGGCTGCGCTATGATCTCTATTCCGATGGAGGCAATCTGTATGCTTTTGCTGCGTTGACCGAAAACGGACGGACAACCGTTGTCGAGAAAGAGCGCGTGGATGTGTCAACGCAATTCATTCGGCTGGAGCGCGTCGGCGATACGTTCACCTTTGCCTACTCGCAGGACGGTGAAATCTGGACCATCGCGGGAGGTCGCACCCATCAGATGGTGGTTACACAAACTGGTATCTTCGCCGGCAGCGTCGGCGCTGAGGCCAATCTGACCGCACAGATCGACTACGTCGAGGCGGGCGCCGACCCTATCCTAGATGAGGATGCGGGATACGAACCTCCACCTGCCCCACCGGTGACGGGCGCTGATAGTTTCAGCATGGATCCCGGTACGACGCTGGCGTTTACCGCAGCGGACCTCTTGGCCAATGACAGCGACATCAACAAGGATCCTCTGACCATTGTCGCGATTGAGGATCCGGCCAATGGGACGATCAACGATCTTGGTGGTGGAAACTACGTCTATACGCCAGATGTGGGTTTCGAGGGCACTGAAACCTTCACCTACACGGTTAGTGACGGCACTGAAACGACTGTGGGTAATGTTTCCATACTTGTTGAGTTCTTTGATGCTGTATCGGACGATTTCTCGGGTGCGGCCCTGGCCCCCGTCTGGGAGTTCGAGGGCATCGCTGGCCAGGCCTATGTGGGCTATGAAGGCGACGACGCATTTGCGACCATCGTGTCACCTGCAGGTGTGCCGGTCAGCGCCTCCGGCACGATGACCACGCCGCGCATCCTTCAGGATGTTCTGGATCTTGATCTGCAGATTGCGGCCGGTTTTCTGACCGAACCTGCCTTGCAGTACCAGGAACACGGTCTGCTGGTTATTCAGGATGATAAAAACTGGATCCGATTTGACCTTGCATTCACTGGTAGCACGCTCACGCTGATCGTCGGCATGATCGTTGACGGAAAGACAACCTATCCGCTTTTCGACTCGATTGGCTACGGCGTTGTTGAAGAGCTTCGCGTGACGCGCGAGGGTGACGATTGGGTCTTTGAATACCGGGGCAATGGATCAGATTGGATCGAGGCCTATACCTACACACGAGCAATGGAAGTGTCGCAGGTAGGTGTGTTTGCTGGCAGCACGTCCTTCACCGGAGAGATCCCCGGCTATACGGCGCATGTGGACTACTTCGAGAATTCGCTTCAGCCCATCGTCAATGAGGACAGCAGTTATGTTCCGCAGAACCACGCCCCTGTCGCAAACGATGATGCGATTGGTGTTGCCGACGATGTGACATTCTCGCTCGATGATCTGCTGGCGAATGATTACGACCCGGATGTGGGTGATACGATGTCGGTCGTTGCTATTGGCACACCGGATCATGGAATCCTGACCAACAATGGGGATGGGACCTACACCTACGTGCCTGATGAAGGCTTCGAAGGCATGGACAGCCTGACTTACACGGTCAGTGACGGGACTTTGACGGCGGACGCGACACTAACGCTGGATGTACAAGAGCCGATCGACCTTTGGTATGGTGAGGTCCAAAGCTTTGGCAGCCCCGGTCTGGGTCAGCGCGCCATCAACATTCTGGGCAAAGTATCGGAAGATGTCACCGAACTGGCCTACAGCCTGAATGGTGGGGAGTTGCGTTCCCTGTCTATTGGTCCGGACACGCGCAGGCTTCAGGAAAATGGCGATTTCAACATCGACATCAACTACACTGAGCTTGATGGAAGTGCTGCCGACGATCTGGTGACGATCTACGCAACTCTCGATAACGGTGCCGTCTTCAGCCAGGATGTGACTGTCGAATACGAAGCCGACAATGATTGGGACAAGAACTACGCGATTGATTGGGAAAACGTGACCAATATCCAGGACGCGGTTTTGGTCGCGGACGGGACGTGGAGTCACGATGCCAATGGTGTGCGTCCGGTTGACCTTGGATACGACCGTTTGTTGGTACTCGGGGACCAAAGCTGGGATAACTACGAACTGAACCTGTCGATCACCACCCATGATCTGCAGAATGTCGATCCACTTGGTCGTGATGGCGGGGGCTTTGCCATCGGCATGCTTTGGGACGGACACACAAGTGGTCGTTTCGCAGGCTGGCAGCCTGCCAGCGGCTACGAGCCTGGCGCGTCGTTCTTCTTCACACACCTTTTTAAAAGCCACAGCTATCACAACTTCTCAGAGGTTCTGGGCGTTGATAAGATGTCGCTGGAGGAAGACGCGACCTACAACTTCACTGTGCGGGTGGAACAGGTCGGCATCTACGATCGGCTCTACAGCCTGAAGGTTTGGGAAGAGGGAGAGGTGGAGCCGCTGGACTGGACGCTTCAGACGACCGAGACATTCTCGCTTGAGGAGGCGCCAGCCACCGGATCGCTTTATCTGAATGCACATTACTTCGACGTCACATTCGGCGATCTCACTGTCACCGAAATTACGGGCAACGACATCATTCAGGGTGACGACACGAATGAAATCATGATCGCCGCCGATGTCGGAAGCGTAGCGCCCGGGCGGGACGAGATCGACGTGTTCGTCGGTGCTGGCGGTTCGGATGTCTTTGTCTTCGGCGACAGCGATGGAACGTTCTACGATGATGGCAATGGTGCGACGGCCGGGCAGGCTGACTATGGCTTCGTTTGGGATTTCGAAAAAGACATCGATCAGGTACAGTTGGCCGGATCAGCAGCCGACTATATCCTGACAGAAGACCACACTGGACTAACTGCAGGTACTGCGGTCTGGCATCTGGGCACCGGCGGCGACGCAGACGAACTCGTCGGACTTCTCAACGGCGTCTACGGTTTGAACTTGACCGATGAGAACTTCATTTATGATGCGTTGACAGCTTAAAAAAGGTTGCTTTTCAAAGGTAAATAAGTCGAAATAGGCGCGGCGAATGGACGGTGGTTGTACCGATTCATAAATTGCGCCGATAGAGTGTGTGTGGCCCTGATTTGATTGTTTGGGGCTTGGTTAGTAGGTATTTTAAGGAGGTATTGCCGATGAAAACGGCCATTTTAGCCGGCGGGAAAGGAACGCGCCTCGCCGAGGAAACCAATGTGCGTCCAAAGCCAATGGTCGAAATCGGTGGCAAGCCAATCCTTTGGCATATCATGATGATATACTCGCATTACGGGTTCAATGATTTTGCGGTCGCGCTTGGGTATAAAGGCGATTACATCAAGCGATACTTCTCGGAATATGGCTCGTTGTCTGGCAACCTTACGGTTAAGATCGGCGAAGACGTTCCCGTCCAACGGCATGAGATTGACCATGCACCTTGGTCCGTCGATCTGATCGAAACCGGTGATGAGACGCTCACAGGCGGGCGGGTGAAGCGTTTGAAACCCTTCATGGGCGACGAGACGTTTATGCTGACTTGGGGTGATGGCGTGTCGGATGTGGACCTTCACAAACTCGTCGAATTCCACAAATCGCACGGAAAGCTGGCAACAATTACTGCAGTGCGTCCACCAGCGCGCTATGGTCACATGCGCTTTGATGGCGATCGCGTTACGGCGTTCGAGGAGAAACCCCAGACGGCAGAGGGCTGGATCAACGGAGCCTTCTTTGTACTTGAGCCGGAAGTCTTCGACTACATCGAAGGCGACATGGTGATGTTCGAGCATGCGCCATTGGAGAATTTGGCACGCGATGGTCAGTTAATGGCGTATCGACATGAAGGGTTCTGGTCGGCCATGGATACGCTGAGAGACAAGCACAACCTCCAGAAAATCTGGGACTCGAATGAACGTCCTTGGGCGGTTTGGGAGACAGAGAAATGAAAGTATTGGTAACTGGTAATCGTGGCTATATCGGCGTTGTCCTGACGCCAATGCTGGAAGCGGCGGGTCACGAAGTCGTGGGTATCGACAGTGATCTTTATGAGCGCTGCACTTTTGCCCCCGGGGGCGAGATGCCTTACGTGCCGACCGTGATCAAGGATATCCGCGATGTTGAACCGTCCGACTTCGAAGGCATTGATGCGGTTCTGCATCTTGCAGCGCTTTCAAACGATCCACTGGGTAACTTCCACCCCGAAACGACATATGCGATCAACTTCGAAGGCACTATGAAAGTTGCCCATGCTGCCAAGGCTGCAGGTGTGTCGCGCTTTGTTTTTTCTTCATCCTGCTCGAATTACGGGGCAAGCGGGCCCGATTTCATTGATGAAAACGGTGCCTTCAACCCGGTTACACCGTATGGCGAAAGCAAGGTGAAGTCCGAATTGGCCCTGGCTGAGCTGGCTGATGACAAGTTCTGCCCGACATTCTTGCGCTCGGCGACGGCATATGGGGTCAGCCCGCGCATCCGCTTTGATCTTGTTTTGAACAATTTGGTTGCATGGGCGGTCACGACCGGCAACATCCACATGAAGTCTGATGGCACGCCATGGCGGCCGATCACACATATCGAGGATATATCGCGTGCTTTTGTGGCTACGCTTGGGACTCCCATCGAAAAGATCTGGAATGAAGCCTTCAACGTTGGCGTCACCGACCACAACTACCAAATCCGCGAATTGGCCGAGATCGTGGCCGAGATTGTGCCGGGCTGCGAGGTGACGTACGCCGCTGACGCTGGTCCGGACAAACGATCCTATCGCGTGAACTGCGACAAGATCCAGAGTGTGATGCCTCACTTCAAACCCGAATGGGATGCGCGCCGCGGGGCGCAATCCATCTATGAGGCGATGATTGCTGAAAAGCTGACGCTCGAAGAATTCGAGGGCCCGCGCTATCAGCGCATTGGTCACATCCGCAAACTGGTCGATGACGGGGTCATCGACACGGCGCTTTGCCATATTGCAAAGCGTGATCAGAGTATCGATGACGATTTTTATGAGAGCGCCGCGAAAGTGTGCTGTATCTCGTGCAAACATGAGGGGCTTCGGCCGATCCTCGATTTGGGCCTGATGCCACGTTCGGACGGGCTGTTGGAAGAGACTGCGCTATCACAGAAGGAAAGCCTTGTTCCTTTGCGATTGGGCTATTGCCCGGAATGTGCACTTGTCCAGCTTCTCGAAACCCGCCCGGCGGACGAGATGTTCGGCGATGACTACGTGTATTTCTCATCCTTTTCCGAGGACCTTCTGGCACATTCCAAGAAGAACGCCGAAGAAATCATCGAAAACCGGGGGCTCGGGGCTGACAACCTTGTGGTCGAGATTGCGTCGAATGACGGCTACATGCTGAAGAACTTCAAAGAGGCTGGCATTCGTGTACTTGGCGTGGATCCGGCCAGCCAACCGGCAAGCGCTGCCCGTGAAAAGGGCATCGAGACTGTCATCGATTTCTTCGGCACGCGCGTTGCCGGACAGGTCGTGGAAAGCCACGGCAAGGCTGATGTGATCATAGCCAACAATGTCGTCGCTCACGTGGCGGATCAAAACGATCTTGTGAAGGGGATGGCTGACCTGATTGCAGATGACGGCAAGGTCGTTGTCGAATTCCCATATGTCCGCGATCTCATTGATTTCATTGAATTTGATACGATCTATCATGAGCATTTGTGCTATTTTTCGGTCGGCTCGGCGAAAATGCTTTTTGAACGGCATGGCCTGCATCTGAATGATGTTCGCCGCCTTTCCATCCACGGTGGCTCGTTGCGGCTCTACTTTGGTAAGACCGAAGGCATGAGCGAGGCGGCGGAAGCTATCCTTAAGGAAGAAGCCGCGCTTGGTCTGGATCGCTACGACTACTACACAGATTTCGGAAGTCGTGTACGAACGTTCCGCGAAAATGCGCGCAAGCTAGTGTCCGACATCCGATCGGAAGGCAAGCGTATTGTAGCCTATGGCGCTGCGGCCAAAGGGACGATCATGCTGAATTACCTGTCGCTGGACAGTTCAACGATTGAGTATGCTGTCGACAAGAATGTGCACAAACAAGGCAAATACATGCCCGGCGTCCGTGTGCGGATTGATGATCCTGCGCGGTTGCGGACCGACAAGCCGGAGTATGTCATGATCCTGCCGTGGAATTTCCGGGATGAGATCGTGCGGCAGCAGAAGGATTTCCTGGCCAGCGGTGGCAAATTCGTCGTGCCGATCCCAAATCTCGAAATCGTCGAGCACTGAGATGAGCGGACATCTGTGTCCCGCCTGCGCGTCGTCTGCGACATCCAAGATCTATCGCCTGGATGCCGTTCCGGTGCAGTCCTGCATCCTTCTGGACAGCGAGACGGAAGCGCGTGATTTTCCGCAACGGCCGATTGAACTGCACTTCTGCAACAATTGCGGTTTTGTCTTCAACGCGTTGTTTGATCTGTCGATGGTGGACTACGCGTCAACAACTGAGGAAAGCCAGCATTTCTCGGGCACGTTTAATCGTTTTGCAAAAGATCTGGTTGAGGAAATTGCTTCGCTTGATGATTTGAGCGGACGGCGCGTTCTTGAGATCGGGTGTGGCAAAGGGGATTTCCTGCAGGAACTGGTGCAACACACCGGCGCCCGAGGCTTGGGTGTCGATCCCGGTTTCATTCCAGAACGTCTGCCGGGCGCCAATGGCCAAGAGATCCGGTTTCAACGTGAGTACTTTGATCCCGCCAACATCGCGGAGGCGCCAGATTATGTCGTCTGCCGCCACACACTGGAACACATTCCGAAGGTCGGACCGTTCATGTCAGATGTTTCGCGGATTCTGACCGATGAGGCGGATGTCGGCATCTTTTTCGAGACCCCGGACGTGGCGCGGGTTTTGGACGAAGGTGCCTTCTGGGACATATACTACGAGCATTGCTCTTACTTCACGATGGGAAGCCATGCGCGGCTTTTCCGTCGGAATGGCCTTGGAATAACAAAGCTGTATCTGGCTTACGATGGGCAATACATCATCCAGTATGCACGTGCCGGTGGCGCGCCCGTGCTGCACGAAGAAGATGATCTTGACGCCGTGCGCGCTCTGGCCAAGTCCTTCCCGGACCAGGTGCAGAAGAAGCGCGATTTCTGGAAAGGGTTTGTCGCCGAAAGGCATAAGGTCGGCAAGCGAGTCGCGATTTGGGGCGGCGGTTCGAAAGGTGTATCCTTCCTGACAACGGACAGGATTGCCTCAATGGTTGCGAATGTCGTGGATATTAATCCTTTTAAACAGGGCAAGTACCTGCCCGGTGCAGGTTTGCGGGTGTCTGCGCCCGAGGATCTTAAGGAGGCCCCGCCAGATACGGTGATCGTGATGAACCCGGTCTATCTGAAGGAAATCGGTGCGCAGTTGGCATCAATGGATATGCACCCTGAATTGGTGGCGGTGTAACATGTGCCTTCAAACCAATTGCCCGGTCTGCAATACACCAGTGGCAGAGGCTTTCTTTGTTCTGACCGATGTACCGGTCATCTGCAACCAGCTCTGGCCGGACGATGATGCCGCCCGGAACGCGCCGAAGGGCGATGTCGAGCTTTGTGTGTGCGAAACCTGTGGGTTCATCTGGAACCGGGCCTTCGATCCCCAGCGGATGCAATACGCTCCTGGCTATGAAAACGCCTTGCATTTTTCGCCCAAGTTTCAGGTCTTTGCGGAAGATCTTGCCGAAGGTTTGGTGGAGCGGTTTGGCCTGCATGGCAAACCAATCGTTGAGATCGGTTGCGGCGATGGCCATATGCTGGACTTGATGGTTCAGAAGGGCGTGGCAAGTGCCACGGGTTTTGATCCGTCGATGAAAGATGTCGCGTCTCCATTTACCGAGCGGGACGGCGTATCGATCTGCCCCGAGTACTTTGGTGTTCAGCATCTGGACCAGCGCTTTGAGGCGATCCTGTGCCGCCACGTGCTGGAGCATCTGGATAAGCCTCTGAAGCTTGCACAGGACATTCGTCAGGTCATTGGCGAGCGGGACGTTCCGATCTACTTTGAAGTTCCCAATGCAGATTGGATGCTGCGCGCCGTTTCCATGTGGGATGTGATCTACGAACATGTCGGCTATTGGACGGCACCGTCGGTCACCACGCTGTTTGAACGCGCGGGTTTTGAGATCGTCTCTGTGCAAGAAGGCTATGGCGATCAGTTCCTTATGGTGGAAGCGCGTCCTGCGGCACCTGATCCGACGGCGGTTGGGCCCGGCGTTGATGCCGTTGTGCAAAGTGCCCGGTCTTTCGGTGAAGCGGCAAATGCGGAATTGAAGCTATGGCGTAGTCGATTGTCCGCGGATGCCGGCCGAACGGTGATCTGGGGGGCGGGCTCAAAGGGCATCACCTTTGCGAATGCGCTTGGATCCGGCGCTGATACGCTCGCCGCGATGGTCGATCTGAACACCCGTAAACATGAACTGATTGTACCGGGCATTGCCGTTCCGGTTGTCGCCCCGGAGAAGCTCATGGAGATTGAACCGGATCTGGTTCTGATCTCGAACACGCAATACCAAGCGGAGATCGAGCAGCAGGTACGCGATCTGGGGCTGCAACCAGACTTTGCAGTCATCGCCGGATAGGGCAGATGGCAGAGCATACGCATGTCGTCCTGTCCAAGCGTCTCGTTGCAATAAACTCGGCCAGTAGCGTCCTTGCCAGGGTTGTAAACTTTACCGTCCTGCTCTGGGTCTATCAGTACCTCCTTCGCCACCTTCCAGCGGATGAATTTGCCATTCTGCCGCTCGTCACGGCTTTGATGGTGTTTGGGCCGCTTTTCTTTTCGTTCTTCATCGGTGGGATCGTGCGGTACATGATCGATGCCTATGCCAAGGGCGATTTCGAAGAGATGCGGCGCGTAGCATCCTCACTTTTTCCGGTACTCCTGGCATTCTCTGCCTTTATTCTGCCCCTGGGCCTGTACTTTGCTGTCAATATCGAAAAGGTTTTCAACGTCGCGCCCCAGGTCGTCGATGATGCCAAGATCATGATCGCACTGCTGATGGTCAGCTTTGTCTTCAGAATGATCTCTGTTCCTTTCACGACTGCTTATGCCATCAGTCAGCGCTATTTTGAGAAAAGCCTGCTGGATGTGGCAGGTGATCTGATCCGGGCAGGTCTCACTGTGGGATTTCTGCTCGGGTTTGGTCCAGCGGTCATATACGTCGTTGTCGCGACCGTCATCGCTGAGTCGCTGATGAACGCAATCATGCTTTATCGCTCGTTCCGTATAGTGCCTGAGTTGTGGTACGAACGGCGTCTTTTTTCCTTCGCACTCGCAAGAGAGTTGACGGGCTTTGGTCTATGGACCACTTTGGATCGGCTGGGGGGAGTAATGCATACCCATGCCGCCACCCTGATACTAAACATTTTTGGAACGGCGGTCGACGTCACCGCGTACTATGTTGGTGCCACGTTCTTTCGCCAGATCGAAAGTACGATCAAACTTGCGGCTTTGCCTTTGCAGCCGGCTGTCACAGCAATGAATGCACTCAATGACAAGGCGCGTCTTGCCGCGACCGTCTTGCGCGGTGGCCGGTACGGTCTGTGGGTGTCGATGCTGGTTGCTGTGCCAATGACAATATATGCGGATGTCTTCGTTCAGCTTTACCTTGGATCTAACTATGAGGCCGCGTCCTGGGTGATCATTTTGTTCATGGTCATCTTCCTTTTCACGCAACCGACAATTCTGCTCGCAACGACGGCAATGGCAACAAAAAGCGTGCGGGAGTTCTTTTTGCCAGCCTTCCTCTTCCAGTGCTTTGGCCTCGCGCTGATGTTCGTATTTGCGGCTATCTTTGAACTGGGTGCGATCGGTGTAACTCTTGGCCTGACCATTTCGACTGCGTTGTCGCAACTGCTGTATTTCTGGCACTTCTGTCTGAAGCTCACCGGGCGCAGGTTCTCCGAATTTTTTCAGACAACGCTAGTTCGCGGGCTGATACCTGCCTGTGTCGCTGGTGTGGCTTGGGTTCTGCTCAAGTTCGGGATGCCGCCCGACACCTGGGCGGCGCTGCTGATGCAAGGGTTTGTCGGCGCTTGTGTATATGTGCTCGCTTTGCTGGCCTTTTGTCTGGATGCCGGCGAGAAGCACGATCTTCAGGCTTTGAAGGCCAAGATACTTTCTTGAAAGGGTGTTGATGAATGAAAACGCAATCTGCACCATCGCAAGGCACAATCACCTCAGATCAATGGCCAGTCGTCACAATCGGTCTTCCAGTTTACCAAGGCGAGGAATTTCTGGCAGAGGCGATCAATTGTCTTCTCGGGCAGACTTATCGAAATTTAGAAATCATCATTTCGGACAATTGTTCGACGGACCGGACCCAGCAGATCTGCGAAGAATTTGCGCAGTCGGATCATCGCATCACGTATTCTAGAACGGCCACAAACATCGGTGCTGCTGGAAACTTCAATCGCGTGGCGCGCATGACAAATGGCACGTTTTTCGCGTGGGCCAATCATGATGATCTATGGGATTCAACCTACGTTGAAAAGTGTGTCGAGGTGTTGCTGCGCGAACCGTCCGTTGTCCTGGCCTACGCAAAATCGGCGAAGATTGACGAGAACGGTGACACCATTCTGAAGCTCAATGCCGATCTTGGGCTCAATGCGGCAAAGCCGGTCAACCGTTTGCGGCGCTACCACGATCTTTTTGCGGATGTGGACCGCAGGAAAGCCTGGGGTAAGGAGGCGATCGAAGGTTTCTGGATCCCGGTCTACGGTGTGATGCGGACAGATATCTTGCTGAAAACCCGGCTGATCGGGGACTACATCTCCTCCGACACAATTCTGGTCGAAGATCTCATGATGCTTGGGGCCTTCAACGAAGTGGACGATATCCTGTTTTTCAAACGTGACCATCAAAAGCGGTCGATGCGCGACAGCGAAGCCTATGATGCGCGGGCAGAATGGTTCACCGGCAAGCAACCGACAAGACTGCTTTTCCCGAGATGGCGTGCGCTGCGAGAGCGTCTGCGCTCTGCCGTCGTGCTGCCGGATGGTTTGGGAAACAAGACGGCATGCACGTCTGAGATGTTGCTGTTTTATGTGCGACGCCGGTCTGAAGGGAACGCTCTGGTCAAGGAACTCATCGCAAATCTTGGTCGGATGTTTCTGGGCGCACAACGGGGCGCACAGATCTTTCGCAAATGGTAGGGGCGCAGGTTACTCCCCGTTGAGGAGTTCGGCGATTCTTTCGAATGCGCCTTTTGTTTCTGCGAGGC
>ERZ1740067.265-NODE-265-length-43284-cov-17.340235_pt1 | contig 43284 bp, 46 predicted proteins | sample MGYA00581736_ERZ1740067 | MGnify/ENA primary metagenome ERZ1740067 (study PRJEB43018, sample SAMN04849236) | marine metagenome | isolation source: floating plastic debris | place: Pacific Ocean | collected 2008-08-27 | study: EMG produced TPA metagenomics... | reverse complement strand
GATTCGATGGCTGATCACTTCCCATCATCTCTCAATCCTGCAACGCCCGAAGAATAAAACCAGGCTTATTCACACTCGTTTGCAGCGGCTTATGAGTTGGAGCAAGCTGATTACTTCTTTTTGATCGGCTAATTGATTGACTTGAAATTTGAGTAGCGTCTATCTTCTGGATGATTTAACATTTTTTAATTATTTAGCAGGCACCAAAAAAGTGATTTTTCAATTTTTTTTAATGCAAGTAGCAATGCCTGAGAGTGATTTAATGTGTTGTAACTTTATGAAGAAATAATAAAGAATTGTTTGAATTTGAGCTCGAGTTGGAACCAGGTTTGCTGTCGAGATCCTTTACGACATTCGCAAGGAACTCTAGCCTAAGCTAAGCCAACCGCGCTTTACAGCGTGTACTAGGCGGTCAATGGCAGCATGGTCGTCAGAGCTCAAATCACCATTGAGTAGAGCCGAACGCAGTTCCATGCGTTCATGCTCAGTGATCTTTCCAGAGTCCCAAACTTCCGAAAAAATCTCTCCAACGTTATTTCCGTCGACAGATGATAAATCAAATTGGAATGCCATTGTTTTCTCCTAAAAGTTGCCGGTTTTTATGTCGCGAAACCAAATAATCAAGACGCTTCTCTCGACATAAATAGTATCTACGAATCCACATCCTAAAACAGCGATCGCAGACTAATTTAATTACGATCGAAGTAAATTCTGAGGGTGATCAATGGTGTTGTAAATGGTGACCAATAAGTTGTTGGAAAGTGATTCAATAGACGACTCATTGTGATTCAAATCACGGGTGCAAGGTCCACGCCCCATGACAACTGGCTTCGCGGTTTGTAGCTCGAGATACAAAAAATCCCAGAAGCGGTTGAGGCGACTCTGGCTTCCGGGATTACAAGCAGATTTTCAGGGGAAATTGAAGGCTAACCTTCAGGTCTGTAAGGATTGGCGGAAGGGCGGGCGCCAAATTTCACATGGCGTATTCTGCACAGATTGTACGGCGGATCTTCCAGGAGAGCCGTGCTGCCGTCAGAGTACACGGCGCGAATGCGGTATTCACAGCCTCGGTTACGCAGTTCGGTGTAGTTTAGCTCCAGGTCGATGGAGTCACGGCTTTTAACGATGTCTGACCCCAGCAAATCCTGCCAATCATCAAGGCGGCGAGGGGAAATTGCCAACGAATAAATGCTTCGGCTGTAATCGTTTTGAAAGCGAATACGGACGGTGTCGTTTTCTGGCTGAGGATTGTCCCAATCAGCGATCGCCGGGGCAGCAAAACCGCCAACAATTGCAGCGGCGGCGGCAAACAGTCCTCCCAAAGCGAGATGGCGTTTCATAGTCATAGGTTAGAGTCCAGGTAGTTTGTGGGCAGTTATCTTGATCATTTGTTGTCGATAAATGGCGTCGCTATTGCGCTTCTGTCTATTTAAATCCCGCTTAGATGCTTTAAGGGGCGCTTAAAAGCTGCTGGATCTACTTAGCTGGTTACTTAGCTGGTACTTATGACGCTTAATTATGGCGCTTTATCTTTCAAGGCGATGCCCGATTACTTTAAATGGTATCCGCAGCGCTGTTAAGGCTCCAGTGGATCAAGCCCAATGGTTCAATAAATCAAGCTCAATAGGAGGTAAAGGCGCGGTTGCGGACGATGAAATTTCTACAGTTGCCTTCTCTGCCGCTTTGTCACCTTTGCGTCTTCTCTATCGTTTTCCCCAGTTTCTATGTCCCCTGCATTTCCTCAGCAATTAACCCAGGTATCCGCCGCGCGTAGTTTTGGGGGTTCCCAGCGAATTTACCAACATTGGTCGGCGGTGCTGCAATGTGAAATGTCTTTTGGAGTGTACCTGCCGCCGTTGTGGGAGACCAAGCCTTGTCCAGTGTTGTATTGGCTTAGTGGCTTAACTTGTACGGAACAAAATTTTGTTACGAAGGGTGGAGCGCAGTGGTATGCGGCTCGGTACGGCTGCATTTTGGTCGCGCCAGATACGAGTCCGCGAGGGTGCAATTTACCGGGGGAGGATAAGTCCTGGGATTTTGGGTCGGGGGCTGGTTTTTACGTTAATGCCACTGAGGATCCGTGGTCGCGCCATTATCGCATGTACGACTATGTTGTGTCGGAGTTGCCGGAGGCGATCGCCCAAAACTTCAATATTGTGTCTGAAAAGCAGGGAATTTTCGGCCATTCCATGGGGGGGCATGGGGCGTTGGTAATTGGGCTGCGTAATGGGGAGATGTTCCGCAGTATCTCGGCATTTGCCCCTATTGTGGCTCCCAGCTTAGTGCCCTGGGGAGAGAAGGCGTTTTCTGGATATTTGGGGAGCGATCGCAACACCTGGAATAAATACGACGCCACCACCCTAATTAAGCAGGGAGTAAGGGGTAGCGAGGCTCCCATACTTATCGACCAAGGCACTGACGATGGATTCTTGGAGAAGCAGCTACAGCCAGAAACGTTGGCGATCGCCTGTAAAGCGGCCAACTATCCCCTAGAACTGCGCTATCAGCAAGGCTACGACCACAGCTACTACTTCATTGTCACCTTTATCGGCGACCACTTTGCTCACCATGCCCGCAACTTGGAGTTAAAAACTCTCCCCGTTCCTCTATAGCCATAAAGCAAAAACTGATAAACACGAAACAGCCCCTGGCAAATAGCCAGAGGCTGTTTCTAAGCTCTTTTTAAGCTCTTAAGCGCCCATTAAGCCTGTGTGGGCGAAACACTTAAGCTTCTGCCGCTGCGTATACGCTGACTTTCTTGCCGCTGCGACCGCGACGCTCGAAAGTGACAGTGCCATCAATCAAAGCAAATAGGGTGTCATCTTTACCGCGACCCACGTTGTTGCCGGGATGGATTTTGGTGCCACGCTGACGAATCAAAATATTGCCAGCCCGCACCGCTTCACCGCCATAACGCTTAACGCCCAAGCGCTTAGCATTTGAGTCGCGACCGTTACGAGTACTACCGGTGCCTTTCTTATGAGCCATGGTTAACCTCTCTTACTTGGAATTGGTCAAAGAGCTAGTTGTTAAACAGCTAAACCCATTGATGCAAACAAAATTTTCTGAAGTAGTCAAAATTGTAGGGCAGCTGGCAAGTAAAAGCTTTCACTAACTTCACCCTGATCCCTACTTTTAACGTTTACTCCGCGTCAGAACTGGTGTCTTCGGCGGTCAAAGTCTTGCTGCCGAAGGCAATGGAGTCAATGGTGATGCGAGTTAGCTCCTGACGGTGACCCTGCTTTTTACGGGTCTTCTTCTTGGGCTGCATCTTATAAACAATGATTTTCTTGCCGCGCATATGACGGTCAACGGTGGCGGTGACCGTTGCACCTGCGATAGTGGGACGACCAATTTCTACAGCGTCCCCGTCGTTAACCAACAGCACCTGATCAAGGGTGATGGTGTCGCCTTCTTCAGCGGCGATGCGGTTAACGTCATAAAAGCGACCGGGCTCAATGCGTAGCTGAGTGCCGCTAGTTTCTACAATTGCGTATGCCATGATTCTTTGGAAGCTAAGTTTGCCGTACGGGCAGCCAGTGGGACCACGGGTTGCAAGCGTTGTCGCTGCTCACAGTGGCGCCTTAACATTTTTCGGAACCCGATCCGAGCAGATAGACCGTTCGTAAGGGTGTCACGATGGACAGGCGATCGCCAAAAACAAGTGAGACCTTGTATTTAGGGCTACATCTCTGCAAATGCAACCTAAAAAATTGCCTTACCGCTGTTTTTCAAGTTGGGCGTTTTTACCCAACGCTTCTAACAAGACGGCTCTTAATTCTGAATTTGTCGGTGCACTCTGTCAAGGAAAACGTTGAGTATTCACGTCAGAACATCCTTAAATGTCGTCTTAAAGATGGTGCTAAGCTGCTGTAAATACCGGCAACGTAGCGCCTAAGCGAGATTGACCCGCTCTAGAGCAAAGTTTAAAAGTATGACTTGGCTTCTAGGTTTAGGTTCTTGCCAACCATCCCAATTTTCTCGGCCCCATGGTGTTAAATTCTTTCTCCGCCCTCAAGGGTGCAGGCAGAAGCCTGTTGACTCTTGTCACCGTTGTATTGAGCAGCAGTGCTCTGACGGCTCCAGCGATCGCCAACACGCCCGAAGCCAACGCCCTAGCTCCTTCTTTAGAGGCGCTACGAAGCATTGCGCAGATCCCTGAGCTGCCCCCTCTCGCCGACGCTAGCCAGTATCTGCCTAATTCCCAAGAGGTGCACATTGTTTTGCGCCTTAAGGAACGGCGGGTCTATGTCTATAAGGGGGATGCGGTTGAAGCCAGTTTCCCTGTCGCGATCGGCAAAGCATCCACACCAACGCCAACAGGCACTTTTAAAGTGTTTCAACGTATTGAAAATCCGGTGTGGCAAAACCCTTGGACGGGGCAGATAACCCAGCCGGGTCCCAATAGCGCTTTGGGAGTGCGGTGGATTGGTTTCGCTGAAATGAGCAACGGAATTATTGGTTTCCACGGTACCCCGACGGTGAATTCCATCGGCAAGGCAGCGTCAAACGGTTGCGTGCGTATGTATAACCATGACGTGGTGAAGCTGTTTAACTACGTCACCATGGGCACCACTGTCACTGTTGAAAATTAGAGGCTCAGAACAGGGTCTAAGCCTTATGGTTCAGCGGACTCAGTTTGTTTCAATGGGCATTTTTTCACAGGGCTTATTCGCACGGGGTTTAGGGGCGATCGCCCTAGTGAGTGTGATGGCGACCGGGGCAACGGCCTCAGTTATGCCTAGCTCTGTGTCGCCAGCGCCCCAGCTGCCAACGTTGGGTACGGCAGGACACTATTTGCCCAAGGTGGAGCGGCGTTTGGTGCTGCGGCTAAGTGAGCGGCGGGTATATGTGTATCGTCGCGATCAGGTGGTGGCTAGTTATCCGGTGGCCATCGGGAGATCAGGTTGGGAAACGCCGACGGGAAAGTTTGAGGTAATGCAGCGGGTAAAGGAGCCGACCTGGCAACATCCTTTTACGGAAGCGATCGTACCTCCGGGTAAGGATAATCCTTTGGGGGCGCGGTGGATCGGCTTTTGGACCGACGGCACTAACTTTATTGGCTTTCACGGTACTCCCCATCCTGAGCTAATCGGGCAGGCGGTGTCCCACGGCTGTGTGCGCATGAAAAACGAGCATATCATTGCCCTTTTTGAGCAAGTGGAAGTGGGAATGGCAGTGGTGGTAGAGCCGTAATACGACGTGGTTAAGAAGCCAAGGAAATTAGAGACGAATTAAGGGTTTGAACAATTTGAATGGGGATAGTGGAGAAATAATTCTGCTGAAAAACTTCTTCTTGAATTGCCTCGATAAAAATTTTTGATTTAGCCCTAAAGTCGCTCGAATCTGACAATAAATCATCGTCCAAAAACAACAGCAAGTAGCCGTTATTTTGCTCTTGAAAATTAATTCCCTGTTCTTTCAGCGTGCCTAAACCTAAGCTCGAAATTTCTGGGTTAATTCCCAACTTATTCTGGATTTGATCGCGGTATATCTCCTCTCCAGACTCCACTAGATACTTCGCAATCCCCATAAATGTCACGTAGGTCTTTTGGGCTGAGTTGACCACATCTTGGGGCTGCCCGTCATAGGTTAGCGCCAGAGCACATTGATGGGCGATCGCCCGTTTAATCCAAGACTGCCAATCTTCCCAGCGCTGGGGACACAGGGGAACTTCCAATATTTCCTCAGAGCAGGTGGCGATCGCCTGGTGCCGATCCTTGTCAGACAAATTGCGCCAGTCGTAAACACGGATGGGCTCTAAAATTATCGCCGCCCGATCCGGTGACTGTTCAGCTTCAATAACGTTGAGGTCTAAGAGTCGCACCTCATATTGTTGTTTTTGAGCATTAAAATCAAGCTCCACCAAAGCATCACAGCGCCCGTCCGGCAGCTCATCTTTGTAATGCTCCCACCACAGTCCTGGGCATCCCGCTGGATTGCTGTCATCACACAGGTTGAACAGAGTGCGAATGTACTTTAGCTTTGTATTTTTCGAGTCTCTAATGTTGGCATTGTAAAAGTCCGAAAACCAGGCGTTTTTTATTAATAACTTAGGCTGAGGATTTCCCATGCCGCAGGGTTCCACTAGCTTGAGGTCTTGAAATAAGCTGTAGTCCAAATCAGCAACGGTAGCCGTAAGATCTGCCTGGCTTTCGAGATTGTTCTTTGCCAAGTTCGGATCATCGATAGCGTCCCGGCGCTGTCCCACATCATGGTTTAGTGCCCGAGTAAGCAGCTCAATATTTTTGGTTTTTAGCATTACCCCCGCCGCCATGGGATGCCCGCCATAGCGATGGAGTAAATGCCGGTGACGATGCAAAATTTGATAGAGATCCAATCCCGCTACGGACCGCGCCGAGCCCCGCGCCCACTCCCCATCAATGGTCAACAGCAGCACCGGGCATTCCCACCGCTGGGCAATTTTTCCCGCCACCAATCCCAAAACGCCCACCGCCCAGCCCGCTTGGGCTAACACCACCATATGGGTAGTGGAGCGATCAATATATGCCAGCTCTTGCTCAATATCCCAGGTTAACCGCCGCTCCAGCTCCTTACGGCGACTGTTGGCCAGCTCCGTTTCTGCCGCCAGTTTCTGGCATTCCGCTGGGTTAGTGCTGGTTAGCAACGCCACGCCAAATTGGGCATCGCCATGGATGCGGCTGATGGCGTTAATGCGGGGGCCGATACCAAAAGAAATATCCGTGGGGCGATCGCCCTGTCGCTTACAGGATGCCAATAGGTGCTGCAATCCTAGCCGCGAGGTTTTTTGTAACTGCTGAATTCCCCGCTGGGCTAGATAGCGACAGTCCCCCCGTAATTCCACCAGGTCTGCAATCAGCCCGATCGCTACCAGATCCAGCAAATTTTCCAAGGGCTGAGTGGGCACTTTGGGCAGGGCTTGATATAAGGCCTCCACCACCTTAAACGCCACTGCCACCCCCGATAACGTTGCCATGGGGTGGTTAGTAGGGAGCGATCGCGGATTGATCACTGCCAGTGCCGGAATATTGTCGGGAGGCAAGGTGTGATGGTCGGTGACAACTACGTCGACGCCCAATTCCTGTGCCAACGCTAGCTCCGTCAGGTTAGTGCTGCCGGTGTCGCAGGTGATGATCACCGTAATTCCCTGATCGGCCAGTGATCGCACTCCCGCCTCATTAAGCCCGTGGGATTCCGTTAGACGATTGGGAATGGTGTAGCTTAGGTGACTCTCGTCAAAAAATTCCTTTAATCCTTCACACAAAACCGCCGTTGCAGTCAGCCCGTCCGCGTCAAAATCGCCCCAAATAGCCACCTTTTCGCCGTTGTCTCGAGCTTGAATTAACCGTCGAACTGCCGTTGCGATCGCCGGTCCAAATTCATCAGCATTTGCCGCTTGGTAATGCTGGGGATCAAGAAATTGCAATAGCGCCGTTTCGTAATCCTCGCCGTCTTTAGCGGTCCATAATTCCCGCCGCTGCCAAAGAAGCTGCGCTGCAAAAGTGCCTGTTCCCTGGTAGCCGTGGCGGCTTTGCTTAAGCTTTTCCACTAAAAAGGACCGTACCCAGTGGATAAACTCCGGGGACGGTCCTGAGTTGGGCGATCGCCCCTTAGCCGCCATAGTTCCAGCCGGTGCTTTCCAAAATCAGCGGCTCACCTTCCCGATGAACACCAGCCCCCACCACCTCGCTAACAAAGACCGTGTGGTCTCCCTGGGGCACCGAGCCAATCACCTTACACTCCACGTAGCCCAAAGTGTCACTAACAATGGGGCATCCCGTTTCAGCGCCCAAATAAAACTCCACATCCTCAAACTTGTTGCCCACCCGGCGGCGCGGCTTAAAGAACGACGCGGCCAAATCCTTTTGTCCCGCCTCCAAAAAACTGAGGGCAAACACCTGGCTCGCCTCAATCATGGCGTGGGAAATCGACTCACGATTAACGCAATTCACCACTAACGGTGGCTTAAAAGAGCCCTGCATGACCCAGCTTGCGGTAAACGCATTCACGTCTTCGCCGCTTTCGTCGCGTGCCCCACAAATGTAAAGACCATGGGGGATCTTGCGCAACATTGTCTTTTTGGCTTTCTCGTCCAGCATTAAATAAAGTTCCTTGGCGATGACTATTTCCCTAGTTTGCCACGGTGCCTGACAACGGTATTGATGACGATTCCAACACCAATCGTGCCAATCCCTGATTCAAGTTCTAAAGGGTAGAAGAGGTTAGACGAAGCCCATTGAACCTGGGTTTGAAGATTGCAAAATCAAACCCAGGTTCAATTAGAATTGGTAAAGCAGTCAGTGAATATTCGATACGTAAAGTTTCAGCGGCAGTTGCGGAAAACCCACCAGAGAAATCAAACATCCAAGGAACCATTCGCCTTGTTATCATGTCCCTTGTTTGCAATAACGATTTGTAAAAGCTTTGGTTCTTCGGCTAGCTAATCACAGCCCCTCTTGCCCATGACCTGTCAGTCCCCTTCAAATCCGGTATCACTGTCTGTCAAGTTCATGGCGAGACCTTCCCTGTGGCTGGGAACCCTCGGGTTAGCGTTAACCACTGGACTGGCTGTTCCTGGGGTGATCGCCCAAGACGTCAGCCAAAACTCCAGCGGCGGAAGCAGCGGCGCAGCAGCCTTACAGGCCCCCCCCGCTCCCGTTGCCCCTCCCCGGGTAGCACCCCCCCAGGTGGCTCCCAGCACTCCAGTGGTAGCACCCCCTCGCGCTGTTCCTAACCCTCGTCCCAAGCGATCGCCTGCCCCCATCAATATTCCTAGCGCCCCTGTAGTCAACCCACCGAATATTCCTCCAACCACCGGCAGTGGCTTTATTGATCGCAGCAAGAACTTCGACTTAGGCGCCACCCAACCTGTTGGTGACGTGCAGTTCTCCACCCGCCAAGGGGGAAATCGAGGCGCGAAAACCGGCGGCGGAGCATTGGGGGCAGTCCCGTCGGGAGGCAGCCCGGCCACAAACTTGGGTCGCCTAGCCAGCGGAGCCCGTTCCCTGCCGGACGTTCCTACCGCTGTGCGCATTGGTCCGTTGTCAGTGAGCGCAAAAGGTATCGGCATTGGTAGCAACTTCTTTTTCCGTACAGAGCGCCCCAAAGGCATTGCTGGAAACAATGATCGTAGTTTCGTATTTCCCCTAAGCGTTCCCAGTGTTGTGAGTTCCACCTTTGGCTGGCGAACCCACCCCATCCTTGGCTATCGGCGATTTCACGCTGGTACCGACTTCGCCGCAGCCATGGGTACCCCTGTTACGGCAGTACTCTCGGGTAAGGTGACCTGGGCAAATTTCTTAGGAGGCTACGGACTAGCGGTGGCCCTTGAGCACAAAGATGGCACTCAAAAGACGCTTTACGGTCACCTGTCAGAGATTTTTGTCAAGCCTGGAGACTCCGTTAAGCAGGGAGATGTTATTGGTCGCGTGGGTAGCACCGGGCTATCCACTGGTCCTCACCTGCACCTAGAAGTACGTGAATTTCGCAATGGCGGCTGGGTAGCCCTTGACCCCGGCAAGTTTCTAGAGTCCGCAGGGGCTCCAATACCAGCCACGGAAGAGGATAAAAATAAAAATCCTTTTGAGTTGATGATGACTCGACTGATTGCCGCAATGGAAGAGTCCCATCGGGGACAGTACGACGGAGAAGATTTAGAACAGCTAAAAACTGCCGATAAGGAAGCTGTAGATCGCACTGGTGGTCAAGATAATAACTTCAAGCTGCCCGCTCCTGGGCAAGACGATCGCATTTATTCTGGCGATTCATCAGAGGGCGATCGCGATAATCCAGTTAAATCCCAGCCCCTGCGTCGTCCCCGAATCGATCCCCAGTAGGGATTAATTTTTACCGGGAATCTACCGGGAGAAAGAACGGCGACGTGACTTAAAACAGTCAATTAGTGGGCAGTGATACATGGGCAGGGGTGGCTAAAGATGCCAGAGGAAAATTTACAAGATTCCGTCACTGGTGAACGGGTTTTGATTTTGGGCTGCGGCTATGTGGGCACGGTCATTGCCCAACGGTGGCGTGAAGCCGGGCTCACTGTCACTGCCACCACCACCAGCGCCGAGCGAGTTCCTCAGTTGGCGGCGATCGCCCATCGAGTGCTGGTTTTAGACGCGACGGAACCGGAAAAGCTACGGGAGGCCCTAGAAGGTCAGGACACAGTACTGATGGCGATCGGCGCCAAAGGACCGACAGATTATCGCCATGCTTATTTAGAAAGTGCGAGATCTCTCGTTGCGGCTATTCCTGAGTTTCCAACTATTCGCCAGATCATTTACACCAGTAGCTACTCTGCCTACGGTGACTATGGCGGTGACTGGGTTACCGAGGACACCCCTTTAAATCCCACCACTCCCAATGGAAAAATTCTTGCAGAAGCCGAGCAAACGATTCTCAGCCTGAATACGCAAAATTTCAATGAGACGGATCAAAAGCCGGTCGGAGCCACTTCCTGCGTCTTGCGATTGGGAGGTATCTGCGGTCCTGGTCGAGAGGTAACCAAAATCCTGAGCCGTGCCGCCGGCATGACACGACCGGGAGACGGCATGGGCTGGGCCCACTGGACTCACCTTGATGATGTGGTGGGGGCGATCGCCTGGATTCAACAGCAGCGCTTGTCAGGCATATTCAACGTTGTGCAGACGGAGCCAATTCTGCAAAAAGAGCTCTTTGAAAAAGCCCTTACTAAAGCCAACTTACCGGGCGTGACTTGGGACCCCAGTGCAACCAGCCCTAAAAGCTATAACGTTCGCGTATCTAATCGCCGTCTCCGTGACTCTGGCTACATTATGAAATATCCTACAGTGCCAATCTAAAGGTTGAACCAAGCTGAGAGTTTGGCGTAAAAGCTAGTTTTAAAGTCACTTCTTAGAATTTTGTTAGAAGGCAGAACGTCATAAATTCTTGACAGCTTTTCCTGTGGATCTGTGTATTTTGACCGATAATAGCGGTCGGAGTTGGGGACGTTAACTTGATTTTAGAGACAGAAACTTCGGACATTAATTTAAAGTCTAATGAGCCCCTGGAAACTGCCTTTGGAAGCGCCACAAACCAAAGCTTTTCTAGACAACTGCTTTGTCCTCTCTGTCTTGTTTTTTTAACGCCCATTTATTTCAATCGTATTTAGACACTATCCCTATGTCTTCCGTTGCTAAGACCATTAAGCTCAAGTCTAAGTTTCAGGTAACTGACTGTAGTCAAGTACAGTTCAGTGACACCCAAACTATCGACCTAAGGCAACTAAAAAAGCTATTTAATTCAACGGCTTTTTGGGCAAAGGATCGATCTTTAGAGGATCTCAATAAAGCCCTTCACCATAGCAACCCAGTTATTTCCGCTTGGCATGGGGATCACTTAATCGGCTTTGCTAGGGGTACTTCAGATTGGGTATATCGCGCCACAATTTGGGATGTGGTGGTGGATACAAGGTACCAAGGTGCAGGGATTGGTCGAAAGCTAATTCATACTCTTTTAGGTCATCCCGCGATCGCAAAAGTGGAACGGGTGTACTTAATGACAACCCAACAGCAAGAGTTTTATAAGCGCATTGGTTTTGAGGTGAATCCATCAACAACGATGCTGCTTTTAAATCAGCCTGCCGTTGTCACTCCCTGTGCAGAATTTGCGACCCAAGTGGTTTCATCCACATCTTCAACTGTTCCCGTCGATTAACCAAAACCACGCTAATCAACGTTAAAAGCACCCCTGAACCTTGAACGGAAGTCAACGACTCTGAGAGTAATACCCCTCCGAAAAATAATGCAAAAACAGGGGTTAAAAAGGTCAGAGAACTAAGGCTTGTTAAGTTGCCCTTTGCAGCGAGGAAAAAGAATAAGCCATAGGCGATTGCGCCGCCGAAAACCGCTGTGTAGACTAGCCCAACCCAATCACTGACGGTTAGAGCATTCCACTGGTTGGTTTCTAGCCCCGCTGATAAAGCAAACAACGGTAATCCTCCAAGCACCATATGAAAGCCCGTCGCCATCAACGGATCTGCGTAGCGACTAATCGTCCGCATCATTACCGTGCCCACGGCCATTGCGATCGCCGCTAGGAGCATCCACCATTCGCCGCTACTCCAGATCCGCCCAACAATATCGAGGACCTCTTCCCAACTGACTGTCGTGGCTGAAAAGCCAGAACCCATTCCCTGAAGCTTCTCCATCCAAAACTCTGACGTAACCAGACTCTGGATCCAAGAATCAGGCAAACCAATGACGCTAATGCCCACCAGCCCGATCACCAACCCTAACCACCCCCAAAAACCAACAACCTCTCCGTAAAGCCACCGCGCCAACACTGCTACAGCAAGGGGCTGGGAATCGATCATCACAGACCCCAACCCAGCGCTGGTTAAAGTCAGTCCTTGAGCCAGAAAACCTTGAAACAGGGCAGCATCCACCAACGCAAATCCTAAAATCCAGGCCCATGCCTGCCAGGTAATTGGAGCTGGACGACGCAACCCATAGGACACAATCAGTACAAGCAAACCTGCAGGCACAAGGCGCGTGCCCGCCACAAAGAACGGGGTCGTATGAGCCAACGCCCCTTTCATGGCCACCATTGCCGTTCCCCAGAAGAAAAACGGCAACACTAATATCACTGGCGAGTTAACTAATTCGTCCCATGAAAAAGAAGGTTTTTCCAAGGGTTCCTGGGCAGAGTCTTTCTCGATTACAGAAGCATTAGCCGACTCTTTGTTGGACTGACGGGTCATGAGCAAGAAAATGCTTTGAGGATGATTGTTTCATTGTGACAGAATATTAAGCCCTTTTCTGTGCATGTGTTGCAGACTCCGCTGAGCTAAGGGGAACTATCCCTTACTTGTAAAGCCGCTACTTGTAAAACCGTGATAAAACTTGAGGCTTGACACCACAAAAGTACAGCGTAATTAGACACCAATTACGTAACGTACACTGCACAATACCTTCTCGTTCCCAGCGCCGCGCCGACGTAGAAACTGGGTCTGATAAAAAACAAATTTTCATGTTTTGTTTTTTTAGTAACCGCATCAATGTGACATCTTCCATAATCGGTATATTTTCAAATCCTCCGACCGCTTCAAATATTTCTCGACGAATAAAAATTCCCTGGTCGCCATAGGGAATCCGAGTAATTCGCGATCGCCACGACGAGATCTTACTAATAACGGTGAATATCCACTGAGGCGATTCGATGGCTAAATCAAATGCTCCTGCAACAATTTCATTGGACTGGTTTAACTTAAAAAGAATTTTTTCCAGTGCCCGTGGAGGGAGCTTCGTATCCACATGCAAAAACAGGAGAATGGGGGCGATCGCTTTTTTTGCACCACAGTTCATTTGGTTTCCCCGTCCTTTCTCAGAAATTACGCAGTGGGTAGGCACCAAAATACTGGCATTTGTAGATTGTAAAAAAGGCTCGATGACTTTTAATGTTGAACCTTCGTAGTCCCCATCAACAACAATGATTTCATAAGAGACTTCTTCAGTTGCGCTATATAAATTCTTCAGTGCGTCCTCAATTTTGTCCGCTTCTCGCCACACAGGAACAATGACAGAAAGAAGAGGTTTACTAAGAGGCATCACGGCAATTAATGAAGCGGTACTGCTAATTTAAACCCTTTTCATAACACTATCGAAAACAGGCGCCGCTGAATTGAGCCAGGAAAAAAGCTCGCGTACTGGCACTGGCACTTCCCCCTATCTTGGATAACGCGAATACGGGACAAGGAGGATCCATGGAGTACGACCATCAACGGCGTACCCCATCATTTCTCATCTCTGCAGTGCCAACGTTTTGAAGCAGCGGGTAAAAATGTCCGACGGGTCCCTGCCCGCTGCCGATCGCTAGGGAATGTTTTAGGGCGTTGGTTACGTAATTTTTAGCTTCCTTCGCTGCCGTTAATGGATCTAGCCCTCTGGCTAGGTTGGCGGCGATCGCTGCTGCCAAAGTACAGCCGGTACCGTGGGTGTGGGGCGTATTCACTAGCTCTGTGCGTAACACGGTGCATTCTCCCGACGAGCTATCCATCCACAGATCCATACCCTGTAAATCCTCTGCCAGCCCGCCTCCTTTAACAACCACATACTGCGGTCCCATATCCAGGATTTTTGCTGCCGCCGCCTTCATATCTTCAAGGGACTTCAGGGGCATCCCCGCCAAAAGCTGAGCTTCGTAAACATTGGGGGTGGTTATCAACGCCCTTGGCAACAAACAGTCGCACAGGGTTTCCATTGCGGCTTGGTCAATTAGCTGAGCGCCAGTGCGAGACACCATCACCGGATCCACCACCAATTGCTTAATCTGCCAGTGTTGTAACCGATCCGCCACCGTTTCAATAATGGCAGCGTTCAGCAACATGCCGGTTTTTGCCCCATCAACGCCAATATCATCCACCACCGCATCAATTTGAGCAGCAACGCTCTCCGGGGACAATGCATCTACACGATTTACACCGAGGGTATTTTGGGCGGTGATACAGGTGACCGCACTCATGCCATGAACGCGGTGCATCGCGAAGGTGCGCAAGTCTGCTTGCAGTCCAGCACCGCCTCCGCTATCGGAACCGGCAATGGTCAAAGCAGTGGGCACCGATCCCCTTGCCATAGTTTTTTCCTATAACTTTTCCCTATAAACTGTCAAAAACTAACGTCCGGTATTGGGGTTATTACGTCGCCGCTGAAGAAATTCGGGAATATCTAAACCATCGCTAGGGGGGCGATCGCCCGTTGGCGCTGCGGGCATGGTAGGCGTTGTGGAGGGCTGGGACGGGAAGTTGGGGGAAACGGGGGAAGTGCGAGGGGAGGTTGATGCCGCCTGCACGCTACCCACTGTGGCAGAAGCTTCACCAGAAAAGCCGGTGGCAATAACCGTGATGCGAATTTCTCCCTGGAGACGATCATCTAACACTGCGCCAAAAATAATATTGGCGTTGGGATCCACCACTTCATAAATGGCCTCCGCCGCTGAATTGACCTCATGGAGAGTTAAGTCAGATCCACCAGTAATATTTAATACAACGCCTTGGGCACCTTCAATGGAAGATTCCAGTAGCGGCGATGAAATCGCGGCATTAGCGGCATCACGCGATCGCGACTTGCCGGAGCCAATGCCGATGCCCATTAGCGCCGATCCTGCATCCGCCATCACAGCCTTGACGTCAGCGAAATCCACATTTACCAAGCCGGGAATCATAATAATGTCGGAAATCCCCTGGACGCCCTGGCGTAATACATCGTCGGCGTAACGAAACGCCTCTTGCACCGGCGTTTGCTCAGGAATTGCCGCTAGCAGACGATCATTAGGAATCACAATTAGCGTGTCCACATGCTCCTGGAGCTCAGCGATGCCTTGATCAGCTTGAGTGGTGCGGCGGCGTCCTTCAAACTTAAAAGGGCGAGTCACCACAGCAACGGTCAACGCCCCCTGCTCTTTTGCCACTTCCGCCACAACGGGAGCCGCACCAGTACCAGTACCGCCGCCCATCCCTGCGGTAATAAAGACTAAATCTGACCCTTCCAACGCTGCCGCAATTTCTTCGCGGGATTCTTCCGCTGCTTCTCGTCCCACGGTGCGCTCACCGCCAGCACCCAACCCTTTGGTTAGTTTCTGCCCAATTTGCAGTTGCTGGGGCGTAGAAGATTGAACCAACGTTTGGGCGTCGGTATTGATGGACCAAAACTCAATACCGGACAAGTCACTGGCAATCATGCGATTTACTGCATTACCGCCGCCGCCACCGACGCCAATTACTTTTATTCGTGCAATGTTACTGGGCACAGTGTCGCTACCTTGTGAATGAGCATCGGGACTGGCTCCGTTGGCACTGGCCCCTTCCCCGAAATACGAGCTGTGGCTATTAGAGGCCGCAGAGTTAGAGCTGTATTGCGCTGATGATGCGTTTGAACTGGATTGAGCTAGCCGGGAAGGTCGCTTAGAGGTCATGGCTAATTCAGTTTTATTAATTGCTCTAATAAATGAAGTTATCTTAGATGCCCCTTGCAGCACATAGGGCGCTCTATGCGTTGCTGTGCATGAGGATTCCCAGCGGCCAAGCCCAGGCTTTAACTTTAGTCAAAGATAGGGTAAGTTGCCTGAAAACACAACGGCACCGCGCAGGGCTTGTGTGGACAAGAGAGAGTACTTTGAACCGTTGTGGCATCGGTATTGCAGCCAGAAAAATTGCAACTCTGGCTTGTCAACTTTTAACCTGTCAATCTAAAAACGACAACTGGGGTGACTATCCGATAATGTAAGCCCCACAAAAATCCATAGGGGCATGTGGATTGACAAGTGTAATAAGTGTCTCGAATGTCTGGGTGTGTGACTCGGTAACGCCTGTTTGAAGCGTGCCCATTTGAAGACGTTTGTTGCAAGGTGTATTAAGAAACAGTCGAAGTTTCCCTAGGAACTGTCACCACCTAAATCTCGAGTTTAAGAGTCAGAGGGGGTGCGGTCCTGAATGAGGTGTCTTGCGAGCATGGGTACTTTGCGCTGTATGGGACTTCTGGCGCTTAGTTGGTGAAACGCTTTAATTGTTTTGGGTGATCGGCGATCGCCTCTAGTTCGACTTTTTAGCGGGCTGGTCTCCTTTAGTTTGAATAAGGGGAGCCTCGGGATCACGGAGATCAATGTAGTCCAAGGTGTTTGGAGGAACTTGATCAACAAGGTTTCGTAAATTAGCCAGTTGGCTGAGTTGGTCGTTGAAGTTGGTGTCAAAAAGACCAAGGTAAACGGTGCCCAACTCGGTTTGTAGGATTAAGTTGTCGGCGTTTTGCCATTGAACCGCAGAAATACGCACAGGGGCAAGATTGATTTGGCGATATAAAGCTGACCATTGTTGAGCTAGCTGATCGCCCGAAATGGTCACTTTTAACGGGGGGAGCGATCGCCCATTTTGTCCCTGCTGATAGCGAGAAATTTCAATCCACTTTCCTTCCTCGTCCACCAGCCCCACGGTACTTGTGGATTGCGCCCGTTCCAGGGGCGCATCTGCTGGGGTGGCGTTTGCGGAGCTGGTATCACTGGCAGGAGCGGTTAATTGGACCACCGCCACGGGCTGTAGCTCCTGCACCTGCACAATTAACCCCGGCGGCAGCAGTTGGCGCGTAACCGTCACTTCGTCGATGGGGGCGCGAGCTTTTAGGCTATCGGCGATGTTGTCCGGGTCTAGCCGCCACAGGGACTGAGGATAGGTTAATCCCAATAGCTGTCGAATTTCTGCGTCGTTAAAGCGCGTGTTGCCCTCAATGGCAATTTGCTCCGGCGATCGCACCACCCAAACGGGGGCAGAAATCAACCAGCCGGCGGTGGCTAGTAGGGCGATCGCCCCCAAAGACTGCCATCCGCCCCACACAAACCGTACGGACCGCTGCCGTTTTAGTTGCGATCGGCGTTGGGCAAGGCGCTCCCGCGACACTGACTGCATCGGCGTTTCCCTGTGCTTAGGTCGCCGCTCCACTGTTCTTCGTCTTGCTGCCGTACGCCTTGTCATCGTTTAGCACCGCTCCTTGTGCGTTCGAAGTTCGCTCATATGTCTTTACTAACGATGGTTTGTTTCAGAGTATCAGGACTACCTAGATTTCTTCTCAAATAAAGTTAATACAGAACAAAGTGTGAAAAAAATGCGTTGTGATGAACACAACAGCCAAGAACGGTCTTCGTCTTACCGCCACTGTAGGGGGCTACAGCCTGGGTCCAAAGCCCGGAGTGCAATGGTAAGCTCTCCAACAGTTAAAGGTGATATTTGACAGATCAAACCGATAGGTCAAATACACCATCATCGAAACTCTTCTCCTGCTTAAACGTCCTTAAGCGCAGAGTTTCTGAAGCACTTTTCTAGAAAAAATTTGGAAAAAGCGAGCGGTTTTTTCAGAAAAAACTTTTTATTCAAGCTTTATTTGCTCGCTGTTTTACCGATTATTTAGTTACGTCCCAGTTGATCCCTCGAAGTTGATCCCTCGAACTATGCCTTTGGATTTATCGCGCTTTTTTAAAGCTTGCAACCCGGCAAAGACTCTGGATATGAGCGTGCCGGAAGACCAAAAGTATTACATTGACTTTGCGCCGGTTCGAGGGGGAAAAATTATTGAAGAGCTAAAGCGCACCATTGCTCGCATTTCCCCTGATGACCCCACTTGCCAGCTTTTTACGGGACATATTGGCTGCGGTAAATCCACTGAACTTTTGCGTTTGAAATCAGAGCTGGAAGCGGAAAATTTCCACGTTGTTTATTTTGAATCCAGCCAAGATTTAGATATGGCAGACGTGGATGTTAGTGATATTTTGCTGGCAATTACCCACCAGGTCAGTGAAAACCTGGAAAAATCCGACGTCAAATTAAAGCCCGGTTACTTCACCAATTTATTTACCGAAGTGGCTGACTTTCTACAAACTCCCATTGAATTTGGGGGTGAGGCGGAGCTTTCGGTGGGGATCGCTAAACTGACGGCAAAAACTCAAGACAATCCGAAGTTACGCAATCAGTTGCGACAGTATTTGGAACCTCGGGCTGAAAGTATTCTTAAAGCGATTAATGAAGAGGTGTTGAAAAAAGCCCGCCAGCAGCTAATCGACAAAAAAGGGAAGCGAGGGCTGGTGGTAATTGTGGACAATTTGGACCGGGTGGACAATCGGGCAATGCCGTCAGGGCGGACCCAGCCGGAGTATTTGTTTGTGGATCGGGGGGCTCAGCTTCGGCGCCTAGATTGCCATGTGGTGTACACGATTCCCTTGGCGCTGCTGTTTTCTGATGAATATGAGTCCTTAAAAAATCGCCTGGGGGGTGGAGTTGCGCCCAAGGTTCTGCCGATGATCCCGGTGACGGACCGCCTGGGAAATGGTTTTGATCAGGGGATGGAGCTGTTGCGTCAGGCGATTTTGGCGCGAGCGTTTCCTGATGTGCCAGCGGCAGAGCGATCGCAAATCACTGCGGAAGTGTTTGATGCGCCCGAAACCCTGGATCGCCTATGTCAGGTAAGTGGTGGTCATCCCCGTACCTTGTTGGGATTGCTCTACCGGTGCTTGCAGCAAGAGGATCCCCCCTTTAACCGCACTAGTTTGGAACATGCCGTTAAGGACTATCGCGACGATTTAATTTTGTCCATTGACGACAATGAGTGGGAACTGCTGCTGCAGGTGGCTCAAGGTCAGGGAATGAAGGGGGAAGACAGCTATCAGGCGCTGCTGCGAAGTATGTTGATTTACGAATATCGCGACGGCGATGGGCGATGGTTTGGACTAAATCCTGCCCTCCAGGAAACGGAACGTTTTCGCCAATGGCAGGCTAGCCAACTGGGCAGCGGCGGCGCATTATAGGTGTATAAGAAGACACATTTTGCGATGGGTTAGTGGCGGATTCGCGACGATAATTCACGAATTTGTTGGGCGGTGGCGGATTAGCTGCTTGCGAAGAAGTAACGATTCCCTAGGACTTGTCTATGTCCTTAGGTATTTGTGTTAAGAATAGAATCCAGGTAGCTTGGTCTTAATGGAACCAATTTTGTTTGATGGTTTCTAGAAATAGACCGAGAATTTACTGAGAACGATGAGCGAGATGGCTGGCGCGTTTTATCGCTGGGTTTGATGACTCAGTGTGATGAGTGCCCTGGGGTTGTTGAAGCGCTCCTGACTTAAGCGTTTGGCTTAGACGTTCTCAACTGTAATTAGCGTAGACATTTGTCTCCCCTATGAGCTCCTATTTACTGTCCAACTCAGCAGCATCTAATTCCAGGCTGTCTGGGGCGACATTGACTCCCTCAGCGGAGACGTTCACTGAGCCCCATGTCGGCGAAGATACCCAGCGAAAGGCGCGGAATTGGCTGCTACGGACAATTCGAAATCAAAGTGGTGAATTTGCGTTGATCATTGTCCTGTGCAACAGCACGACGGTACAGCGAGATCAAATTTCACGACTGCGCTATTCCTGTTCGGGTAATTTACCGGAGCTGGAGCTATCTCCCTCCTCGAAAACCCTGTGTTCTACGATTCGCAGCCATCGGTCTGTGCTCAATCCAGGGCATACTCAGGCTTTGATGGTTACTGGGTTGGAGCAGGTGGAAGATTTAGATGATTTGCTGGCGGCCACAAATAATGCGGTCAATGCACTGGTGCGTCAGGTGCCTTATCCACTGGTGCTGTGGATGAACAATCGAGTATTTCGACGGCTGGTGCGCTGTGCCCCAGATCTAGCCAACCGAGCCCCCGCCGCAATTCGCTTTCAAGATTAAATTTGCTTTCAAGATTAAAAGAAGTCACAGGCGGGAAAACCTAAGGTTTGGCCTATTAGGTTTTGGCTCCCTGGGCTTTGGCTCGTTGGTCCTAATAAAGTACCACTGAGCGAATGGTTTTACCTTTGTGCATTAAGTCAAAGGCGGTATTGATATTTTCAAGGGGCATGGTTTTGGAGACAAAGGGATCCACCTTGATTTCCCCTGACAGGTAGCGGTCCACATAGCCAGGCAGTTGCGATCGCCCCTTAACGCCACCAAAAGCTGTACCACGCCACACACGACCGGTCACTAGCTGAAACGGGCGGGTGCTAATTTCCTGACCGGAGCCGGCGACGCCTACAATAATCGATTCGCCCCAGCCCTTGTGGCAGCATTCAAGGGCCGCCCGCATTAGCTCCACATTGCCGACACATTCAAAGGAGTAGTCCACTCCACCGTCCGTTAAATCGGCGATCGCCCCTTGAATAGGACCGTCCAGCTCCTTGGGATTAATGGTATCGGTGGCCCCCAGTTGTTTAGCAAGGGTGAACTTATCGGGGTTAATATCAATGGCAATAATTCGCTCCGCTTTAGCCATCACGGCCCCTTGCACTACGCTAAGCCCAACGCCTCCAAGCCCAAAGACGGCCACGGACGACCCCGGTTCCACTTTGGCAGTGTTTAACACTGCGCCGATGCCGGTGGTGATGCCGCATCCTAGGAGACAAGCTTTATCAAGAGGAGCTTCCGGGTTGATTTTGGCGATCGCAATTTCCGGCAACACCGTATATTCACTGAACGTGCTGGTGCCCATATAGTGATAAATCGTCTCGCCGCGCACCTTAAAACGACTGGTGCCGTTGGGCATGAGCCCTTTGCCCTGGGTGGCACGAATGGCTTGGCATAGATTGGTTTTTCCCGAACGGCAGAATTTACAGGACTTACACTCAGGGACATATAGGGGAATCACGTGATCCCCAGGTTTGACGGTGGTGACACCACTGCCCACCGCCTCCACCACGCCGCCGCCTTCGTGTCCCAAAATTGTGGGGAATAGCCCTTCAGGATCCTTGCCCGACAGGGTGTAAGCGTCCGTATGGCACACGCCAGTGGCCACCAATCGCACCAGCACTTCGCTGTCCTGGGGACCATCCAGCTCCACCTCTTCAATGGCGAGGGGTTTGCCCGCTTCCCAAGCAATGGCGGCACGGGTTTTCATTGGCTTGTCTCCCTGGATAGCAACACGGCAAATAACAACACAGCGCTGCTAAAAACACTGTTCATCGCAGCGCTATGTTGAGGCAATGCTAACTGCTCCCGACGGGAATTGTTTCAGTAGAAATGAGTAGAAAATTGGAAATGAACAAAGGTTTGTAACGGCGATCGCCCAGGGGCAAAGGCACAGAAAAGGGTTTGATAAAATTTGAGCCGAAAGATCTTGTAAGGAAAGGATCCCTATGACCATCAATCTTCAACTGCAACGGGCTTTGGCGATGGGCCAAACCTTGAAGGTAATTAGCGGTTTGAATAATTTTGACGCGGCACGGGTAACGGCTGTGGTCAAGGCGGCGGAAGTGGGGGGAGCAACTTTTGTGGATATTGCGGCAGATCCAGAGCTGGTGCGCCAGTGCAAGGCTTTGGTGCAGCTACCGCTATGTGTCTCGGCGGTGGAGCCAGAGAAGTTTGTCTCGGCGGTGGATGCTGGCGCAGACCTAGTTGAAATTGGTAATTTTGACAGCTTCTATGCCCAGGGCATTCGGTTTGAGGCGGACGAAGTGTTGGCGATGACTCGCGAGACTCGCCGTTTACTGCCGGATATTACGTTGTCGGTGACGGTGCCCCATATTTTGACGTTGGATCAGCAGGTGACGTTAGCGGAGGCATTGGTGGCGGCCGGGGCCGATATTATTCAAACGGAGGGGGGAACCAGCAGCGCTCCATCCCATGGTGGCGTGTTGGGATTGATTGAAAAAGCGGCTCCCACTTTGGCGGCGGCGGCGGAAATTTCCCGGGCGGTGTCGGTGCCTGTGCTGTGTGCTTCGGGCATTTCTAGTGTGACGGCTCCCATGGCGATCGCAGCAGGGGCCGCGGGCATTGGCGTTGGCTCGGCTATTAATAAGTTGGATAACGAAGTGGCTATGGTGGCGGCGGTGCGGGCGATCGTTGAAAGCCTGAATTCTGTAACTCGGGTCCCTGCAAAAGTGTCTTAGCTCCATGGCATAAGCACGTTAGGGTGTGTGGTTCTTGAGTAGCGAAGTTTTGCTTGGTCAGGAACACACACCCTTTTTGACGGAAACAAATATGGTTGTTCGACAAAAAACAGGACAATTTTGAGCCACGTAACCGAACGGGTCATGTAACTGAATGGGTCATGTGACTGAAGCTGAATCCGCACTATTGGCTTTGCCAAACCTTCGCGAACGATACCCCTCAGTGCTCGCTGATTGTTCTATTAATTCAAGAGCCGACCGTAGATACTGAGATTCTAAGAGCGGTGCATTTTACCCACCCTTCGGGATTTCTGAACGGCGTCGCCATTGAACATTGCTTTCTTAGGGGGCGTCGTTATTTTGTGGCATTATTCTGCGGCATTTGCTTGAAGGTGGCGACGGAGGACCTGGCTTAGGGTATCGGCAGCCAAGGTCAATGCAAATAGGGCAATCAAAGCGCTGGCTAACCCGGCGTAGTGGAAGCTACTGAGGGCTTCGGCAATAATTCGTCCCAGTCCGCCAGCTCCCACCAACCCAACGACGATGGTTGCCCGTAGACACACTTCCCAACGGTATAAGATGTAGCCCAAAAACTGGGGCAGGGTTTGGGGTAAGACGCCGTAGAAAAATATGGCTGTGGCGCTGGCTCCGGTGTGGCGCAGTGCCTGGATAGGGCGTTGGTCGATATTGTCTACCACTTCGGCCATCAGTCGTCCCAGAACACCCATGTTGTGGATGCCTAGAGCGATCGCCCCAGGCAAGATTCCAGGAAACAGCACGAATAAACAGAGCAGCGCCCACACTGGCTCCGGCACCGCCCGTTCTACGAGCAAAAATCCTCGCACTGCGATGGTGCGTGCCCTCGGCAAAATTGAACTAGCGAAGTTAGAGGTGTCATTTTGCCCCAGCTTTTGGCTACCCAGGAACGCGAAACAGACGCCCCCAAGTCCAGCAATTGCGATCGCCACCACGGACATCAGCATCGTATCTAGCATCACTTCTCCTGCCTCTTGCCAGGCAGTGCCTAGCGTTAGCCAATCTGGCGGCCAGGCAGCGACTAATAAATTGCCCAAGCGGCTATAGGTTACCGGCGACAGCAGTTTTCCGTAGTCTGCGCCCACCCAAATAAAGGACGTGGTGATAACCACAGCGGCGATCGCCCCATATCCAATACTGTTGAAAGGAATTTTGGATCTAAATTTGGAGCGAGAAACCACATTAGTTTGTCGCCGGGTTAGGGCTGCGGACCAAAAGTCCCCCATTGCCGTGAGCAAAAATAAGGCTCCCAATAGCGTCCAAAGCTGTTCGTAGCGCAGGGACTGTAGGCTAAGTCGTATTTGATACCCCAGTCCCCCAGCTCCGATGATGCCTAACACCGCTGCTGAGCGGATAGCGCAGTCGAAACGATAAAGTCCGTAGGATAAAAGATCCCCAGACACTGCCGGTAAAATTCCATACACAAATGCGGCGATGGGCTTAGCCCCCCCACAGCGCAATGCTTCAAAACTGTGGCGCGGCACCTCGTCCATGAGTTCGGAAAATACCTTTGCGGCGATCGCTCCAAAGGGAATGGCGATCGCCACAATGCCTACCAGAGAATCTAGCCCAAATAGCTCCACACATAGCAATCCCCATAGGGCTTCGTGGAGCGATCGCGGCACCGTCAATCCCGTACGCACGGCTCGCGACAGCCACCAACTCCACCGGGGAGCAATGGCTTGCCACCACACCTCTGACGCCACCACGCCAAACCCAAATCCCAAACCCAGGCTAGTAACTGTGCCGCAAATTGCAAAAGCTAACGTTTGCAGAGTAGAAACGGTTGTTAATTGCAAAAAAGAAGTACTTAGATCTGGCGTTTTTGCCGCCACCCAAAATCCCCAAAACTGATTAAAGCCGCCTACATTTAACCAAGGTTGATCGGGAGTAATTGATAGGGCGATCGCCACCACCACAATTACGACTAAACCTACCAGCCAAAATAACGTTTTACCGTTGGGATTAACAGAATATAAATATGATCTTTTCTGCGTCTTTAAACCAAACACCCTGTCAGTCAACCTAGTTAGTAAATCTAGTCAGTGAACCCTAAATTTTAAGCCTTATAACTGTTCAGGAATCTCTACCGGATTAAGATGATCAGCAGACAAAATTGTTTGCACCTCTGCACCGCCATAGTGCCATCCTTGACCATAAAGTTTTAGATCAGGGGCTACTTCATTTTTGATACTCATCAATTTGTATTCAATATCGGCAGTTTCAATAAACTCGGCGATCGCTGAAATTTCCAAGGTACTCGCCATATCCAACATGGCTCGGACAATAGCTTGACTGCAGGGATCAGTCAAAATATGACGCATAAAACTTCCGTCAATTTTAATGAAATCAGGTCTGAATTTTTGCAGATATAGAAACGAACTGTACCCCGTGCCAAAGTCATCTAAACCGATACAACAACCCAGTTCAGACAACCCTTTTAAGATAGATTGTCCTGACTCCGCCTGTAGGGCAATTTGCTCAGTAACTTCTAAGTGCAACTGATGGGGAGGAGCCTGGGTTTCCTGCAATAAATCCGCAATAAATCTAACAATTGAAGGATCCGATAAGCTAGCGCCAGACAAGTTAATTGCGTGACAAGTTTTAGGGTATTTTGCCTGTAGTCTAATTGCCTCAGCCACCACCCAACGGTCCAATCGTTTCATTAATTCTGGATGACGGGCAACAGCATTAATAAATGCACCTGCTGAAACGATATTGCCATTGTCATTGAGGCGCATCAACACTTCCACCATAGGGGAGGCATCGCTGTCAGTGGGCATAGGCACAATGGGCTGACAAGCTAACACCAATTCGTTCTCTTCTAGCGCCACCTCAATACGTCGTCGCCAGTCAGCTTCCTGACGCTGTTCTTTTAGAAGGGGGCTAGAAGTGGGCATAATATAAACCTGATTTCGCCCTCGGAGTTTTGCCTGGCGAACGGCTTCATTAGCAATGACTAATAACTGTGATCCCTCAAGAATTCGGGTGTCTTCTAAATCCACCAATCCCACCGACGCACTACCCGTGAAAATGACATTTTTTCGAGATACTCGAATACTGGTAATAAAAGCTAAACAAGCTTCAGTTTGTAACTGGGCATCATTAATATCGCCGGGAAATAAAATCCCAAATTCATCACCACTAATGCGCGCAATAATCACCCCTTCAACGGCCATATTTAAGGCGTAGCTAACGCCTGTCAGCATCTCATCGCCAGCGGCATGTCCCAAGGTTTCATTAAGCTCGCGGAAATAGTCTAAGTCCAGAAGTCCTAAGGTGTAGCGCTCTTCTTTCTTGACCATTGTTTCCAGGGCGCTAATAAATCCTTTGCGATTCAATAGTCCCGTTAGATGGTCGTATTCTAAGTGATATTGAATTTGTTCCTGCTGGTGGCGGATTTTCCGTTGTAGCCGCACATGATCACTCCAGTCAGCAATTGAAACCAGAACGTGTTCATTAGTGGTGCAGGCTCGCGTTCTTAAATACCGCGTTTCTACTTCTTGTTTACCTGAGTAAGTGTAGCGCCAGTTATAGCTTTTAGCTTCGCCCGATTGAACGGTGTTTATACATAGCTTAAACACCCCTATAAATTGCTTATTTCTCTTGCAAAATTCCTTTAGGCTACAGCCAATTAAATCCTGTAAATCACAGCTCAAAAGTTCAGTGGTTTGATGGTTTGCCTGGGTACAAACTAAATCCACAAGCTGGCCATTTTCCTCTAACACTGGCGTTAAGACTAACCAACCATTGAAAGAGGCTTCTAGGAAACCTTGTCCAAGCGATCGCCCTTTCATAGCTTTAGCAATCGCTCCCACTTACTGCATTAATCCACTTGTGCAAAAACATAGTCAAACTTGAGCTTATAGTCTGTTGCTCAAAAACATAGGCTCGGTAACAAATCCTTGAATAAGTTTTTTGGTGAATTTCTTAAGTAGAAATTGCGTAGAAAGTTCACAAGTTAGAAAAGCGTACCAGGGCAGGTTATCGACAGGATCCAGTAGCTTGATGCAGTGGGAAGTACACGCCTTTCGAAACAAAAGGCGCTACGGACTGAAACCCTCGCAGCTATTGACTTTGAAATGTAAAGGGTGGCAACCCATAATAAACTCCTAACGCGCAGCCCCCAAGCAGCGAAATCGACACCCTTCGCAGCATTTACATCCCAACACTGTTTTAGGCGTTATCTGCCACTTCTACCCCAGTTGTACCTTAGCTACAAGGCACATTGCGACTTTTAAGGCAGGGTAACGGACTGAAGAATAATTTATACCTTATTCTCCGTATTTTCTGTCCATTTATTTAACTATCCGGAGCGATCACCCAAAACCGCTCGTAAATTTACTATTTTCGATACCTATAAACAGCACTCCATCAAATGCCTGAAAACCAGAGGCGATATCAACATACATACTGAAACAAGTTAGACAATCTAGCGCCTCATACATCTAGATTTTTGAGTTGATCAAAACTTAACTTGTTAAGCTCCCAAAATCCTAGAGCCCTGGACTTATAAGAACACAAAAACATGAGATTTTAAGTTTTCTAAAGTCTGACAACCTGGATGTGTCAGTGGCTAAAATTACAGCAGTTTAGTTTTTTGGGAATATGACAAACCAAAAAGGGGACAAGAAGAGTAAGGTTACGAATTTATTTAGTGAGCAAGATATTGCCACCAATGAAGGGGCTAGCGATGGGGAGGGTGAAGCTGCTGGACTGCCTATTCCATTGCCGAAGCCACCGACCGCTAGGGGAGCCAAGTTGCGACGGTCAACTTTTCAATTGCGAAACAGTACAGTTGATGACCTAGATCGGTTTCACCTAGAGTTGCAGTTGGCTTTGGGCAAGCAAAATGCTCCTTATAAGGAGGTGTTGGTAGAGGCGGCGATCGTATATTTCCTCGATAGTGCCCGGGCTAATCCCAGCGAGTGGCTTGATGTTTTGCTGGAGTGGCAACAAATGCGGCGATCGCGATAACGGGCAGCGTCAAAGCCACAAAAAATAACAGCCGAAGTACATATCTAGGGGCTGTCATCATTCAATCTCAAAGCCAAAAGTCACAAGGGTTTTAGCCCCTAGCGTTTTTGGTGTTGAAACGGCGTTAACTTGCCACTGCGTAAGACTTGTGGCGCTCAATTGATGGCACGCTCTAACTTCGGCCGTTATTCGTTGTGTCTTAAATATTGCTGCCTTGAGCGCTGGCCTGGTGCAATGGTACTCAAGGAAAATAATTGTGAATGATATTACTTAGGCTGCTCTAAGGTGCAGCGATTTAGCTTTGAAAAGAGGACTAGACAGGAAGGACTAAAAACGGTTGTCAAAACCCACTCAACTCAGGGAAATCGGTCATGATGACTGGCGGGATATTTGTACGATATGTCCTGACTGGGCAGCGGACTGTAATGAAACTAGAAGTCGAAAAGTTTGTTTGCAGTAAGGCTGAGCCATCAAAGTACGCAGCCTTCCCTCATCTTCTATTGACAGTAAGCCTGTGGAGAAGACTCGCTTTAATAGGGTTTGCAATGGCACCGAAGCGTCGTTAGATCGGTTAACTGACGAAGCTTCGGCAGATGGGGAAGCAGTGGAAACGCTGCTGGTGGTTAAAGGGCGCCTGACAAAAGGCCCTATTCGTGCACTTGGTGAGGTGGGACGAGGTGGCGCGCAAATTTGTAGGTCCATATTATTGCTCCTGATTCAAATAGGGATTTAAACCGTGTCAGCGGACAGAGTCTTAAGGAGCGAGTTTGAGGGAGCATAACTGATGAATTTGAACACTCTATGATGCGTCATCAATTCTTGTGCATTGTGAAGTAGCAATACCGCGCTTCGTTGAGTAAAAACGAAAGATGCGAATCCATTCACTAGAGAGTTTGGAGTTTAATTGATAACAGCTCCTAAAAGAGGCACAGAAGATTAACCTTGATTTCCCCATTGCACAAATGGCATTTGGGAAGTTTGAGTGAGGGGTGACACCCCCTAGCTAGATTTTCATTCAGTAGATGCTTTGATCCGGTCATTTGCCAATCTTAAAGAGTTATCCCTAAGATGCGGTGTTCCAAATGGACGAAAAACGGTAGTGCTTATGGGTTACTAGATGAATATTGTCTACAAACGGTTCCATCGCAGAGAAAAGTAACAGCGCAAAATTGCGATCGCCATTCAAACGTCATCAATAAACGCAAGATTAGTAATATAATCTTGCGTTTTAAGGGCGAAATAGGTAAAAGAAGAGATCTTGGAGCAGAAGTTTGGGGGCGAAAATCAAAGGTGCGTACTAAAAAGTCAGGACAAAAGGAGGTAGGGCAAAGAAAACGGGATTTGCGGCGGCGGTTTCTATCTTGGCGTTGTCAATTGTCCGTGGACCAGTGGCAGCATTTAAGCCAGAAGTTGTGCGATCGCCTAAAAAGCCAATTAAGCTCCCACCCCCAACTAAAAACAGCCACAACCCTATTGGTTTACCAAAGCCACCGCCAGGAACCCGATCTGAAAGTGATGTGGAATGAACCAGTTTGGGCTAAATCAAAAATTTGGGGACTTCCACGCTGCATTAAAGAGCGCCCGTCTGATAGGAAACCCACTCGACTGAGCTGGCATCAATGGGATCCGACGCAGCCTTTGGTGGATGGTGTCTATGGCTTGAAGGAGCCGGATTCGAGGTGGAACGTTTTAAGGCCGGAGCAGGTGGATTTAATCTTGGTGCCAATGGTGGCGGGCGATCGCCTGGGATATCGCCTGGGCTATGGGGGAGGATTTTATGATCGCCTCTTCGACCAAGCCCAATGGCGTTCCATTCCTAAAGTGGGCATTACTTTTGATTCTCTATTGGTAGATCGCCTGCCCCACGATCCATGGGATTGCCCTCTAGATGCTATTTGTACAGAGCAGCAGTGGCTAGGGCGTGTCATCAATTAACCCCCCAGAAGCTTACACAGTGGGCAGTGCCTAGTAAAGCAGACAGTCTAGGGAATGCAATCTTCGCCGCTAAAGGCTTTGACGTTCAAATGATGACAGCTCCTAGATATTTCCCCCAAGGCGTCTGTGCTCTAGGGGATAAATATAGGCAATAAATATATGGAGTGAATTATCAGAAAATGGGCGATCCGACAATTACCATCACCGTTAAATTATTCGCCGCATTCCAGGAAGCCTACGACGTGCCAGAACTGGAGCGAACCGTGGCGGCGGGCACAACAGTGGGAGATATATTTGATCAGATCTTGGCGGAAAAACCGGAGCTGGAACGGTGGCGATCGCTCACTCGCTTTGGGGTCAACCTTCAATTTGTGCCGCCGGAAACCGTGCTACAGCCGGGCGATGAATTGGTGGCCATTCCCCCTGTTAGTGGCGGTTAAGTGATTAAGTGGGCTGCCTGCAATGCTTGCCTGTGCTTTATTTGCGTCTTATTTACGCCATATTGCGTCCTAACTGACTAACTGAGGCGAGCGGTGCATTCCAAAATTAAGCGTTGATTAACCAGAGCGTGGGGCTGCACTTCTAAAGCTCGACGGAAAGCGGCGATCGCCTCGCGATACTCACCCAGGGCCGCGTGGCATAGACCCATCCCGTGGAGAGCACCAAAATGAAACGGCACCATCGCCACCACTTGCTGACAGTCTGCCAAAGCCTTGCGATAGTAACGACGAGTGTATTGCAGTACTGCTCGACGATTCCACGCCTCTGCAAAATCCGGTTGAGCCTCAATAAGCGCCGTTAAACTTTGCTCAGCTTTGAGGTAGTGTCCCACGTCCACAAAATCCTGCGCCTCCTGCAATTTCGTCAATCCTTGAGCCCCCTTCTGGGTAAACCAGCGGTGCCATAGCTCTTGGGTGGCGCGATCGCGAGTTCCCTCGTCGGAACTCTTTAGGTCCTTAATTAAATCCTGGAGGGAAGCGTCACTCATAGCAGAATCAAGGTCAAACTTAATTGAAAAAAACTAAACTAAGAAAAAAGCTATTACGGCACCCAATAAAATCAAGGTTTTTTATTTGCCGTATTTATCGTTGTATATACTTCCTTTACCTATTTGCTGCATCTGTCTGCTACGCACACGCTGCACATAAACATTGCGCTAAGGCACCATGTACTCACTGGTTGATTAGCCAACTTTAGGTCTTTTTATTGTGCCACAGTCCTCCAGAAGGGGTTACGTTCTGTCAGTGTTCAGTGGACATTAGAATTTACTTTTAACTGCTTTAATAACAACAGCGTTACCGTTAAGAATTCCGAGAAAACCGCCTAAAGAAATCTTTATGGACCTTAATCTCTCCCCAAGACAGGCATCCATATTGCAGGCAATTGTGCGCCACTACGTTGCAACGGCTGAGCCCGTAGGGTCCAAAGTGCTAGTGCGCGAATACGATATCGATGCCAGCCCTGCCACGGTGCGCAACACCATGGGTCGTTTGGAGAAGGTGGGGCTTCTGTACCAGCCTCACACCTCCGCCGGGCGTATTCCGTCTGATTCTGGCTATCGGGTTTATGTGGACCGCTATTTAAGTCCCGCCGACCAAGGAGCGATCGCTGCAGAACGATTATTGAGCGATCGCCTAAGCATTCATTCCGGCGCCGCCTACGGCACTACCCATCTGGATATTTTGCTCAAAGGGGCTGCCCAAATCCTGGCGGAGTTAAGCGGCTGTATTGCCCTAGTGACGGTGCCCCAAGCCTCCATCGGCAAAGTGCATCAAATTCGCCTGTTGCCCATGGAGCCGGGCAAAATTATGGCTTTGCTGGTGACCCACACCTACGAAAGCCACTCGATGCTGGTGAACCTGTCCGCACCCACCGAAACTTCCCCCGCCGCAGCTATTGAACGCCCACCTTGGGAAAGTCTTGACCCGGAAACCTTGGGGCAAGAATTGACATTGTTATCTAACTTCCTAACTTGTCAAATGCGGGATCGTCCCCTGGGAGATCTCTCGGATCTGGACTGGCAGGAGCTGGGACGACAGTTTGAGCAGTACGGCGACTTTTTACAAATGCTGCTTCAAGAGTTAAGTAACCAAGCCCTACCCGCTCCGAAGGGAAGGATTATGATTGGCGGCGTCTCGGCAGTGTTGCGCCAGCCGGAATTTACCGAATTGGAACAGGTGCAAACCTTGCTTCACTTGCTAGAAGAAGAACAGGATCACCTTAGCGCCTTGATTTACAGCACCCCCGCTCTGACAGAACGGCAGCATCAGGTTACCGTGCGCATCGGCTCCGAAAACCCCTGGGAGCCCATTCAAAATTACTCACTGATTTCCTCCCAGTATGGCGATATGGCTAGCCACTGGGGCAGCGTAGGGCTTTTAGGTCCTACCCGCATGGACTATGACACCGCGATCGCCTTGGTTGGATCCACCGCTGAATACCTCTCCGATCAGATTGCCAACTAAACAAGAAGCCAACAATTCAGAACGACAACATCCCGAGCATTTAAGCTTCCAAGACTCTGACTTGTTGAGATTTCACAATCTCAACAACTTAAGCTCTCAGGAGCCCAACAACCTAAACTTTCAGTCAACTAAAAACCTAAAATGTCAAAAACCGAGCGTTTCAGTCTGCCAGTAAGTCAGTCATTGCTAATCTTCGGTACCCTGTGGTTGGGATTTATCGCTTACGCTGCGATACTTGCCCCTCCCGATGATCCTGAAACCCTGGACGTAATTCTTAGGCTGTCGAGTGGGCAAACGGCGGAGCTGAACCCACTGCTAGTGGCGGTGTTTAACCTTATGGGCATTTGGCCCATGATTTACGGCTGTGTGTTGCTGGCAGATGGACATGGGCGATCGCCGAAAGCCTGGCCATTTTTGGCAGGATCCTTTGGTGTGGGAGCCTTTGCCGTGCTGCCATACTTAGGGCTGCGTAAGTCCCTAGAGGGCGAAGCAACGCAGGATTTTTCTGAAGAGCGACTGTGGACGCTAAAATTCTGGGACTCTCGATGGCTTGCCCTGGCGCTATTTGCTGGTGCTGGAGCCCTAGTGTTTTACGGTATTACCCAGGGGGACTGGGCAGACTTTGTAACCCAGTGGCAAAGCAGCAAATTTGTGCACGTGATGAGCTTAGATTTCTGCGCTTTATCGGTGCTTTTTCCCACCCTGGTTGCCGACGACGTAACGCGACGGGGCGGTGAAAATTCGTCCCTGTGGACAGCGATCACCTGCATTCCCTTATTCGGACCTTTAACCTATTTACTACTGCGTCCATCCTTATTTCAAAAAACAGTTGAAAGCGCTGAGAAATAATTTTAAAAGTAACCAATCAAGAGGTTTTTATGGGCGAGGCAGCTCAGCTACGTCTCAAGAAAATCAAAGAAATCAAGGACAAATCTCATCGTGATCGCGCTGGTAATGAGAAGGGACTGTACGTCGTTTTCACCGGAACGGGAAAAGGAAAAACCAGCGGGGCAATGAATCTGGTTTATCGACACCTAGCCCATGATCTCAAGGTTGCCGTGGTGCAATTTGTCAAAAATTCTGAGGCGTATCCCGATGGCGATCGCCTGATGCTAACTAAGCTGAAATCCTTGGGAATGCCGGTGAAAATCCATACCCTTGGTGGAGGATTTACTTGGGAAACTCAGAATCCTGAGGAAGATCGGAAAATGGCGATCGCTGCCTGGGAAATTGCCAAAGACTATATTCAAGATGGCGATATTAATTTAGTAGTCTTAGACGAGCTGCATATTGCTTTAAAAAATGAGCAGTTAGACTTGAAGACCGTTCTAGCAGACATCCAAAATCGTCCTAACCACTGTCATGTGGCGAGTACAGGACGATACGCACCTCAACAGCTTATTGAGGCTGCTGACTTGGTAACAGAAATGAAAAAAATTAAGCATCCCATTCAGCAGGGCGTTCCAGCACAGAAAGGAATTGAATTTTAGAAAATGGCTTATGGTTGACGTTTAAATGGGCGGATTTAGCTTTCTTGCGTGGCTCAAAATTGTCCTGTTTTTTTATCGAACTGACCATAAACCAATCGTTCAATCAGCAATTTATATAGTTTATTAAGTACAAAAAACGGTGGGAAAGAACAGCGCACAGCTTTCAATTATTGGCATCGGCTGCCTAGCCTTAGTGGGCGGTGGTATATTCGCGATGTCGCCATTGGGACGGGATATTATTCAAAATATCCAAACTGGACAAAGCATTTTTTCCTTTGATAACAACGCCCCCACAAGCCCCAAGGCAGAACCAACAGCGATCGCCGAAAATGGCGCTTTAGCCCCGCTCCTAAAGCAGCCCCCTGAGCAAAGAACCCAAGCCCTAACTGACCTTGCTAACACTAGCGACGGCATAACAAAGAATCGAGCTCGCTACCTATTGGCAGTGGACGCGATTGCCCAAAATCGCCCCACCGATGCCTTGAAATGGTTGGAAAATTTAGATAATGAATATGGTGTTTTGGCGAACCATATTGCGGTTTTACGCCTTCAGGCATCGGAAATGTCTGGGGATTCCACCGTTGGACAACAGTGGCGATCGCTACTGGCAGAAAAAGGCGACGACTCCCTAATTAAAATCGAAGCCAATTACGCTTTAAGGCAGGAAAACTCTGATTTTTGGGATGCAATAATCGTGCCTTCAGAGGGAGAAGAACCAGAGGGCTCGTCCACAGAACTCGACGCCAAGTCATACCTTAAGCAGCATCCCAAAACCATTGCCGTTGTCAAAGAGCGACTCCAAGCTAATCCTGATAACCCAGCACTGCTGAGCCATCTGGTTAACTATGCCCCCGACGATCCAAATATTGGCACCTATTTAGTGCAGCTAGAGAAGCGCCATGGCGATCGCCTAACGTCGGAAGATTGGGAAGCCATTGGGTTAATTTACTGGCGAAAATTCCAATATCGTCAGGCGGGGGAAGCCTACCGCAAAGCCACGTCGACTCCACAAAATGCTTATCGCGCCGGGCGGGGATTGCAGCTAGGAAAGAAGCGGGATGAGGCGATCGCAGCCTATCGAAAAGCTATCCAAACATTCCCCGATGCACCGGAAACGGGAGAGGCTCGCATCAAGTTAGCCAGCTTGCTGCCCTCCCGCGATCGCATCAATTTTTTAACCCAAACCATTCAGCAATTTCCCCATTTATCCGGTGAAGCAACGGCTTTACAAGCTGATGCTTTTGACGACTTAGGTAGCCCCCAAACCGCCGCCCAACTGCGGCAGAAATTGTTGCAAGACAGTTGGGACAGTGAAGCTGCAGCCACACTACGGTGGAAAACCGCCTGGAGCGCTGCCCAAAATAATCAACTGTCCAGCGCTATCCGGCAGGTGCAGGCTTTGGTCTCCCAAGCACCTACCAGTGAACTTGCCCCCCGCGCTGGTTTTTGGTTAGGAAAATGGTTGGACAAAACCAATAATTTGGACGGGGCAAGGCAGGCTTATCAGCTAGTGCTAAAAAATTATCCTGAGTCCTATTACGCCTGGCGCTCTGCCAGTCAGCTTGGGTTGCCAGTGGGCGACTTTTCCACCGTGCGACAATTGCGCCCTAAAACGCAAATTCCCCAAGTGCGATCGCCCCTGCCCATCGATGATCCAGTGCTTCAGGAGCTGTATCAGCTACACCAGGATCAGGCGGCGTGGGAAGAATGGAAGGCTCGTCGAAATCAGCGATCGCCCAGCATTGCGGAACAGTTTGTGGATGGCACCATGCGGGTCAAGATCGGTGATTATCTCAACGGCATCTTTTTGATTTCCAACCTTGCCTGGCGCGATTTGCCGGAAGAGAAAGCCGACTATAAACAACTCAGCCAAACAGATGCTTACTGGTACGCTCTATACCCCTTCCCCTACGCGAAGGAAATCACGGTGGCAGCCCAGAACCGTAATTTTCACCCCATGTTGGTGACGGGCTTAATCCGGCAGGAATCGCGCTTCGAAAAAGATATTGAGTCCGTTGCTGGGGCGCTGGGGCTGATGCAGGTGCTGCCTACCACTGGCGATTGGGGTGCTAAAGAAATTGGGCTAGGCAAATTTGATCTGCGAAATCCCACGGATAATTTAGCGCTGGGTACCTGGTTTTTGGACTATACCCATCAGGAATATGACGGTAACTCGATGTATGCGATCGCCAGCTACAACGCCGGACCAGGCAATATCGCCAAGTGGATTAAGCGATTTAATCCTCAAGATCTAGATGAATTTGTGGAGAAAATTCCCTTTCCAGAAACGAGAAACTACGTAAAAGCTGTTCTAGGAAACTATTGGAATTATGTGAGCCTTTACGACGCAGAAACCCAAGCCTTAATTGCAGGGGCAGTGGGTCAGTAAAAGCGTCTCCACGAAGTTTCTTCCGTATCTGAGCTGACTTAAATGCTGACTTGAATGCTGACTTAAATATCGTCAGTTTTTGGCGCAATCAGGACACGGTAAGCCACATAGCCAATCAGTCCCAGGGCGACTAGGCTTACCACCGTCGAGACCAAAGTTACCGTCACCTTTAGCAGGGTTAGCGCAGCAAAGGCACCCACCACCCCTGCAATCACCTTGCCCGTGGTGCCCAAACCACTAAACCAGGACATCACCGACGAGGCAATCTCCATCAGGGAAATCTCTTTGGAGTCGGGCGATCGCGAAGCTTCAACGGTAACCTTCGGCGACGACGGGGCACTGCTGGACTGATTGAGTTCCGCCTCAAGTTCCTGCAAACGCTGCTTCAAATCTTTCTCGTTAGGCTGGGGCATTGTTCCCTATTTCTATTCCCTTTTGAGTACTTCCTAGCTTTTAAGCCAATCCTTTTGTTGATTCCTCTTATTGATTCCTCTACCGGTATCGGTGAGATACGCCATCGCGGCCCTAAGTCCTTTACACAAAGCATTGGAATTTAATCGGCGATGGTCCCCAAAAACCAACAAATAAGGTGACGACAAGGCATGGCACAAACCGCTATGCTTATAACGCTTTTGTATGGAGCGTCTTTATGTAAAGCGTTTTATGTGGAGCGTTCCTACACCATCCTAAAGCAAGTTCCTGCTGACCAGGCTCCGGTAAACCGTCCAAAAGCGGTCGAAATTTACTTTTACGTCACCCTCCGATTTTTTTTGTAGCATCGAAAAGCGCCCAAACTTATGAGTATTAACCAAACCAAACGCCTGGTTCTAATGGCAGAAGACGAGCTGACAAACTTCAGCACCATGGCGCGAAAAATCCAAAAGCTACAGCAAAAAATTGCCCTCAGCGTGCCCTTGGCAGAGCAACAGGAGGTTAAGAAAAACCTTGAGGAGGAGTTGCCGACGGGGGGCTTTGCTCGCACCGTTGAAACCCAACGTCAGGCGGTGGCGCTACCGTTTTGGGGCATTGCAGGCTTAGGCTTATTGTTAGGAATTTCCATGAACCAGCCGGGGGATTTACTGCTCACGGGCGGTGGCGTAATTGCGGCTTGGACCCTTCAAAAATGGGGTTGGCAGCTGCAGGCAAAACGCTTGGTTGTGGCCACTTTAGACAGCATTGAAGGGCGCATTGAAGAGGAAAAGCATAAGGTTGCAAAGAGTAAGGAAGCTGCTGGTAAAGAATAGCCCCTAAAGCGAAGCAGCTTATTCTTGTTTCCGTTGTAAATCTTGTTGAATCAGTCAATCCTGTTAAGTCCCAGCGATGAGCATTCTAACTTTAAAAAATGCGTCCAAGGATTTTGGCATTAAGGCAATTTTGCAAGATGGAAACTTAAGCCTGGAAGAAGGCGAAAAGGTGGGTTTAATTGGCACCAATGGGTCAGGAAAATCCACCTTAATGAAAATGTTGGCCGGGCTGGAGCCGCTGGACCAGGGCGATCGCTGGGTGAATGCCAAATACCGAGTTGTTTATCTGCCCCAGGATCCTCCTGTGGAGGAGGATCGGACGGTTTTGGAACAGGTGTTTGCTGATTGTAGCGATCGCCTCAGCCTGGTACGGGACTATGAATTGCTGTCCCAGCGGTTAGCCAATGCCCAGCCGGGGGACAACGTTGATCGGCTGATGACCCAAATGGCGGATTTGGGCGATCGCATTGAAGCAGAGGGGGCTTGGGACCTGGAAACCCAAGCAAAAATTATTTTATCCAAGCTGGGAATTGATAATTTCTCGGCCAGGGTGGGGGACCTATCGGGGGGCTACCGTAAGCGCATCGCCCTGGCAACGGCACTGTTGTCGGAGCCCGATTTATTGTTAATGGACGAGCCCACCAACCACCTGGATGCTATTTCCGTAGAGTGGTTGCAGGGCTATTTAAATGGTTACCGTGGAGCCGTCTTGTTAGTGACCCACGATCGCTATTTCCTAGACCGAGTAACCCGAAGAATTTTGGAATTGGACCGGGGCGATCTGTCGTCCTTTGACGGAAACTATGGTTACTACCTAGAGAAAAAAGCGGAAGAAGATGCGGCGACCGCTAGTAGTAAACAAAAGCTAAAGGGGGTTTTGCGGCGGGAATTAGCGTGGCTTAAGCGAGGGGCAAAGGCACGCAGTACAAAGCAAAAAGCCCGTATTGATCGCTATTACGACATGAAGGGGCGGGAGTTTAAGGAAGATCTCGGCAAGGTGGAAATTTCTACTGCGTCCCGACGTATTGGCAAGAAAGTTATTGAGATTAAGGGCGTTTCTAAAAGCTATGGCGATCGCCCCCTAATCAAGGACTTTACCTACACCTTTGAGCCGCAGGATCGGGTGGGCGTTATTGGTGGAAACGGTGCGGGAAAATCCACCCTCGTTAATATTATGATCCAGCGCCTTAAGCCAGACGAGGGAGAGGTGAGTCTGGGTCAAACCATTCATGTGGGCTATTTTGACCAGCACACCGACGACCTGAGTGATAAGGGTAACTGGCGGGTTATTAACTATTTAAAAGACGCCGCCGAGCTGGTTCAAACTGCCGATGGCAATACCATTACGGCATCGCAAATGCTGGAGCGATTTTTATTTCCTCCAGAGATGCAATTTTCTCCCATTGAAAAGTTATCGGGAGGAGAAAAGCGCCGTTTATTTTTACTGCGGGTGTTAATGGCAGCGCCTAATGTGTTGGTGTTGGACGAGCCCACTAACGATTTAGATGTGCAAACGTTAGCGGTTTTAGAAGAGTATTTAGAAGCGTTTAACGGCTGCGTTATTATCGTTTCCCACGATCGCTATTTTCTAGATCGCGTAGTTAATCGAATTTTCTCCCTAGAGCCCGGCGGCAACGTTCGACAATACCCTGGAAATTATTCCGTTTATTTAGATTTCTGCGCCAAAGAAGAGGCGCTGGAGAAAGAAAAACAGGAGTTTGCCAACAATAAGCAGAGTAATAATACCCCTAAAAAAGAAGGTCAGAAGAAGGCAAAAGTTAACTCTCAGGACAACGGGCGATCGCGAAAACTGTCTTACAAAGAAAAGCGAGAGCTGGCTGAGCTAGACGAAAAAGTACCTGCACTGGAGGAAGAGAAGGAGCGGCTAGAAAAGAGCCTGTATGAAAATCCTCCCAGTGATTACACCGAAATGGAAAAGCTAACGTCTCGCCTGGCAACGTTAGAGCAGGAAATCGATGGTGCCACGGAGCGCTGGTTAATCCTTTCGGAAATTGCAGAGTCCAATTGAATTATTGGTGAATTCTAAGGGGAAAACATAAATGCAGAGAATCAATGCAGAAGCATAAATATTGAGCAGGATAAATACTGAAAAAACACTGAAAAAATATGGATAACGAAGCGTTTTTATTAGGGCGAGTATTACTGGAATTCAATCGGAATGATGTGGATTTATGGGGTGAACTGTCGGCGATCGCCACAAGTCCTGACGGTAGCCTGTGGGTAGGATCTGACGAATTACAAACGTTGGAGCGCTTAAGTCCCATCACGCCAATGCACTACGGAAAACATAAGGATTGCGCCCTGCCTAAATGTATTTCTTTACCGGATCCTGAAGGAGAAATTGATTTTGAGGGGCTAGATTACGATGATGGATTCCTATGGTTTGTGGGGTCCCACAGCCAGAAACGTAAGCGACCGAAGGGCAAAGCCAGCAAAGATTTAAAGCGATTAACCCAGGTGGTGAAGGAACCAAACCGTTATGCTTTGGGGCGGGTTGCTGTGTCCGCGAAGGGTGCCTTGGTGGCGAAAGGTAGCGCCGTGCTTCCCTTTGGCGATGCGGAAAATCATTGGGAAGGGAATTCACTGATGACCGCTTTGGGAAAGGATCCCCACCTAGGTAACTATATTCACCATCCGGTGCCGTCCAAGGAAAATGGGCTCGATATTGAAGGGTTGGCAGTGCGGGGCGATCGCCTATTTCTAGGACTAAGAGGACCGGTACTGCGGGGTTACGGAATCATCCTAGAATTGCGATTTGACGACACAGAAAAAAAGGAATTAAAACTGTTGCCAGCGGCGGGCAAACATTTATACCGAAAACACATTTTTGACTTGCAAGGACAGGGGATTCGAGACTTGTGTTGGCACGGAGACGACCTGATAATTTTGGCGGGACCCACCATGGCGGTGGATGGTTACGCTGATGTGTTTCAGTGGCGATCACCCTTAGACGACGTAAAATCCGACACTGCCGATTTTATTTACGAGCGGGACGGCGATCGCCTCCAAGGCACCATGACCCTGCCCCATATGCGAGGGTGCGATAAAGCTGAAGGCATTATGTTGGCTTCCTGTTGGGGGGAACCGGCCCTGTGGGTGGTTTATGACGGTCCCGGTGCTGATCGGTTGGTGGGCGATCGCTCCCTGCTAATCGACGCATTCCGCATCCCTTAAAATCTGCTAACGTCAGGGCTCAATCTGCAATTCAATTCCTACGGATAGAAAATCCCATGCAACGTAAGTTTTCAGGCAAATATTGGGGACGAGCAGTGGGGACCATGTTGGCAGGAGCCGCATCTTTAGCCATGGTGAGCTGTGGTCCCTCCGACACCTCTGCGCCCGCTGGGAGTGACGCTTCTGCAACCGAGGAAACCTTGACCCTGGGGGCCATTCCCGACGAGGATCCTGAGCGACTCCAGCGTCAGTATCAACTGCTGTCGGATTATCTGTCCGCCGAATTGGGGGTGCCTGTGGAGTACAAGCCCGTGACTGATTATGCCGCCGCTGTAACCGGATTTAAAACTGGCGATTTGGAATTGGTGTGGTTCGGCGCGTTGACAGGGGTACAGGCTCGCCTCCAGGTGCCCGATGCCGAGGCGATCGCCCAGCGGCTAATTGATACGGAATTCACCAGCGTCTTTATCGCCAACACCGGAGCGGGTCTTTCGGAGCTTTCCTCTGTGGAAGAGCTAGCCACCCTAAAAGGTAAAACCTTCACCTTCGGCAGCGAGTCTTCCACGTCCGGTCGCCTTATGCCCCAGGCTTTTCTCGAAAAAGCTGGTGTCTCCCTGGAAGATTTCAAGGGGGAAGCGGGTTTCGCCGGGGACCACGACAAGACCATTAAGGTGGTGGAAGCGGGCAGCTATGAGGTGGGAGCCCTTAGCAGCAGCACCTGGAATAAGCGCACTGAAGCTAACGAGGTGGATCTGGATCAAGTGCAGCTTATTTTCGAAACCCCCGCCTACTTCAACTACCATTGGGTGCTGAACCCCGTTCTCAAGGAACAGTTTGGGGATGACATTGGCGATCGCATCTTGGCGGCCTTTGAAAAACTCGACCCCAGCAATCCGGATCATAAGGAGATTCTGGATCTGTTTGGGGCGGAGAGGTTTATCCCCACCGCGAATGAGAACTACAACGACGTAGAGTCCGTTGGGCGGGCGATCGGCAAGATTCGTTAAGGGCTGTCATTAATTAAATTGAAAACTTAGGGTAGAGAGACTTCAGAAAAGTCGTGTTTTTAAGCTGATTTACCTGGTTTTACTCCTCTTCTCCCTAGGGAGAAGGGGTTGGGGGATGAGAGTTTCCAGGGATTGTCGATTCATGCAAAAGGTCTATTAATGAAACGCCCTAGCTACTTTTCTTGAGTGCGAAAACCTTGGAAATAGGTTGTTCAACCGATCCAGTAAATCGTTACTTTTTGCATTGTTATTAACCTATCTTCCTTGGTGTTGTTGCTAGCATTGAAAACGTAGTGATAACACCAAGTCCCGCTAACTATGGATACTGCAACTGTGGCGATATGGTTAGCTGCCGCCGCGTTAATTGTCCACACGATTGAAGAAGCTTGGTTACCGTATTATCAAGAATTTAAGCCCAGTTGGCGTTCCCTAATCTTCAATCGGTCCTTGTTTTTAGAACATGGGCCGATTTTCGCCTTTGTAATTGTTTTGGCAATTATTGGGTGGCGATCGCCTGTAATCGGTGGGCTCTTGCCAGCGATAAGCTTAACTCACGCTCTTCTGGACCATGGTGGGTTGAGTTGGAAAAGTAGATCTTTACGTCCGGGAAGTTGGACAGGGATTTTTCTGCTCATTCCCATCAGCATTTGGCTCTATATTTTTAGTGTTTCCAACAACCTCTTTGAACTACATGAGCTTTTAATTAGTGGCGTAATAGGCACAGCAATATCAGTGTGGTTGTTTTGGATGGTTGATCAAGAGCTAAAAAACCGTTCTCACCCCCATCAGTAAATTGCCGTTTTTTGACCTATAAAATGACTTATAAATACGCCACCTTCAAGGGAAATTTGGCTGTTTTCTCTGCCGTTACTGCAATCCTGTTGGGCGCTTCAGCTTGTATTCCTCAAGGGCAGTCCCAGGTACTAACTGAAACACCCATTGCGTCTTCCGCAGGAGAAACCAGTGCTGAAGACGTTGGCAATAAAGTTAATGGCAACACCAGTATTCAAGTGATTACTGTGGTTGAGGGTTTAGAACGTCCTTGGGGAGTAGCTTGGTTGCCCGATGGGGATTTGTTAATTACGGAGCGGGGGGGACGGCTGCGGCTGGTGCGCGGTGGGGTGCTCCAAGAAGGGGCGATCGCCGGGGTCCCCCAAGTTTTTGCTCAGGGGCAGGGGGGGCTGTTGGATATTGCCCTGCATCCCGACTTTGCCAATAATCGTCTGGTGTATTTCACCTATTCTGATGGGACGATTACCGCCAACAATACCCATATTGCGCGGGCGACGTTTGATGGGGAGGCGATTAGCAATTGGGAGGTAATTTTTGAGGTTTCCCAAACGAAAAATCGGGCTCAGCATTTTGGATCGCGGCTGTTGTGGTTGCCCGATGGCACTTTGTTAGCGTCGATTGGGGATGGGGGAAATCCGCCGGTGGAGCTGAATGGGGAGTTGATTCGGCAGCAGTCTCAAAATCTAAATAGCCATCTGGGTAAGGTTATTCGTATTAATGACGATGGTTCTATTCCTGCGGATAATCCTTTTGCGGACAACCCCGATGCGACACCAGAGGTGTGGAGTTATGGGCATCGCAATATTCAGGGGTTGGCGTTTAATTCCTTGACCAATGAAGTTTGGGCGACGGAGCATGGGGCTCGTGGGGGGGACGAGGTGAACCGGGTGGAGCCGGGGGAAAATTATGGTTGGCCGGTGGCGACCCATAGTCGGGAATATTCGGGTGGGTTGATTTCTCCCGAAACGTCTTTGCCGGGGATGGTGGATCCTAAGGTGATTTGGACGCCTTCCATTGCGCCGTCGGGGTTGGCGATTTATACGGGTGAGCAGTTTCCCCAGTGGCAGGGCAATTTATTTGCGGGGGCGTTGGTGGATCAGGAAGTGCGTCGCATTGAGGTGGATGGGGACGGGAATGCCGTTAACGAAACTGCAATTTCCATTGGTCAGCGGGTGCGGGATGTGCGCCAGGGACCAGATGGGTTGCTATATGTGCTAACCGACGACAACAATGGACAGCTTCTACGCCTGGAACCCACCAGCAACTAACCACTAAATCCCTATCGCAAAAAATAAACAGCCCCCCTTACCAAGCTATCCATTAGGCACAAGTCGGCGTAATCCTTACTTGGCATAGCTTTTCGC
>ERZ1740067.263-NODE-263-length-43487-cov-7.485794_pt1 | contig 43487 bp, 35 predicted proteins | sample MGYA00581736_ERZ1740067 | MGnify/ENA primary metagenome ERZ1740067 (study PRJEB43018, sample SAMN04849236) | marine metagenome | isolation source: floating plastic debris | place: Pacific Ocean | collected 2008-08-27 | study: EMG produced TPA metagenomics assembly... | reverse complement strand
TAAAGATTAGACAGGAGCTTTTAGATGGACAAGCCCATCATTTTGACGGTAGACGATGATCCAGCAGTGCTCCAGTCAATTTCTAGAGATCTGCGGAAACAGTACGGCGAAAAGTTTCGCATTGTTCGAGCAGATTCAGGCGCGACGGCACTGGAGACCATAGAACAGCTGAAGCTTAGAGGCGACATCGTATCACTTTTCCTGGTCGATCAGCGGATGCCTGGGATGAACGGTGTAGAGTTTTTGGAGCAGGCCAGCGATGTTTTCCCAGCGGCAAAGCGAGCGCTGCTCACGGCCTACGCTGACACAGACGCCGCCATCTCTGCCATCAATGATGCCCGGCTCGACTACTACCTCCTCAAGCCATGGGACCCTCCAGAAGAAAAGCTCTATCCGGTGCTGGATGACTTGATTCAAGATTGGCAAGCTCACTTCAAGCCAGAATTTAAAGGGGTCAAGGTCATTAGCGATCGCTGGTCTTCACTCTCCCACGACCTGCGAGATTTTCTCTCACGCAACCAAATTCCCTATCGCTGGCTGGATATCGAAAGCAGCGAAGAAGCACAAAAGCTCGTTGACTACGCCGACTCCGAAAAAAGCAGCAAATGCTTGCCACTGGTCATCACTAGCGAAGGCGAGAAAATAGTCAAGCCCAGCGTAACTGATCTGGCCCAGCAAATAGGACTGCAAACCGAAGCCGAAAAGCCTTTTTACGACTTGGTGATCGTCGGCGGTGGCCCGGCTGGCCTAGCTGCTGCTGTCTACGGCGCTTCCGAAGGGCTGCGCACCGTTATGATTGAGCGGGAGGCTCCTGGTGGGCAGGCAGGCACCAGCTCCCGCATTGAGAACTATTTGGGCTTTCCAGTCGGGCTCAGTGGTGACGCCTTAGCCCGGCGGGCGGTGACCCCGGCCAAGCGATTTGGGGTTGAGATCCTCACACCTCAGGAAGCCACCGGTCTTAGAATTGAAGACGACTATCGCATTATCACGCTCTCCAATGGCAAAGAAATCAGCTCCCATGCGTTGATTTTGGCCTTAGGTGTCGCTTGGCGACGACTTCAGGTGCCTGGCGTAGACCAGTTTACGGGGTCTGGGGTTTACTATGGTGCAGCCAAAACCGAAGCGCCAGCCTGTAAGGGAGAAGAAGTTTATGTCGTGGGCGGGGCCAACTCGGCAGGGCAAGCGGCGATGTATTTCTCGAAGTATGCCCGCAAAGTGAATATGCTGGTGCGCGGCGAGTCGCTGGTAAAAAGCATGTCGCAGTACCTCATCGAGCAAATTGATGGCACAGAGAACATTGAGGTGCTTCCTTTTCACAGTGTGAAAGAGGCCCACGGAAACGAACGCTTAGAGAGTATTGCGGTAGAAAATTCTCAAACGGGAGAAATTAAAACGTTTGCGACTAATTATCTGTTTATCTTTATCGGCGCTACGCCCAGTACAACCTGGCTAGGCGATGCTGTGCAGCGAGATGAGCGCGGATTTATCTGCACAGGACCAGATATTGGTGACCAACGGCCTTGGCCTTTGGAGCGCGATCGCTTCCTGCTAGAGACAGATGTTCCTGGCATTTTCGCCGTCGGCGACGTTCGCCATGGATCCGTTAAGCGGGTTGCCTCAGGTGTGGGTGAAGGATCTATTTGCGTGCAGTTTGTACACAGGCACTTGGCCAATGTGTAGCATCATTTCATGAATATCTATTCATAGGCAAAGTCAGAAAATTCTACGCTCATGAGCTTTCACTACGCGATTACCTTCCTACGTGACCTGAACAAAAATAACAACAAAGAGTGGATGGATGAGCATCGCGATGAATACGAGCAAACGAAGGACTTTTTGTTCGGTTGGATTGAAGCGATCAACGGGGAGCTAGCGCGTATTGATGATGACTACAGTGCCATTGCGCCCAAAAAAGCGCTCAGTCGTATCAACAACAACCTGCTGTACCATCCCAACGCACCCACCTACAAAGACCACTTTGGCATCTCGCTAGTTAAAGCAAAAGACAAAGGCGGCTTTTATCTCCATCTTGGTCTCAACGGCAGCTTCTTTGGCGGTGGGTACCATCATCCGAGTTCTAAGACACTGGGTAAAATTCGAGATGCGATTGATCACAACGGCGAGCAGCTCAAAGCCATTATTACGCAAGCGTCGTTTGTAGATCTTTTTGGAGGGTTAGACGATGGCGACAAGCTGAAAACCGCGCCAAGGGGATTTTCGCAGGACCACAAGCACATTGAGCTACTAAGGCTCAAAAGCTACACCGCAAGATGCGAGATCACTCAAAAAGAGATTATGTCTGACGGTTTTGTAGAAACTGTAATCACCGCCTACAAAGAAATTAAGCCTTTGTTGGTTTATCTAAACGAGGCTGTTGTAGCTTAGATTAAACATTTAGAAAAGGAATCACTATGCTCTGTGCAGAGTCGCTAGCAAAGATTGAACCGTTTGATAAGCTGCCGATTGAGCGACTAAAGTGGATTTGCGATCGCGCTGACCCCATCTACCTATCGGCGGGTGAGGTCCTTGTTCGCCAGGGCGACCCCTCACTGGGATTTTTTATCCAGGTCAGCGGCCAAATTACCGTCACCCAACGCACCAATGGCGCGGATATGCCGGTGGGTCGCCATGAAAGTCCGTCTTTCTTTGGTGAAATCCAAGTCCTGACGGAAGATCTTGTGCCGGTTACGCTGACCGCAGATACCAAAACTGAGCTGTATCGATTAAAGTGTCCCGATTTTCTGGATCTTGTTCATAGCTGTCGTGAGTTTGAGAGAGACATTTTTCGCACAGTGGGCAGACGTCTGCGGGGACTAGAGACCTTTATTCGTACGCGTGAGAAAATGGCCGCCCTAGGAACGCTTTCGGCCGGACTGGCGCATGAGTTGAACAATCCAGCAGCAGCCCTAGTGCGTGTCATGCAAGATATTGAACCTGCGGTGCTAGAGCTTCAGCGAATGAATCTGGTGTATGGGCAGCGGCAGCCAGATGAAGCCCATACAAAACAGTGGACAGATACCCGAGATCAGGGGTTTGAGGCGATCGCACAGCCAGAAAACAATCCCTTAGCCCAAAGCGATAGAGAAGACGCCCTCACCGACTGGCTCGAAGACTACGGCGTAGAAGACGCCTGGAAACTAGCCGAACCCTTAGCTGCCGGCCGCGTAGAGACCAAAACACTCGATACCCTCGTTGACCGCTGGCGCAATGACGACACCGAACTGCGAGATATGGGCATCCGCTGGCTGGCGCTCTCCTTTGACGTGATGGGGATGATTCGCAATGGGCTCGACGGCGCGAACCGCATCTCAGACTTAGTAAAGTCTATGAAAGCCTACTCCTACATGGACAAATCCGCGCAGCAGCAGGTAGATATTCACGATGGCATAGAAAATACGTTGCGCTTACTGGCTTTTAAGCTCAAGAGTGGCATCAAGGTTGAGCGTAAGTACAGCAAGGACTTACCCGCCATTACAGCCTTTGGCAGTGAACTTAATCAGGTATGGACGAACTTGCTTGACAATGCTATAGATGCCGTTAGCGAAGGCACATCCAATGGTGCAACACCTCAAATTACAATTCGTACCTGCGAAAAAAAGGGCGAAGTCATTGTAGAAATTGAAGACAATGGACCTGGCATTCCACCGGAGATCGAAAGCAGAATTCTAGAACCTTTTTTCACAACCAAGCCGATGGGAAAAGGCTCAGGGCTTGGTCTAGACGTTGTTCGTCGGATTGTACAGACTCGTCACCAAGGCTCACTGTTAGTCGAGTCTGTTCCCGGAAAAACAAGTTTTTTGATACGCCTGCCCGTTGCGCCGCAGAACGGAAAATCATAGCTTAATAACACAGCCCGTAAGTGCTGTTATAACAACTGCGATCGCACCTCCATTCATCGATTTAAAACCGATATGTCCGGCACAATTGTGGCAGAGTCTGTGCTCCAGGCTGGACGCCTAGGCTGGGCGCGAAGATTCAAGACACGTGCTTTCAAAAGCATGGTGCCGAAGCTTATTTCAAAGGCCACAAAACCATTATTAGAGATATCCAAACCTCTCATCTGAGCCGATACCACATTGAGATAATTGAGCGTTTTGAGGTGTGTGCCAATGAAGTTCTTGGTGAATAGGCGAGTGCTAGTTGACGAGTTCCCACGCTGCCATATTTTCTTCTAGATGTGAAATGGACGTTGTCCCTGGAATCACAATAATGTTGGGAGACCGCTGCAAAAGCCATGCGATCGCCTCTTGAGCGGGCAAAGCGGCCCCCGCCTTCATAGGATTTGCGCCCAGCGGCCCATACGGAATAAAGGCAATTCCTCGCTCAGCAGTAAAGTCAACCAAATCACCTTGGCCCTGCTCAAACTGGTTAAATCGGTTCTGCACAGAGGCAATCGGCGCTACGGCAAGCGCCCTTTCTAGCTGAGCTTGATCTACATTTGAAAGGCCAATCAAGCGAATTTTTCCCGCATCCTGTGCGACTTTTAGCGCAGCTACTGATTCTTCAAGGGGAGTGTTTGGATCGACACGGTGCAGCTGAAATAGATCGATGCTCTCGACCTTGAGAATAGTCAACGCCTCATCGATCTGTTTTGTGAGCGTTGCAGGTGAGCCATCAACCTGAATGTTGCCGGGGGCAGGCTTATCGACACCCCCTTTCGTTGCGATGACCACAGGAGACGTGGATGAACCATTGCTGTTCGACAATAGGGCTTCACCAAGCAGCTGATCAGCATATTTGGGCCCATAGGCCCACGCCGAGTCAAAGAAATTGACGCCGAGTTCAACGGCCCGGCGCAGAAGCGCTTTGCCCTCCTCCCATTGAGGATAGGGCCCATAGTTACCCGGCTGACCCGTCAACCGCATTGCACCGTAACCAATGCGATTGACCTCTAATTCACCACCAAGCCGGAAAGTTCTGTTTGTTGCTGTCGTAGTCATATATGTTTCTCTGATGTCTTTTTCTCTGAGTCGTTCAGTCGTCTATGGGTTAACTATGACAAAGCCTCTGAATATTTGGTAGACGATTAATAAAAATATCTGTTATCCTCTTTACGCATAACAAAGCGCAACGTTATCTGAGCAGACGTTATCCGGGCATGAGCAAATCCTTAGACCGTCTTACCTTGCTCGACACCTTTGTGAGGATTGCGGAAGCTGGCAGTATTAGCGCGGCAGCACGTGACTTAGGGTTGTCACAACCTTCGGTTAGCCGTCAGCTGGCCGAACTAGAGTCCCGCTTTCAGGCTCAGCTGATGACCCGCACAACACATACCCTTTCCCTAACGGCTGCTGGCAGCGAACTCTTAGCTGACGCACGCCGACTGCTCGACAGTTGGGAAGCCATAGAAGAAAGGTATATCGCATCAAAAACAGGTATTCGAGGGTCACTCAAGGTTGTTGCCCCCGTCGCGCTAGGTCAGCTTCAGCTCGGCGATATCGTGCTTCAGTTTCAGCAGCAGCACCCGCTGCTGTCACTATCTTGGCATCTAGAAGACAACAACATTCGCTTCGCAGAAACTGGCTGCGACTGCTGGATCAAAATTGGATCAATTCCAGACAATTCGCTCAACATAGAAGCTTTAGGACAGGTGGAGAGAATTGTTGTTGCTACGCCCAACTTGCTAAAAACCCATGGCCAGCCCAAAACACCTGCTGCCTTACAGAAACTTCCCTGGGTTGCCCTTGAACCGTTTGAAGGAGGACTCATTCCCCTCACCAACCGAACGGGAAAACGCGTCACCCTCTCGCCAGGCGTTCGAATGGGAACCAACAACATTTTTGCCCTAAGGCAGGCGGCTTTGGCTAGTCTGGGTGTGGCTGTGATGCCCAGATGGTTTGTAGAAGAGGCGCTAAAAAACAGGCACCTTATTCATGTTTTACCGGCATGGCAGGCACCCCAACTCACAATACACGCGGCATCGCAACCAGGAAGATACCGTCCTCAACGGCTAAGTGCCTTTTTAGAAACCATCAAAAGAGAAGTACCCAAGATCTCTGGCATTACTGGCTTGTAATGTTTTTAAAAACAAACGTTTACGCTTCTCTTTTCGATACTCTCCTGTCGATATTGCAATAGCCGCTGAGAAAGCCCTGCTGCTGCAATATTTGCAACTTCACACAGTGCTGACCGAGACAATCCATCCCGCGCCCGACCGGAAAGACCGACTAAAACTGTCATCGCGTAGTCCGATAGCGCGGTAACTGCCTCGGTGGATAGAGTGGGCTCAGTCATGGCGATGCGATCGCAAATCACCTGACGAGTCGCCTGCTGAAATCCCGCTGTCAGCGCCTTTGCCTCATCATCCCCGCAGTTACGCGTCGAATCCATAACCAAACATCCACAGCGATCAGGATCATCGGTATACACTTCAGCCGCTCGCACAAAAAAGTGAGTCATGACCTCTTCTAACGACCCTGGCTGTTCAAGAGCAGCCGGCAGCCAACCGCCATTCGCTTTTATGTAGTGCTTTAGCACCCGCTCAAAGAGCGATCGCTTATTCCCAAACGCTGAATACAAGCTCGGGGCAGTAATGCCAATGGACTTACTGAGTTCGGCAACGCCAACGCCGTCATAGCCACGGCGATGAAAGAGATCGAGGGCAGTTGCGATCGCGCGATCAATATCAAATCCTCTCGGCCTTCCTCTTTTTACTATTTTTTTAGTGGTCACTATTTTATTCGCAAATTGTTTGCTATCGTTATTTCTATAGTACTCGATATAGAAATAGGAAAACAACATCATGGCTACACTTGAAGGCAAAAAGGCGCTGGTTCTAGGCGGCAGTCGCGGCATTGGCGCGGCCATCGTTGAGCGATTGGCAAAAGAAGGCGCAGCAACAACATTCACCTACGGCAGCTCAAAAGAAGACGCTGAGACCTTAGCCAAGAAAACCGGCACGACCACCGTGCAAGCCAATAGCGCCGATCGCATCGCCGTTGGCAAGGTGATCGCTGATCAAGGTGCACTCGATATTCTGGTAGTAAATGCAGGTATTGCCGCGCTGGGTCAAGCGCTAGAGCTGGATCCCAACGATGTTGATCGTATGATTGATATCAATGTGCGTGGGCCCTATCATGCGGCAGTAGACGCAGCCCGGCAGATGAATGATGGTGGGCGAATTGTGATTATTGGGTCAGTGAATGGCGATCGCATGCCCTTCCCCGGCGGCGCGGCCTACGGGATGACCAAGTCAGCCGTACAGGGGATGGTGCGTGGCCTGGCAAGAGACTTTGGCGATCGCGGCATCACTGTCAACAGCGTACAGCCCGGTCCTGTGAACACGGATCTCAACCCAGAAGATGGCCCAATGAAGGACATGATGCATTCTTTTATGGCCATTAAGCGGCACGCGCAGCCAGAGGAAATTGCCGGTATGGTTGCTTATCTTGTCGGCCCCGAAGCCAAGATTGTGACCGGAGCACAACATACAATCGATGGTGGTTTTGGAGCTTAGAAGATATGTCGGATTTCACAAATCATACCGACAACTTTTGGAATAAAAGATACGGTGACTCAGATTATGTGTACGGGACCGACCCAAACCAGTTTCTTCAAGAACAAGCGGCTCTAATATCACCGGGGATGAAAGCGCTGGTTGTTGGTGATGGTGAAGGCAGAAACGGTGTTTGGTTAGCATCGAAAGGGCTAGAGGTTTTATCTGTTGATCTTTCAGCCATGGGGTTGAAGAAAGCTAAGCAGCTCGCACAGCAGCAGCAGGTTGAACTCGAGACACAGTGCATCGATCTGACTAGCTGGGAGTGGCCGATACAGACCTACGATCTGGTTGTCTCGATTTATGTTCATTTTGATCCTTCTGTTCGTGCTCAAATGCATCAGGCAATGCTGCGAGCGATCAAACCAGATGGCATCGTTATCATCGAGGCTTTTAATGTAGAACAGCTGCAATACCAGCAGAAGTACAATTCAGGCGGCCCCCCAAAAAAGGAAATGCTGTATACATCTGCAATGCTACAGACAGACTTTGCCGCATCGAATATTGTGCATCTACAAGAGACAGTTACTTTGCTCAAAGAGGGCAAATATCATGAAGGGCAGGCCTCTGTAGTCCGACTGATTGCAAGAGCGCCTAAAACTCACCAGCCATAGCCTTCAGATAACGAACGCCCGATCTTTTAACCGCTCTGCGCTGGCGTCGGACTTTACGATAGCGGGCCACCAGGCCCCGTAAATCTAGTCAAACTTATAGGGCGCGACTGTTGCCAAAATATGTTGAACTTTTGCAGCAGAAAGTGGAATGTAATTGGGATAGCTGTACATAAAGCTCACCCAGCGTTTGTCGGCCACGACCTGAATCACGTCTCCTGTAAGCAGTGTGCCGAGGCCACCTGTACCCGAGGTCCAATGGCAAACGGTTCCACCATCGAAGTGTCCGCCTGCTTTTATCAGGGTGACATCTTCGTTTAGTGAAAGGGTTTCACCCTGCCAAAATTCGATGCTTGGGTCGGGGCGCATCATCCATTTGCGATCCGCCGACCGACCAATGCTAGATAGACCTGCTTAGGAGACCATTTTGTCAGGATGCAACAGAAAAGAAGGCTCTGCCAAATACTGCTTAATCACCGCTGCAAACCCTTCTCGCTTTTCAGCAGATCCCACCTCATCCAGCTCACCGAAAAAAGATTCACTCTCATTGACGAAGCCGCCACTGCCCACGTCGCCAATAAGCACAAAATTCTCAGCCACTGAACGAACAAGAACTTAAGACCCTAGCAGCGCTCTTGCGCAAGATGCTGCTGCTGCTTTCATTAGAAAGCAAATCAGGGAAAAGCACTAAAAACTTGTCCGCGATGGCAATCTGGAGTTTTACCCTGCGTTAATCAAAGGTTGCTGCAATAGGTGAAAAAAGAGACTGTCGATTGAGTCGACGATTTAGATTAGGCCTATCAGATTAGGCCCATTCACTTAGAGAACTGCTGAAACCAATTCTGTAGGCGGTGCGGCCACTGCACAGGGCTATCTTTTGCCCTAATCTTCAGATTTGCCATTGACTGCCATAGGGGCAGCCCACCCACCTTAAAAGAAACCGCCAAATGCAGTGCGACCAGCACGACCATCGAGGCCCAGGCAAAAACGTGGAGATTGTACCATACGTTATCCCATTCCTCATTCATCAGCGCCTTAGCTCCGCCGAACTGTCGCGCAGAGATCATGGCAAGGATCAACATTCCCAGCAGCGCAGTATTTATCAATCGGTGTAAGGCGTACTGACCAGACGGTTTCGTCAAATAAGGTAGCTGCTTGAGTGACTTTACCTGAAGCAGTCGCCGACGCCCCGCAAATAGGCTGTAAAGCAAGAAAACAGCAAAGAACGCACTGACCACCATGCCAATCTTGTGGTGAATTCCCAATAGCTCACTTTCTGCCATCGGCAGGGGAAGCCGCCCAAAGCGAGCATCCCAAGTGTTGTACATCCAGAATCCAGTTGCCATAGACCCTAGGACGGCCAGTCCATTAAGGGCATGAAGGCCTCGAAAGATAAGCGGTTGATAGGGACGCGATTTTGGCATGCTGAAGGCCTCAATGAGCGCATTACACGCTGAACGGCTTTGTTGGATGATGGCGATGAGCTACACAAGTTAGGAAGCAAGCCGAGTGAAGGAATTGCTTTTCAATTACTTTTCCCAAATCTTTCTTCGCAATCATAAGCAGAGCCTGCGTCTACGATTAGGAATTTTTTGCACCGTCTGTGGTTCAGGCGATAGCTCTTAAGATAGACTTTAATCAATCAATATTTCATATTCAATAGCATTAAATCTATCCATAAAAAAGAAAGTAATTCACGATGATGCTCTCGACTGTGTTGCCGAATTTACCTTTTCCCCTCACCACCACCTTAGGTTGGGTAACGCTGCCCTTGTTGGTAGGGTTTAGCATTTACCTCTTCCCCAAGTTAGACAGAGTGCTCGCCATGGGCATTGCTTTGGTCTCGTTGCTGTTTGGGTTGCAGAAAATCATACAGCCAGACGCTTTGAGTGTGCAGCTCACGGATAGCTTTGGCGTCAGCCTGTTGGTAGACGGGCTCAGCGGCTATTTTATTTTGACGAATGCAGTCGTAGCAGCAGCTGTGATTCTGTACTGTTGGCAGCAGCAGAAGGGTAGCTTTTTCTACACCCAAATCATTATTTTGCACGGCAGTATTAATTCGGTCTTTATTTGCGCAGACCTCATTAGCCTGTACGTTGCGCTAGAAGTCGTTGGCATTGCCGCATTTTTGCTAATCACCTATCCCCGCAGCGGTAAGTCAATTTGGGTTGGGCTGCGCTATTTGTTTGTCAGTAATACAGCGATGCTGTTTTACCTGATGGGTGCTTTGCTGGTATATCAGTCTAGCGGCTCATTTGAATTTACCGGATTGGCGACTGCACCCACAGATGCGATCGCGCTCATTTTCCTAGGATTGTTAAGCAAAGGTGGCATCTTCGTTTCTGGCCTGTGGCTACCGCTGACCCACTCAGAGTCTGAAACACCGGTATCGGCCATGCTCTCGGGCGTCGTTGTTAAAGCCGGTGTGTTTCCGCTGGTCCGCTTTGCTTTGCTGGTAGAAGATTTGGCTCCGATTATTGGAATCTTCAGCGTGGGGACAGCCGTGCTGGGCACGAGCCTCGCCATTGTTGAAAGAGATACTAAGCGACTGCTCGCCTGGAGCACAATTTCTCAAATAGGCTTTATCTTGTCAGCTCCTGTTGTTGCCGGATTTTATGCCTTTGGTCATGGTGTGGCCAAGGCAACGCTATTTTTGACCGTTGGCAAGTTGCCAAGTCGCGATTTTGAAGTCCTTAGGACAACTTCTATTCGGCTGTCGCTATGGATTCCGATTACTCTTGGTAGCCTCTCTCTTGCGGGGTTCCCTTTGGTCGCAGGCTTCAATGCCAAAACCCTTACCCTCAAGCAGCTAGATGGCTGGCAATCGATCGTGCTTAATATTGTTACGGTAGGGAGTGCGATCGCCGTTTCCAAATTTATCTTTCTCCCCTTCCATAATGATTTAAAGGGAGAGCAACAAGAAAATTCTCCTAAGGCATCATCGTTTTTACCCAAAACCGCTTGGTGTGCGGTGGGTCTTCTACTTACTGCGCTGGTGGTTGGGACTGTTCTACATGCAGACGATTACACACTTCCAAACTTGGCAAAAGCCACAGGGAAGGTGGGCCTCGGCTTTTTGATCTACCAGATAGCTGCGCGCAAGCTAACGTTGCGCCTCCCTCGCAACCCCGAGAAATTAGAACATCTCATTGGTGGAATGAGCATGATGCTAATACTTGTCTTTTTGATGGTGATAGCGTAGTACTTTGTCTACAGCCTAAATCCTAATCTGGACAGCGCGTTAGGCAATCAGCTCAGCGAGTTCCATCCATCTTTCTGTAGCCGTATCAATTTCTTCAGAAATAGCGGCTATCTCTTCAGATAGCTTTTGCAATTCTTCGTAATCACTAGGTGGCGTAGGATAGAGCAGTTTCTCTAGCTCTGCTTTCTTCGCCTCTAGCTGAGGGATTTTGTTCTCCAAAGACGCATATTCTCTTTTCTCTTTGTTAGAGACTTTCTTAGGCGAATGATTCGGTTTTGTGCTAGTTTTTTGCGCCTTTGTAGTGTTTGCGTTTTTCTGAGCTGACTTTTGCGCAGACTCTTCTTTCTTCTTCGTCTCTAAATAAACAGAATAGCTGCCTGGATAGCGTCGAATATTGCCACCGGGCTCCAGGGCGAAGATGTTTTGCACCGTGCGATCCAGAAAGTACCGATCGTGTGAAACAGTTATGACGCAACCGTTGAAGCTTTCTAGATAGTCTTCCAATACTGTCAATGTCTGAACGTCTAGATCGTTTGTAGGCTCGTCAAGAATTAGAACATTGGGTGCGCCTAGCAATACCCGCAACAGGAACAGACGACGTTTTTCTCCACCAGACAGCTTGTGAATCGGTGTGTACTGCTGATTGCTTGTGAATAGGAATCGCTCTAGCATCTGTGAGACGCTAATTTGGCTGCCATCAGCGGTGGTGACAAATGAGCCTTCCTCTTTGAGATAATCCATCACCCGCTGGTTCTCGTTGCGAGCTTCGATTAGTTCTTCTGAGTGCTGGTTGAAGTAGCCAATGTGGATGGTTTGGCCGATTTCGACGGTGCCGGCATCGGGCTCTAGCTTACCAGTGATGATGTTCATTAGCGTGGATTTGCCTGCGCCGTTGCCGCCGATGATGCCGATGCGATCGCTCGCCGTAAATTTATAGATAAAGTCCTTGATGAGAGTGCGGTCGCCAAACGCCTTCGTCACCCCCTCCAGCTCAATTACCTTCTTACCTATCCGTCGCCCAGCCGTATCAATTTCTACCTTGCCCTGAGCTTCTTTGAAGGTTTTCTCCTTCATTTCATCAATGCGCTGAATCCGCGCATTTTGCTTTGTGCTTCGCGCCTTAGGCCCTTGACGTAACCAGGCCAGCTCCCGGCGAAGCATTCCCTTAAACTTTTGCTGAGAGCTGGCTGCCGAAGCTTCTTGCTCTGCCTTCTTTTCCAGGTAGTAAGCGTAGTTGCCGCTGTAGGTATACAAATCAGCACGATCAATCTCGATAATGCGATTCGTTACGTTATCGAGAAAATAACGATCGTGCGTAATCAACACCAGCGCCCCACGAAACTGGCCCAAATAGTCTTGCAGCCACTCCACAGATTCCGCATCCAAATGGTTAGTAGGCTCATCCATAAGCAATAGATCAGGATCGCTCATGAGCGCTGTCGCTAACGCAATCCGCTTCCGATACCCACCAGAAAGATCGCCTACCCGCGCCTCAAAATCTTCAATCCCTAGCTTGCTCAAAATGATCTTGGCATTCGTCTCTAGCTCCCACGCACCGAAGGTTTCCATCTTCTCGCCAATGGTAGCCAAGCGGTTCATCAGCTGGTCGAGTTCCTTCCCTGACGCATGGGACATCTTGTGCGAGAGCGCCTCATAGTCGCGCACCAGCTGCATCTGCTCACCGCAATCTGCAAAAACCTGATCGAGCACTGTCAAATCTTCGTCAATATCTGGCTGCTGGGGCAGGTACACCAAGCGCGCCCCCGATTTGGTCAGTCGTTGCCCTTTGTCGATGGGTTCTATGCCGCCCATCATCTTCAGTAGCGTTGACTTACCAGATCCATTGACGCCAATGACGCCAACCTTGTCATCAGGCTCAATGCTAAACGAGCCATCGCGCAGCACCTCTTTGATGCCGAAATCTTTGTAGACAGATTGAAACGTGATCAGGCTCATTAGCTGGCGAGTAAGGCGTTGCTACTATCCTATGGCAAAAAACACGGGGCCTATGGCAAAAAATTGCAGGGCTCACGGTAAAAATTGCAGCTCTAAACGGATAAACAAGTAGAGTTGATGGGCTTACTAAACCGTACCGATACGTGCCTCTGTCTTTTGGCCGACCTCAAAATGGTATAAATGTTAAGGTTTCTAAAGCATTTCTTCTTTCATTTTTAAGATTAGGGCAACAATGCTTAACGAAAGAGGTGCTTGTTCGATTTTCATGGAGTGTTGACTTTTGACTGCCACGATAGAAAGGTTTAGTGCTGCCCCCTCATCAACCCAGGATGAGGCCTTGCAGCTCAGAGAAATTATTCGAAGCATCCCTCGGGCTTATTTTGAAAAAGACGCATTCAAAGCCTGGAAGCACGTTGCAATTAGTATTACTGCCGTTATTGTTGGCTACTGCGGCATTATTTTTCTTCCTCAATTTTTATTACCCTTTACATGGTTTTTTACCGGTACCGCGCTGACCGGTTTTTTTGTGATTGGTCACGATGCTGGCCACACTTCTTTTGCGAAGCGCCGCTGGGTAAATAATCTGGTAGGGCATATTGCCTTTTTGCCTTTGATCTATCCTTTCCACTGCTGGCGGTTGCTCCACGATCACCATCATCGCCATACCAACAAAATGGAAGAGGATAATGCTTGGAGGCCGCTACTTCCTGAAGAGTATGCGGGATACGGAACAGTGATGCGGCTCTTGCAGCGCAGCATTCGTAGCTATTTCTGGTGGGTGGGATCTATCGGTCACTGGGCGCTGTATCACTTTGATTTGAAGAATTTTAGGCCACGCGATCGTTCCAAGGCTATTTTCTCCATCGTCGTTGTTGTTGCTTTTGCTGCTATCTGCTTTCCCATCTTGATCGCCACAACTGGCATTTGGGGCTTCGTCAAGTTCTGGCTTATACCTTGGATGGTCTACCATTTCTGGATGAGCACCTTCACCATCGTGCACCACACCATTCCCGAAATTCAGTTTTCGCCCGAAGCTGAGTGGAATGCTGGCTCAGCACAGTTAGCCGGGACTGTGCACTGCACCTACCCTCGCTGGATCGAGTTTCTCTGTCACGACATCAACGTGCACATCCCGCACCATGTCTCTACCGGGATTCCTTCTTACAACCTACGTAAAGCCCACGCCAACCTCAAAGAGAACTGGGGTGAGTATGTGATCGAGCGCAAGTTTACCTTGCCATTCATGTGGTCTATTGTTAGCCAGTGCCATCTGTATCATCCAGAGAAAGCCTACCAGTCTTTTCGTGAAGCTGGCTTTTAGGAAAACCGGGACACACTGTTAACCAACGAAAAAAGAGCCGCTTGAATTTGTGAACAAGCGGCTCTTTTTCTATGTTTTCCCTTGCTTTTATTGAGTATAAAAAAGCACATTAATATCGCTTTCTAGGGAACTTTCAAAGCAAGAAAGCCAGCCTCGAAAAGGCAATGCTTTCTTCAAACACTATTCAAAGCTTCCTATGAAAATGTTCAGCTCAGTTAACTGGCTTGCAAAAATTAAGACAATTGCAGTAATGAGTGTGATCGCACTTTCTTTCCCGGCAGTAGCAATGGCAATACCCACCAGCACGAGACTCGCGCAAGCTAGCACCACCGACCAAAACTTCCTAAACGACCTGTATAGCTTCCTGCACAGTCAAGATGCGATTGCCTATCATTTAGCGACTGAAGCAGACGTGCGAGAAAATTTAATCCCTAACATCGCATTCGCTCAAGCGATTTGCTTTGACATTGCCAACGGTATTGAAGCAGAGGAAAACTACAATCTCGTTATGTCAGACATATCGACTATGGCAAGTGGAATGGACCAGCTTGCGAGAGAAGAGGTTCTGTATTCTGCAAGTCTATACTTTGGCATCGTCATGAATCTTGGCTCAGCTTACTATTGTCCTGAGTACCAGGCTGAGATAGTGCAATTTTTGAGTACGCAATAAGGTACCGCAGCGGTGTACTGAGGGCAGTCAGCAATCCAACATTCAGCAGATAGAAATTCAGCAGATAGAAACAGAAGAAAAGATTCTAATGAATGAGCTCTCTATCAGAATCTTTCTCTGTCGGCGACTATGCGAGACTCAGCCCTATCCAACATAGGTTTTATCTTTACGGCGCTTTTTCTTAAATGGTGGACCGCTACGGCTACTGCGCCGCCGCTTAGGCTTGCTCTTTTTCCAATCGCCGTCATCTCGCGTTTTACCCAGGCTTGAGATTTTCATCGAATGTCCAAGTACCTCCACACGCTTCAAAAGCTGAAAGGTCTCTTTGGGAATACCGACGGGCAGGTCAACTGTACTGTAATCGTCATAGATGGTGATGCGACCAATGTACTTGTTGGCTAGGCCAGTTTCATTGGCGATCGCACCCACAATATGCCCTGGTTTTACCCGATGCGCCTTGCCCACTTCCACCCGGAAGCGCTCCATCCCCACACTGCTGGTCGCCGCACCGGTTCCAGCATCTCTACGCTTGGGCTTTGCTTTCTCTTCTAGCAGCAGCGGCTCATCTCCTTGCAACAGCTTCGCCAGCGCCCCGGCAACTTCTATCGCAGGCACATCGTGCTCTTGCTCATACTGCTCTAGGATTTTGACAAAAAACTGTGAGTCTTCTTGAGCGAGCGTGTCAGTGATCTTTTGCTTAAATCTCGCAATCCTCTGGTTGTTCACCACCTCAGTTGAGGGCATCTCCATCGGTGCGATCTTTTGCTTTGTTGAACGCTCTAACGCATTAAGCATTCGCTTCTCGCGCGGCGTTACAAATAAGATGGCCTCACCTTCGCGCCCAGCTCGCCCCGTTCGCCCGATTCGATGCACATAAGCCTCCGGATCGTAGGGCATATCGTAATTAATCACATGGCTAATGCGATCAACATCAAGGCCTCTAGCGGCCACATCTGTAGCGACTAAAATATCAAGCTTACCCTGCTTCAATCGCTCTACGGTGCGCTCGCGCTGATTTTGCGGCACATCTCCACTCAGCGGCGCAGTATTGTATCCCCGCGCTTCCAGCTTTTCCGATAGCTCCACCGTCGCCAGCTTCGTGCGGACAAACACAATCATGCCGTCAAATGCTTCAACCTCTAGAATGCGGGTGAGGGCATCCAGCTTGTGATAGCCACTCACCGTCCAATAGCGCTGACGAATGGTATCTGCTGTTCGCGACTGTTTTTTGATTGAGATTTCGACAGGTTTATCTAGATGCTGCTGTGCGATTTTGCGAATGGCACTTGGCATAGTCGCCGAAAAGAGCGCAACCTGACGATGCGCTGGCGTTTGTGAAATCACCCATTCCACGTCGTCAATAAAGCCCATGCGCAGCATTTCATCGGCTTCGTCAAGCACTAAAAACTTGAGGTGTTCTAGCTTCAGTGTTCCGCGCTTCATATGATCGATCACCCGCCCCGGCGTACCCACGACCACATGCGCAGCACGGCGCAGCTGCTTTAGCTGAATCTGATAGCTTTGCCCACCATAAATGGGCAGCACATGAAAGTCATCTATGTGAGCGGCGTAGCCCTGAAATGCCTCAGCTACCTGTAGAGCTAGCTCGCGGGTGGGTGCTAGCACCAGCGCCTGAGGATGATGGTTATGGGTATCGACTTGAGCCAGCACTGGCAAGGCGAATGCAGCAGTTTTACCAGTCCCCGTCTGCGCTTGGCCAATAATATCCTTGCCTTCTAATATGGGCGGAATGGTTTTCGCCTGAATCGGTGTAGGTGTTTCGTATCCAGCATCATCTAGCGCGTTAAGAATCGGGCTGGGTAAGTCAAGATCTTTGAAAGAAGGTGTTGCGGAGTTGGTAGTCGTAGAATCAGCAGTCATGGAGTCAGAAGCAGACATTAAAGAAACGGCCTAGCACAGCTAGGTCAGTAGGTCTAAACAGAAGATGGCTAGGCAAACAACACAGCGACGCACATGCAAAGCGGCATCTCTACAGCCGTACACATGCTAAATCCGTATATGTCAAATTTGTGCCGAGCCAACAGGCTTAACTAGAAGCGATAAGTTAGCCTTGATTGCTGTATGAACCCTACAAAAGTTGTCTTCCGAAAAGGGGTTGCAATATGAGGCCAGTCCCAATACGAGGCTTACGAGAACAGCTGAGCTAAAAACGAGCCAGCAGTGTTGTCTGTAAATACGTTCGTACAATCGCACTCATCAAACATGAGATTTCAATATAAGATAGGCAAGCACTATCTAAACCTCTACTATACAGCTTTATAGCCGATTAAGCTCGTTTTTCTCTGTAGATATACGGAACAAACTGATACGCATTCAACAAGTACACCTTATTCAGCAGACCGCTCAGTAGACAGCTTGTGATCCTGGCAGAACGTTATCAAGTCATCCGCCCACTCGCCAAGGGCGGTTTTGGGCAAACTTTTCTGGCGTGCGATCGCTACCTCCCCGGCCACCCTCACTGCGTCATCAAGCAGTTTCTGCCGACGGCACTGACCCCTGAAAACCTCAAAACTGCCCAACGTCTTTTCGATCTAGAAGCAAAAACCCTCTACCAGCTTGGCACACAGACCAACATTCCTACCCTGCTTGCTCACTTCGAGCAAGACGGCGAGTTCTACCTCGTTCAGGAATACATTCCCGGTCACAACCTAGCCGAAGAACTGAATGCCTTCCCACCTGATTCGTCTGCACGCGTCCCGTCACGCGTTCACTATACACAAACTCTTCTCGGCGATCTCCTGGGCACACTGGCATTCGTACATCAGCACAATGTCATCCACCGCGATATCAAACCCGCCAATCTGATTCGGCGCAGCACCGATCAACAGCTTGTTCTCATCGACTTTGGCGCAGTTAAAACCCTCACGCCCAGCGCTACCAACCACACCATTGCCATCGGTTCTCCCGGCTACACCGCTCCAGAGCAGCAAGCCGGTCGGCCTTGCCTAGCTAGCGATCTCTACGCCGCAGGCATGCTCGCCCTCTACGCACTCACTGGGACCTCCCCCCAGCAACAACCTACGGACCCCAAAACCGGCAGTCTCCAGCTCGATCGGCTCGGGCCCAACAACACACTCATGGGCTTTATTCAACAGCTCATCGCCCCCCACCCTGCCGACCGTTTTCCAGATGCTACCGCTGCATTACAAGCGTTTTCAGCCAGCATCCCCTCAACAAAATCCCCAAAAGCCTCTAACGCTGTGCCCCTTGCCCTTGAAACAGCTACTGACGAATCGACTACCGTCTTTCCTGTCACCACCTTTCCAGGAACAACGATACCTACCCAACGCACAAAGCCTTTTTCCTCCTACCCTTCCAGTAAAGAAAAAACAACTCCGCTCTCTGTCCCTGTCAACCGCATTGCCCCCGCGCCTCTCTCCACAACAGAAATCCGCAACCGCCAAGCCCTAATCAACAAAGTTCATCGCTTCTGGATTGAAGGTGTTCTGGAGCATTCTCTGCATGGTCAAGTCCTCCTTACCCTTGGGCTAGAAGAGCGATCGCAGGCCCTTGCCCTGCCCTGGAACATCAGCTACGAGGCAAACACTGAGCCCATTCGCCCTCTGGATGCGGGTACCCGTGTATTCGATCTTTTTCAGCAGCTCGGCGAAGGGCGATCGCTTCTCATTCTCGGTGAACCTGGCGCAGGCAAAACAACGACTCTCCTGACCCTTGCCCGTGACCTGCTAGAACACCGTCATCGCGAGCAGACTCAATCCGGCCAGACATCCCCCAGCCAGACATACTTTACTCAGCGCATTCCAGCCATTTTCAACCTCTCTTCTTGGACAGGGGACACCATCGCCCAGTGGCTCATTACTGAACTCAACAGTAAATATCAGATTCCTAAAACCATCGGTAAAACCTGGGTCGAACAGCAACAGCTACTACTACTGCTTGATGGATTGGATGAAGTTCGCCCCGACCGGCGAGATAGCTGTGCAGCGGCTATCAACCAGTTTCATCAGGACTTTGGCCCTGAGCTGGTCGTCTGCTGCCGAATGAATGACTACAACGCCTTGGCGCAGAAGCTGGGTTTGCAGAGCGCGGTGTATGTGCGATCGCTCACCGATAGACAAATCTGGCAGTATCTCGAGCGCGCCGAATCGGGTCTTACTGGGCTCAAGTCTCTTCTCGAGCGTTCTGCGGCCCAGCAAGCTGACCAAACCGGGCAATCTCTGTTTGATCTGGCCAGGTCACCGCTCATTCTCAATATCATGGCCCTAACCTACCAGGGATTGAGTGCCAGCGATATTCCAACCTTGCATAAAGGAGAAAATTACTCTCAGCAGCTGTTTTCTGCCTACATTCAGCGCATGTTTCAGCGGAAAAATATCCCTAGTCCCTACAGTCAAAAGCAAACGCTTAAGTGGCTTCGGGCCCTTGCTCAAAATTTAACCAGCACCTCCCAAACCGTCTTCTTGATCGAACGAATGCAGGTGAACTGGCTCACCTCAAAGTGGCAGCGCGGTGCCTATATCGTGCTGATTTTTAGCTGCTTTTTGCTTTTTGCAACGACTATTGGCTTGCAAGTAGTGAGCCGCCATGCCCTACCGTTAGCACTCGTTATCGGCGGAGCGCTTTGTGTACAAATTTTTGGTCTGTACCGTATTGTTCCTGCCGAAACCCTCCGCTGGTCTTGGAAAAAAGCCAGCCGTTCGTTTTTACTCGGCCTAACGATTGGGCCTTTAATTGGCTGGGCGCTGAAACTCACATTTACCTATGTCTTTAGTCCTAAATACTGCTTCGCGATACCTGGATGCTTTCTCCATATCAGTTTGATTGGTCTGTCGTTCGGGGCTGTTTTGGGAATAACCTACGCTGTTATTCGAGGGCTGAGTGGCGCTCGTATCGCGACCGTCACCAAGCCAAATCAAGGCATTCGACAATCCGCCAAAAATGCCCTTCTGATTGCGATTGTGGCGACTATCGCGCCGCTGTTGACCTCTCTCTTTTTTGCGAATAGCACGTCCTCTACCTTTTGGGCCGCTGCGGGGCTTTCCTTTGGCCTTGCGCTTGGGGGCGGAGAAGCCTGTGCCAAGCACGGTGCGTTGCGCTTTGTCTTGTTCTGCCAGGGCCGTATTCCTTGGAACTATGCCCAATTCTTAGACTACGCAGCAAAGCGAATTTTCCTACAAAAAGTTGGTGGCGGTTACATCTTTGTCCATCGGCTGTTGTTAGAGCACTTTGCCAGCTTGCCACCAGTGAAATAGGGGGCCTTCTTAAAAACAGAGAACTGTTGCCTATGTAACACTTTTCTGCCCTACACTTCAGGCTGATCTATAAGAAAAGAGAAATGGTGTAATCATCTATCATTCACATATGTAACTTATATACCCTGATCGTCAATCTGCTTCAGCCCTTGACATGTATAAGAAAGCGCTGTCTCTCGGCTGGTGCGGATTAAATTTCACCTGTGTTTCTGTGCCTAAAGGAACAGACAACAACAGACAAGATGCGTTAGAACTAACAACAATCTCTTTTCTGTTCAGGTTGGTGAACCTGTTAGCAAACCTGGGCTTATTACCAACTCATTACTTTGGATTAATCAACCCATTACCATTTGCAATCGTTAATATTCCTTCGAGGCAATTTATATGGCTGTGCTGTGTCAACCAACAACCAAACTCAAGCAATTAACTGAAAACGGTACCTACTACGAGTACACTAAGGCCGCTGACCCCATTGGCGCGGGCACAATTTCCAGAATTCCGCTCGTGGAATTTGGCAGTGAGCTGCATGAAGCTGGGGGAACTCGGATTATTCCGTTAGATATTAGCGGTAGATTAGACTGCGAAGGCCCCGCTACTAGCCCTGCACTGTGCGCTAATTTTGTACGTATCCTCGCTGGGGACACACTATCAACAAGCTTCAACGCAACATCACAGCTGTTTTATGTGATGCGCGGACGGGGGCGCACAGAGTTTGAAGGCGCCACTATCCCTTGGGCAACAGGTGATTTTGTTGCTTTGCCAGCTGGCCAAGCAGCCTATCACTATGCGGTTACTGACACCGCTCTGTACCTAATCCAAGACGAGCCGCTGCTGCAATACCTTGGTGCCAAAGCCGATGTTCAGCGATTTAAGCCAACGCTCTACACCTCTGAGGCATCTCTCAAGGAGCTAGAGAAAGTCAGAGAAGAAGCTAAATTGGTGAATCGCAATCGTGTCAGCATTCTGCTAGCCAATAAAGCGATGGACCAAACGCTAACAGTGACCCACACACTGTGGGCGATGCTGGGCGTGATTCAAACGGGCTCGGTTCAGGCACCGCATCGGCATCAATCAGTAGCGCTAGATTTGATTCTGGACTGTGACCCAGGTTGTTACACGCTGGTCGGCACAAAGCTGAATGAAGAGGGCAAAATCATCAATCCAACACGCATCGATTGGAAACCGTATTCAGTGTTTGTTACACCTCCCGGCTACTGGCATTCTCACTACAACGAGTCTGGGCGGGAGGCTCACTTACTTCCGCTACAAGATGCAGGCTTGCAAACCTACCTGAGAACCTTGGACATTCAGTTTTGCGCTCCATAGTAGAGAGGGTCTTACTTGAGAGGGCCTTACTTGAGAGGGTCTTACTGTTCTGGTAGCGCGACTGTCCTTGCGGCACGCAGCAGATAGGCTCAAACTTGCTAGCATCAATCTAGCAACTTAGAATTGCACAGATCTCCTGTGTCGCCACAAACCCCATGCCCCGCTCCCCTCTTCCCTCTATACTGACGCCCGATTTAATTTCGCGGCAGCGCGAGATTGTTGAGGTTTTTCTCAAAAATGGGTGGGACTACATGCGACGGCTGCTCACGGGCGGTGCATCAGATGAGCCAGAACTGCCACCGCCTGCCGTATTGCGCAATATCCTCATTGAGCTAGGCCCGGTGTACGTGAAGCTTGGGCAGCTCCTGAGCACCCGGCCAGATTTACTGTCTCCATCCTATATTCAGGCACTAAGTGACTTACAGTCCACGGTGCCTTCAGTCCCTGCGGAGAAAATTGAGAGCTACATTCGGCAGAACTTATTGCGATCGCCTGACGAGGTGTTTTCGGCAATTGATTATGTTGCGATCGCAGCAGGCTCCATCGGTCAAACCCACAAAGCCACACTGCTCAACGGCAAAAAGGTTGCCGTCAAAGTGCTCCGTCCTGGCATCGAAAAACAGGTCGAGCGCGACATGGCTCTCATCAAAGACATTGCAGCCCTGGTATCTACTACTCAATTTGGCCAGCGCTACAATATCACCGATCTGGCCAAAGAGTTTAAAGCCGCCCTCACTGCTGAGCTCGATTTCACCTCCGAAGCCCGCTACACAGATGAACTTCGCCAAGATTTACTCGACAGTCCCTGGGTTGATTCCGAAAAGCTCACGGTTCCCAGTATCATTTGGCCCCTAACCAACAGCAAAATTCTCGTCATGGAATGGCTAGATGGGAAGCCCTTACTGCAAGCGCCACTCCCCAAAAATTCCAGGACGACACCCGCCAGCAACCCGCTAACGTCCAACAGCTTAGACCCAACCCACTGGTTCCCAAAGCCATCAGCGCCAAGCACATCTGATGATTTCGCCGCATCCAAAAATGAACGTGGAGAAATCACCACCCTTCTCTTCCGCGCTTTTCTCTCCCAATACTTTGTCACCGGCTTCTTCCATGCTGATCCGCATCCTGGCAACCTTTTCTACTTAGGCAACGGCCATGTTGCCATTCTCGACTGCGGCATGATGGGCCGTCTCGACCCACAAACGCGCGCCACCCTCACAGAGCTTGTGCTTGCCATCGTCAGCTCCGATGCTCAGCGCTGCGCTCAGCTCACCCTTCAGCTCACTGAACCACTAAAACCAGTCAATCTAGTCCGGCTCGAAAGTGACTACAACCGGCTGCTCGGCCGCTACTATGGCCTTGACCTTAGCCGGTTCAATACGGCAGAAGCCTTTGGTGCGGTGATTGAAACTGGCATTCGCAACCACCTTCGCTGGCCCGCGAACATTGGCCTGTTTACCAAGTCTCTGGCTAACTTAGAAGGTGCAGCCCGCCAGTTCGATCCTTCTATCAATCTCATGAACGAAATCAAACCGCTCATGGTTGATTTATTCCAGCGGCAGCTGGTCAGCAGTGACCCTTTGCAGCTGCTTCTGCGGACTGGTCTAGAGTTTCGCAATCTCTCTTTTTCAGCGCCTCGGCAGCTCAGTTTTTTACTCGATCGCCTCAACGATGAGACCCTTCAATGGAATGTGCAAGTACAAGGGATGTCAGGTCTCCAGCGCAGCTTGGAGAGAGCAGCCAATCGTCGAGCATTTAGCACCGTGGTCGCCGCATTAATTATTGGCGCTGCAATTATTTCCACCAGCCAGCAAACCGCACAGCTGCAATGGCTGAGCACACTGCTCTTTGCGGCAGCCTCTTTTCTGGGCCTATGGCTGATTGGCAGCATTTTAAGATCAGGTCGGTGGCAGTAGATAGCGCTCGCCAACCCTGAATCAGTCATTAACACGTATCAATACAACAGATAAGCCGATAGTGCCCTTACGAAACCCGTTCATAAACAGGGCAAATTATGAGTAACATAGATTACAAATAACGGATGCGTAGCCTTCCCCTGACAGTTATGATGAAATAATGTGGCTTAATCTTTTCGGATTTTTTCTGACTAAGCAGCGTTCCCTGGCAGCATCTTTTTGCAGCATTTTTATGGCATCCCTTGATTGGCACCCCTTAAGTGGCATTTCTAATTTTTGACTTTGACGGCACCATTGCCGATACATTAGGGACAATTGTGCGAATCACCAATCGCCTTGCGCCCGAGTATGGCTATTCACCCACGACGCCCGAAAAGCTAAAGTATTACCAATCGCTGAGCACACAAGAAATGCTCAAGCAGTCGGAAATCCCCCTATTCCGACTGCCTTTTTTGTTGCGGCGAGTACGCCGAGAAATGGGCATTGAACTAGAGACCGTTTCTCTCGTTTCAGATTTGGAGCCTACGCTCAGAGAGCTGGTCGCTAGAGGTCATCAGCTGATGATTATGAGTTCCAACTCCAGTAAAAACATTCATCGCTTTCTCCAGCGTCATCAAATAGACGATATTTTTATTTCTGTGCAAGGGGGCGTTGGTCTATTGAGCAAATCACGAGTACTCAAGCGAATTGTTCAGCGAGGCGGGATAGACTTTTCTCAAGTGATCTACATCGGTGATGAAACCAGAGATGTGGACGCGTCCAGCCGAATCGGTATCCTGATTGCAGCTGTCACATGGGGGTTTAGCAGCCGGGAGGCACTCGCCAACCAAGCACCAGATTTTTTGCTCGACCATCCCAGACAGCTAATTAGCGCGGCCCAAACCCTCGTAAACCCTAGCTGGGTTCGCAGTGCATATCGCCCCAGTGACAAACCACTGGCGGCTGTATCAACGATTTCCACGCAAATTGCACCAGAAGGACAGTAGAGAAGTCACGAGATTGAGTCACGCAAATGGTGCTTAGAGTTAACCCTAATGAAACCCTAAGCCTCATTTCCAAGCCGGGTGTGACAGCAGTGAGTCCAACATTCTCACCCCTCGCAGTTGGTTTGATAGCGGCAGATGCCCAACAGGTGCTGTCAAGTCCCAAATAAACTCGCCAGGATAGCGTGTCCACTTTCCCTCGCTCGATTTCCAAATAAGCTGAGTCCATAGCCGCTCCCAGTCTTGACCTAGGCGCATCCACAGCTCGTGCTGCTTACTCCAGCCAAACTTATCTTCTGAGTACAACCGCCACAGCGCGTCGATCGTTTGTAGGTCTGTCACCGAAAATTGACTCACTTCAGTGAAGTAAACCCACTTACGTTGAACCGCTCGCTCACCCGCTAGCTCACACAGCTTTTGAGTTGTTAGCTTGTCAGCAGCTTGGTAATCGCGCTTGATCAGGAACTGCTGCAAGTCACCATAGTCCACATCCTGCTCAGACTTCGGTGTCATTAAGCCAGATGGAGCTTCCTGCGCGATAAATAGCTTAGCGGCTTCGGAGGATGATTTATAGAGGGACTGATAGGCGCTGCCGTGGGCTGCACTAGGCCGACCTTGCATACCCAAACGGACAAAATCGATAAGGGCCTGGTCACCTGCCTCTTCTATTAAGGACAGGTCGTTGATGGCCTGAAGTTGTTTTTTGAGATTGTCTTTGGAGAGGGTCGCCTTCAGGGCATCAAGATCAGTCAAATCAATAGCGTTGGAAGACATACGTTATGAAAACAAAGGCGTCTGAAACAAAAGTGACTTGCTACAGCTCACTGTGAACAGAAACAGAGTATTTTACCGGCTCAACAATAATATAGGACTTCGGTAACGCTCAGCCATTCTGCCAGATGGTTATGACAGCGCTGGGTAATACTGTCGTCGGATAGTTTACTGGCTGGAGTCATGAGAGTGCATGTAGCCATTCTCAAAAGCGTAGCGAATCAGCTGAGATCGATTTTCAACCGAAAGCTTACTCAAAATATTGCTCAGGTGAGTTTGCACCGTCCGTGGACTAATAAATAAGCGATCGCCTATTTTCTTGTTGGTATAGCCTTGAATGACTTCCCAAAACACTTTTTCCTCTGCTGGCGTTAGCGGCAGCGGGACTTTCTCCTGAGGGGCTTCAGAGCTTGGCTGCTGCAGCGCACGTTCAATTTCAGCAAAAATTCGGCTAGCACGAGCAAGCTGGGCTTCTATTTTCGCGATCAGCTCTCGGGGATGAAAGGGTTTGACCAAGTAATCATCAGCGCCGATAGTATGGCCTTGAATTCGATCTTCTAGGTCACAGCGCCCAGAGAGAAAAATAAAGGGAATGAGCTGTCCAGATTCCGTTGCTCGTACCTTCGTACAGAGCTCAAATCCATTCATTTCGGGCATGACGACATCTGAAACGATCAGATCTGGCACATCTCTAATAAAACTATTGTATCCCTCTAACCCTGACGTTGCATTGCGTACGATAAACCCACGATCCTGGAGATAGCGGGTGAGTGCGGCCCTGAGAGTGCTATCGTCATCAACGATAAGAATCTTTTGCATTCTGCGACTGTTTAAACCAAATACTTTGGTCGACGTGGATAAATAATGCTGAAGACCAAAGTCAAGTCCGTCACCTGAGCCATCCTAAACAGGCCAGATATACCTCAATTGGGTATCAGTCGGGGATGAATAGAGCCGGGCTTGGATACGGTAGGTTACTTGACGTTCTCTATGTGAAGCTTCCCTAAAGAAACTATATATTGCAAAAGGACCCGCTTTGATGATCTTTCTGTAAGGTTAGCGCTCTACAGAATCAGTCATGTCAGTCAGTCAAAATAAGTGAGGCAAGGCTTTCAGGATAGAAGCCTTGGGCAATCACAGGAAATGTCTCACGTTCCCCGTAACGTCTGCAGCATAACGAAGCCAACGCTTTGCGTCGCCTTTGGCACTACACATGGGAGAAATGTATCTATTCCACGCGTTACTGATCGCAGCAGTAGCACCTGCTTCCAATCGCCATGCTTTAACGTCTCGGGTTAATAGCGGGGCCTTGATCTGGCTGAACAGACGAGGGGGCTGTGTATATGGTGGTTGGAGTTGCAGCGCTAGGGGAACCTACAGCGGGTGTGGGTGCTGAGGCAGGCGCTACTACTTGACCAGCCGACGGTGTGGCAGACTGATTGTTTGCCGGTAGGCTATAAGGACTTCTGGTCGGTTGCTGAGGGGCTATGTTGAAGGTTGGCAGCCGAGAAGTAGCCGGAACCTGATACCCAGTCGTCCCGACGGGGGGTGACATTTCTGGAGTTGTGCGAATAAATGAACCAGGCACAGAACTTGCCGCGGGAAGCGCCTGTCCAGGTGCCACGTTACTACTACTACCCAGTAGGTCACTACCTGATTGACTAGTCGCGTTGCTGCTGGAAGAAGGGCTCTCGCTAGAACCTGAGGAGCGCTCAATCTCAGCCAGGGCAGCTTGGCGTCTTTCTAGAGCATCCGCTAAAGCACTGGTATTGGAAGTAGGCGAAGAGGTATTGGCCAAGCCATCGCCAAAGTTGAAGCTTGAACCGCTGCTGCCCACGGCTGAACGTGTCGTCGGCTGATTAGGATTTGAAAAGACAGAAGACTGGCCAGGGGTGATAGTCGTTGCAGTGCTTGGTGCACCTGGAATGGGGTAGGCATTTAGATCGAGTCCTGACCCTGACGTCTCTGAGTTGGTCGCTCGCGCCTCTGAATCGGGGGCATCAGGATTAATTTGGCTAGTGACACGGGCAGTTCCTTCCGGGGCACGCGAGCCATTGAGCAAAACATCTAGCGTGCCGATTTCAGATAGCTGAGCTTCTTCCTCTGCTGTCAGTGTGGAATCGGGTGTGAGGTCAGTAATCGGTTCACGACTAAACCAGTCGGGATTACGGTAATATTCCCAGACAAATTTCCCAAGCAAAGCAAATACTGCCAGCGGTATCCATAGGGCTGGATTTCCCAGTGGCTTAAGACGAGCGGGCAAATATCTTATAAAGGCAGGTTTAGCCATAGTACAAAGCCGGGTTCAGTATTCTAATTTGAAATTCTAATTTGAAATCTGACTGGAACTGCTTAGACCTAGTCCGTGAAGACTTGCCCTCTTAGGATGACCATCATTGATGAGCATCATTAAAGAAATCATGCCAATCATGGCTGCCGATAGTGAAGGTATTGCTAGCAGAAGATAGACGCTGCTTATATTGAATGTTAGCAAACGGCGCTAGAGTGTGTGAATTTCTTACGGCACCAATGGATAAGCGGCTGTGAATTTCTTACCGTAGGAATACGATAAATTTTGGTGTGATTACGGGCAAAAATCTGCTCTTGTGAAGTTCGACATCGCCAGGCAGGGCTCTATTTGTACTGAAAACATACCCATAATTAGACGAAATTAGCTCATTTGGGCTGGTTTCACGATAAAAGCGTAGCGTATATAACCTTCTGATTTACGTAAAATCACGTATAAAAGCACAAGCTAGTTTTTGAGTCGTTTTTATCGGCTATTCAATGCGCTAAAAGCATTTTATGATGTGTAACTATCACTACTTATCCGCCATGGTTTCCTCATCTTTTTCTGATGCAACTGTCGGTATAGATACGATTACGCAACTGCCCGGCACTGTACTGCTGCCGCCCGTTCGTTCTGAGGCGTTTGTTAGCCAGCGCCATGAGGTCAATCCTGCAATGGCCTTAAACCTGCTCAACGATATCCAATCTCAAATTTTGCAGTGGCAGGAGCAGCTCAGGCAGCTTGTACAAGCACTGCACACACTACATGCCCAGGGTCCTATGGTCGAGGGCTGGTTGGAATCATCTGCTGATACCGGGCAAATGCCGCAAGGTCACGACACTACGCTGTTGCGTCATGGGGATACCGATGCCCTGCTGCAATATATCGATTCGCTGGATCAGCATATGCCTGAACCTGCGTCAGCTGCAGACCACAATTCAGAAACCGCCTACCGACTGTGCAGCTTGGACGAAAACGGGCAGGTGCGATCGCAGCCCTGTCCTCCGGAGCAAACGGGGGTAGTCAGCATTGCCATTGCCCGATACCAAAAATTCAAGCAGCTCCTCGATCAAAAAGAGGTGATAGACGCCAAGCTCAAGCAAGCTGTAGAACAGTTAACAAAAGTGCGATCGAGCCTGTAGCATCCTTATTATGCATCTTATGCTTCGCTTTCCTATTCTTCACTTTGCCAGCGCTTAATTGCTTGCTGGGTCGGTTCATAGGCTGTCGTGCCAGCAGGTACAAGCACCGCCGCTTGAATAGCAGCCCGCCGCCGACCTTGTGCCGCTCTGGCTTGGGCAATGCTAAAGATTCGCCGACTCCACTCGTCTGCTAACCGCTGAGCCGTTTCGTATTCAGGATGCTCAATGGGCACCTCACGAAGTTTGACGATGCCCTCTTGGTAGGTGCTGGCTTGCCCCGAGCGGGGAATGGCCTGCGCGGCAGTGATAATTTCACGACTGTTTTGGCGCTGCTGCCAAAATACGATGCGATCTTGGGCCTTTTGACGAAATTCGCTGTTGTCGTAGGGCATGACGTTGGCCGCTGCGATCGCCCCATCCAGGTTACCGCTAGTCGCTCGACCTTCTGCAATGTCCAAAATAATTTGGCTCCAGCTGCGAATGTCCCGTTGAGCCTCCTCGTAGTAGGGCTCACCGGGCTGAATTCGTCTGGCTTTAGCGATCGCATCGCTAAACTGTGAGGCTTGCGTCGGCTGAATCGAAGTCCGCGCGTCGGTCAGTAAAGAGGCATTGTACTGTTGGGCTTCGGCAGCACCTGCCCGCGCTTCTGAAAGAACTGCAGCAAAGGCGCTATCCCGCTCATCTTTAGGTACCTGTTGCAGGATAATCAATGCTTCTGAATATTGACGCTGCTCTAGCGCCGCATTGGCCTCGGCTAAGAGCGCTTTTGTCTGCGGCGAAGTGGCATCATCTGTCGTTTCAGCAGCCACATTTGGCGTTGTCTCAGTGGCTGTGGCCGTTTCATCTTCCGTTTCAGCGATCTCAGCCTCGGCAGATGCGTCCTCAGCAGCTTCCGATGTGCTATCCGCATCCGTATCGGAAGCTATCGTGTCATCAGATTCAGGCTCGGAAGTTCCAGCATCAGCGGATTCGAGATCGGTCGAATCCGACTCAGCAGGGGATGTTTCCGCACCTGGGGCAACAGCGGCTACCGGTTCTTCATCCGGAGATCCATCCACAGGCGTATCTGCAACGTCTGTGTTGTCTTCGCTATCTGGCCTATTTGCCAATGTTGCAATTCTGTCTGTAAGACCAACCCATGCTGTTCTTACGAAGGGCTGCTTTAGCAGAACACCTATCATTAATAGTGCTAAGGCCGCTAATCCCCAGTTCCGCAGCTTGGCACCACTCACAGCAGAACCGGGCGCATCTTTTGAAGTTGAAACAATTGCACTGGGCTTAACAACAGCTAAGGCAGACTCGTTAGCATCGCTACGCTTGTCATCTGGATTCAATGTACTGCCGTTTGTGTCGGGATTAGAGCCGTTAACATTGGACCCTGAATGACGACTGGCCCCCGCCGTTGCTAACAGCGTCCCGCCAGACCCTGCGAGTACTGTGGAAGTCGCACCACCAGAGGATGAGCCACCCGCACTTACATCACCCGCACCTACATCCGAACTACCCACGGCTGCTTCCGCAGTCTCAGACGGTGCAACCTCCTGAGAGACGACATCTGCGACCAAACGACTCTCAGGAATCACGGCATTCATCCGCTGATCGTCTTTGATCAAGCTCACTGGATTCTGGATAGGGCGCCAGTGGTGTTCGCATAGTTCAGGCAAGCGCTGACTCACGTATTCGCTGATTTCAGCAAGGGTCTGACACTTTTGTTGTAAGCCCTCTAACAGTGCTGCAGTAAATAAACCATGACGCACACCAAATGTTTCGTGCGAGTACTGTTCTGGCTGACAGGAAAGGAACAGAGGCACGCCATTTGATTCGGCCAGAGACATCACCTGACGACCGATCGCCTGCCCCGAAAAAGAGCCTTGCGAGCGATTGATATCGAGAACTAGAACCGTTTTATCCGTCGGCAGCTGGGCTAACGTTTCGACCAAATCAGCCGCTGCTAATCCCGTTTCCTTAATTTTGCCGGGATCGCCATCAATCGGCATCAAGTAATCGTCGCCATCGAGCTGAACACCATAGCCACTGAAGAAGACCCAGAGAACGTCATCGGCATTGGCCTGCTGAGTTATGGTCTGCACCCATTCAGAAAGCGCCGGTTTATCGGGATAAACCACCTGATGGCCCACAGAAGTCGCTAGGTCACTCAGCAGCACACAGTTTTCTGCCGGAATGCCAGCGGTTTCTGTGAAAAAGCGATGCATAAACAGCGCATCGTTTTGGGCATGCATAAGCGGCTGCAAATGCCGATATTGGTTGATTCCGATGGTGATGGCCCAGTAGTTAGCCATTAAACGTCTCCAGACTTATAGCGGTGGTGGTAGCGGTGGCAAAGCAACTTCCCTCTCTCAATGGAAGAAAAGGCCCAATTAGAAGAAAGGCCCAACAAAACAATCAAAGGAAAGGTCGTGCGCTGAGTGATGGCGTTGTGCTGTCATTGCAATATAGCGTTTCGATAAATACAGCTGACTATGCTTTATAAACCGGCCTACTCCCCACTTTTAATCAAAAAAATTGGGTATATGCTGTAGCTAACATCAGCTGCAACCGCGAGGCCCAAACGGAAAAAAAGGAAAACCGATTTTGAGCAGGCCGTATTTATCTGCCCCCAGAAAGTATCACAACCCTCGCGATTGTGCAGCAGAGTTTTTGAAAAAAGTGTAGGGAGATCTTCTAAACTGGGAAACTTGTTAGGTAAAGCCCAATACTCAAGTCGCCCGTATTCCCCCTCCCAAGGTGCTAGCTAAGCGCCCACCTAAACTTCAAGGCTCAGTACCTTCAAAAACACGGCTCTTGTAGCCAGTCTAAAACTTATCTTTTGATGTAATCGCATGTGGTCAACTCGCTATCCCACCCGCTCCCAGTGGCCTGATTCAAGCCATACTCACCAACCGCCTAGAATTCGCAAGCGCAGGCGGCCGAGCGTTTGGCAGCGCTCACTTTTATCAGCAGGGTTGGTGGCTATCCTTGGCGGTACAGGAGTATGGCTAACTGAAGCCCTCATTGCACCTCAGGCATCTCAGGCTTACACGTCTCGCCTTGATTTATTTTTGGCCAGAGAAAGCGGCGAGACCTACGACACCTTGCTGCGTAGGGCCGAAATGGCTGCCCGAGCCGGTGCCCAGCGCAGCTTTGACCAAGATCTGCTCACGACGAATGTGTCGGTTAATGTGGTAGTGGAAAGTGAGGGGATTACGGTGCCTATTTTGGCGCTGAGAGTTGACCGAGAGGAATGGCGGACTCGCCCCGAGACTTACTACTGGGCAACGTACTATCGCACGGCAGAGTCGCTACTCAATGCGCCTCCAGGTGCATTTGGACTGTAACGTTATTGAACTGCGACGTTATTGAGCTGTGGCGTTATCGCATTGAAAAACTGTCGGGATCACCGATAACTTCTAAGCCAATCGTTTCACCCGCAACAATGACGGACGTAATGTCGACCTGGATGGGCAAGTTTTTAAGGTCGGCAAGCGGATTGACAGCATTGGACAGGCGTTGGGCAGCGATCAAACTGATATCGATCCCCGCCGCACTCACTTCACTCACCTCAAACCGCAGCTGGGTACCGTCACCAACTAAATCGCCTGTCACATCGACAGTGATGCCCGGTGGCACAGAATAGTCACCTAGCTGAGGGCGAATGCGTAGAGTAGCTTCGTTGGGAGATCGCAGGATCACTTCAGCCTCATTCACATTGCGATAAGCTTCCAAAAAATCGGCTAAATCAGGCGTTTTAATCACCGCTGTTAGCTGCGCATCGCTCACCTGAGTGAGGCGTTCAGCTGATTTGTCGTATACGACCCCTTGCAAATCGAGGGCTAGCCGGTCAATGACAGGGGCCCCTTCGGGGCGGACCCGCTCACCCACAGCTGTGACTGAATCTGCACTGCCAGCATTGATATTGAGACCTTTAATGTCTACGTCATAGCTTTCAGCTGGACCGACATATTTGGGGAGCTCTCTTTCTAATCCTTGCTCCACTAGGCTAGTAGGTGTGCAGGCAGCTAGTGCCCAGCTGGTAAATCCCACTGCAACCCACGTTCTAGCTCGGCAAATAAAGGGCTTATGGGCCTTCATCCTTCGTCTCACCCGCATTGTGTTCCGCCCTTCGTCTAGGCGCTGGTGTTTAGGAAATGCAGTTGCCATGTCAATCCCCTGATTAAGCGTGATATTGCTTATCTGCTTCGCTTTTAGTGCACCCCAGACTTGGATCTGCCTTTAAGCCGTCGCATTTAAGCTATCAACAGAGTTTGTCCCATCAGTGGCCTTAACCTACCCCCAAACTGACAAATATCAACACTGCCGTTGCGGAATCGTAGCGAAATAAAAATGATTGGTTAAGTCTAAAACAGATCTCCTCCAAGATATCTCAGGTGATCTGACTCACAGCAGTAGACGATTATAAACTTATCCATGGGTAGCAACCGAGAGCTTATCTTTTATATAGTTCTATAAACCATAGTTAAGATTTAGACCAACCAGTAGACGGCAAACATTGACACCTCCACATAAAACGCTACGTGAAAGGCTGCATAGATTGCTGAGTCAGTGTATGTCACTGGCCATGTGGAAAGAAGAGCTTCAGGCGATTTTACGCGGCGCGGCAGGCAGCTTTTTATTTGGCATTCCACTGCTATATACCGTTGAGGTGTGGGCTATCGGTTCGTCTACCAATGCATTGAGGCTACTGGGGGTACAGGCCGCCACCTTTGTGGTAGTTCTGCTGCTCACGCAAATCGAGGGATTTCGGCGCTCGCTAACGATTAACCCGCTCGAGACAGTACTAGAGAGTATGGAGGCATTGGGCATTGGGATTGTTTGTGCTGCGATCGCACTACTGCTTTTACGCCGCATCACCCTCGAAACGCCCCTTTCAGAAGCTCTCGGTAAGCTTATCTTTGAAGGCGTCCCCTTTTCCTTAGGCGTCACCCTTGCCCGCTCTACCCTTACCCGCCGACGATCCAATGAACGTCGCACGCTAGAAACCAATTCAGCTATCAGTCCTGCTGCAGCCTCCCTGCCACCGGCTGCGCTTGACCTGGGCAACAGTATTAGTAGCGCCCTAGGCGATACCCTCGTCGATATCGATGCCACCCTCATCGGTGCGATCGTCATCGCCTTTAGCATTGCACCCACCGAAGAAATTTCACTCATTGCGGCGGCTCTGCCGCCACTGTGGCTCATTCTCGTGATGGTGGCCTCTCTTTTGATTTCATATATCGTTGTTTTTGCATCAGGCTTTACGGATCGATTTGAGCGGGCTCAGCGAGGGTTATTGCTGAGCCCAATTACCGAGACGTTGGTGGCTTATGTCGTGGTACTCATTGCGTCTACTCTTATGCTGGTATTTTTTCAGCAACTGACGAGCAGTGACCCTTGGCAAGAGTGGCTGAGCAGTGTCATCGTCTTGGGGCTACCAGCATCAGTGGGGGGCGCTGCTGGCAGGATTCTGGCGTGATCGTCAGGAAAAAGCTGCAGTTAGTTCGGGAATTCCTGAAGCTAAACCGTTATTTGACCCACCCTCTAACCCGCCCATAGTTAGGGAGAAATCAAGGAGAATCCCCAGCATCCTGGGCTTTTAGAGATTTCCCTAATCTTCTCGATCAACGGCAACAAAGCATTTCAGCACTAATTCGCTTCGGTAAAAGTTTGTTGGCTATAAATTGCAGATGATTTCAAGCCCCCAGGAGATCTCTCATGCAGCAAACCCTTGCAAAGCCAGACCGTGATTTTCTCACGAAGCTCAGCGCTATCGATTTTGGTCCCATCGCCTATAAGCTCATGCATCCGGATGAGGGTGAGCCCTGGGATTTAGCACGTATTACCCGTGCGGTAGAGCAGTATCGTCGATTTTTGTTTCTCTCAAAGCATTACCCCGATAGTCGAATTGTGCCGTCTCGGGAAGTGGATGAGGTGTGGCATGTGCACATTCTAGATACAGCGAAGTATCGCGAAGATTGCGATACGCTTTTCGGTCAATTTATGGATCACTGGCCCTACTTTGGGCTGAGAAATGAGGCAGAAAAGGCAGAGCTTGATGAGGCTTTTTCTGAAACGCAGCAGCTGATGGAAGCGCACTTTGGAAAGGCTTAGTGGGAAGAAGCAAGTGTAGGAAACAGCAGGTTGCATTAATCCTGCTGGGGTGAAAACTGAGGTGAAAGCTGAGGTAAATTTTTAGGGCCAAATCCTTGATTCTAGAGAGTGTGAAGCAACTGGCCAGTGAGCTTCTCTTCGATTAGAACTTGGAGAACGCTGTGAAAAATTCTTACCAATCTCTCTGTGATGCTTTCGAAGGCGATCGCAGATCAACGCTTGTATCTAAGCTGGTTGACCAGTACCAGTGGCAGCCAGAAAAGGCCAGTAAGGCTATCGATGAGTACGTCATGTTTTTGTATATTGCCTCACTGAATATCGGTGTGCACTTGGTGCCTACACAGGACATTGATTGTGTTTGGGAAACTGATATTTTGCAAAGTACCGCGCAGTACGTACAAACCTGTCAAACCCTCTGCGGACAGATTATTCACCATATCGGTACAGCTGAAATGCAAAAGGTCCACACACCGGCTGGCGCAGAAGCCGCTTTCGCTAAAACTAAAGCTTTATTTCGCCAGTATTTTGGTCAGACAAGCCTGTGTGGAGAACTGTCGCCCGCAGCCTGTGGCCTTCTCTAACCCTTTTCCTTTGGTTTTAGACCCCTTAGTTCCAGCGTAGAGAGGCCTTATAGTGAGACGTCTGTCAGCCAAGCCTGCATTTCTCTAGCCTGCGGCTGCATGCCCAAGGTTTCAAAGCAGGCTTTGGCTTGCTGACTCCAGTTTTGAAAGTTAGCAAGGTTACCTCTGAGACGTTCTAGCTGAGCTTTAGAACGAAGGTGAAAGGCGTGTGATCGCTTATCTTGCCGGTGCTCAAGTATTGACCAGCTCTTAGCCAATAGCTGTTCTGCAGCATCGAGATCAGTTTGTTGTAAAGCAATATCCACCAGCCAGTTAAGAATATAGACTTCTGCCTGTCTGGGTGTCTCTTCTGGCGCTGATGTCAAACGCTCTAGCAGTGCCTCATAAAGAGATTTTGCCTGGGCATAGTTGCCCTGACGGTAATACAGTTGGGCTGTGTAATACCCTATTCGCATCTGCTGTTGAGTTTGTTCTTTGGGCGGTAATATCGCTGTGCTGACAAGAGATTCTGCCATGGTTAACCAAAGCTGCACTTGCGAAAGATTATTTTGAAAGAGGCATAAAATGGCAGACTCAATAGCCAAATCTAGCTGAAAGACAGTGTCGGCTTCGTGGCGATATTCCCAGGCCTGTGAAAAGTATTGTGTGGCAGTCTTTAGCTGATGCGGCTGGCCCATGAGCGTTAGGGTCCAGCCGAGATCGCGTAGGGCTTTCATAGTTGTGAGGGCATCTTCTTTTTGCTGTGCGATCGCCAGCCACCATCTCAACCACGCTAGGCGTTCATTCCAGTAACCTCGCAGATGCGTGTAGCCCCGCAACCCATCCCATATCGGCTCAAAGTCTTCATAGCGATTGTTGGCAATGCACCATTCCACCACAGCCTGTAGATTTTCCCAAACAGCATCGATGGCACTGTAGTCGTGCCATTCTCGCCAGTTCAAATGCCGGTAGGCACCCAGCCAGTTGCTATGCCAGGTCATCCACCGCTCTCTGGTGGGCACTTCCGCTGGGGTTGATAGCTGAGTCAGCATATATTCACGGGTCAGCGGCAGCATAGAAAAAGAGTTATCAGCCGGGCCGGGCGTGAGCAGGGCTAACTGCTTAAGGGTCACCAAGCTTTCTGTTACCGCCGGGTCTGTTAACTGAGCAATATAAGTGAGTGCTGAGACAGGTGCGGGGCCAGGAAATAGGGCCAAGATCATCAGCATACTGTAGGCCGGTTGCCCTTTGAGTGAGTTGACAGTGCTCTCAAGGTAATAGCGACAGTAGTCACTGGCTTGGAGGGTCAGCGCTGGTAAAACGGTTGGGATTGGGTAGCCCGCAGCGACTCGGCCTAGGGCATATACGACCGCCGCCGGGACGCCACCTGTGTGGGCATAGAGGCTGCGGGTGTTTTCCTCACTCAGTGAAATCGCCTTCAGCGAAGCTTGATGCTGAATAAACTGTAGGCTGTCTGACTCGCTCAAAGCTTGCAGGGGGATGATGGCATCCATCGTGAGATGGGTGCGACTGGTGACGATGGCTTTGACAGTAGTAGGCAGCTCATAGAGAAAAGAAAGAATGGCTTGCTGATCATCTGGTTGAAGCGATTCCAAATTGTCGATAATCAGCAAGGTTCGCTGCCAGGACAGCATTTCATAGGTGTTTTCCAACTGATGCTCAAAGTCTCCTACAAGGAGGTCTGGGCGCTTAAGGGTTTGAGCGATCGCACGAAAGAGATCTTGCAAGGTACGACTATAGCGGTAGCTGGGCAAAATTCCCTGTGGCGTTAGGCGCTGCGTTTTAGCTGAGACAAAAACCATCACAGAAAAGGTGTCGTCCGCAGGATGCTCGCAAACAGCTTGCCGACGAGCTAAACAAAGATGAGCCGCCTCTATGGCGATAGCCGTTTTCCCAATTCCACCAATACCCGTCAGACTAACGCGCGAAACAGGATGGGCTGGCTCTAAAAACAACATCAGCTGCTCGAGCACTTGCTTGCGACCAATAAACGTGCCGTAATCTCTAGCAGGAAGGTTGTGATAGGTCGGCCAGTCGGTAGGCGAAGACTGTAATGGGTCAGACTGTGTTGACCCAGGCTGCAATGACCCGGGCACTGACGCTGGCTCTGATTGTATTTCAGTGCTGGCCTGCGAAATAGTCTTATCAATCTTTTTTTGAGAAGCAGCTTGTTTTGTAGCGGCCTTGCGCTGCTGCCAGAGTTCGTCAAAGGCGATGAGATTTTTGTTGGTGGAGCGGTGCCAAAGTTTGAGAGTGAAATGCCAAAGACTAGTGCCTTGGGTGCGATCGCGATTATCTTCTAGTCGTCCTACAAAGTCTTTTAGCGATCGCAGATCCTGCTTCAAATGCTCTTTGGTCTTGGCATTTACTGTCTGTGAAACCAAAGCTGCCAAAAAGCGAATCTCTGTCTTTACGATTAGTTTAGGCGCTGACGTCTCTAAATCTACCCACCGGACACGGATTTTACTTTCAAGATGCTCACAGTCTGCTAATTCATGATTGGCGAAGTCAATGAGTCGCTGAAGTAGATAGCGCAGTCGTTGACGTACGGTTTCACTTTTATTGAGCTGAGGCATCCTATCGGCACCGTAAAGTGAAAAGCCAGAACAAAAGTCGCTTTTCACGTAACAAGATCACTTAATTAAGGTAGCAGTTTCCCCCATTTACTTCAGGAACTCCCGAAGTTTGACATCCTTTCCCTAAGCTATATCCCGCTTGTTAAGAGGGTTATAGCGTTTCTCAACTTTCCTTGATTGCGACAGTGAGTCACCGATAGATTCTGGGCATAGGCAAAACTTCCTCTACCAGCCTATGAAAGGAGAAAAGATGGAAAATACAGTTACGAATAACAATGCTGCTAGCTGCTTGGCTTGGATTAAATCGTCTGAAAGTGCTAGTTGCTTAGCTTGGATTAAATCGTCTGAGAGTGCTAGCTGCTTGGCCTGGATTAAGCAAGGTGGCAACGTAGCGCAGAGACCCTCAGTTTCTCTCTGCTTGGAGAATCTCGAAGACTCGCTGAGCTAAAAGCACTGAACCGAAAACCACACGGCAGGTTTCGGTTCGACTGAACCGAAAACCACACGGCAGGTTTCGGTTCGCAGGTTTTGAATGGTCAGAGGGATGAAAAGAGTTCGTCCCTCTATTCACTTTATAGAGACGCGAGGGAAATATGGCTACGAAAAGTGGGTCCTACCATTACGATAGTTTTGCCGAAAAAACGCAGGTTCAAGAATTTGAGAGGCTGTATCGACAAGCGTCTACGCTGCTCGATACAGAGCGCCAACTCTGGCCTGATATGGGGATCGTTACTGGCCAGCGAGTTTTGGATTTAGGCTGCGGTTCTGGTGTGATAACGCGCGAGTTAGCAAAGCAGGTGTATCCGGCACAAACAGTAGGAATGGATATTAGTCAAGCTCTTATAGAAAAGGGGCTTCGTATATACGCAGAGCGTGGTCAGCGCAGTCAGAAAAATATCCGTTTTCAACAGGGTAGTGTCTACAGTCTCCCTTTCGCTGACAACAGTTTCGATATTGTCTATGCTCGGCTGTTGTTTCAGCACCTAACTGCCCCCCTGGAGGCGCTCACTAATGTTTTACGCATTTTGAAACCTGGCGGAAAACTATGCATTTTGGATGTCGACAAAGGCTGGTCTAGCCTTTACCCAGAACCCAAAAGTTCGCTCGAGCTAGACGAAGCTATCATCCAAAAGCAGGTTTCTCAGGGGGGCGATCCATGGGTAGGCAGAAAACTGAGCCATTATTTAGCGTCAGCAGGATTCGAGACCGTTAATACTAGAGTAGAGCTAGTCGACAGCAACCGCTTAGGTTTAGCTCATTTCTTTGGAATGTTGGCTTTCGGTGGGTCAGACCGCTCAGAAGAAAGTGAGCTTGCAGCACTGCAGGAAAAATTTCGACCAGATGTTCAAACATTGCTAAGAGATCCCTCTGCTTGGGCAGGATTTGGCTTATTTGTAGCAACAGGCCGTAAAGCGACTCACAGAGCACTTCCAAATTGAACAATTAACTCGAACGACGTTCTTTTAACCATTGCTTCATTTGATTAGCGGCTGTTGTCATGCCTAACCTTTCAAACTCTTCTTTGGCCAGTGTCGCATAGTTGATAAAGGGCTCTATCTGAGCCCTCTTTTCTGTTAGCAGGGCTAGCTTGTGATATGTTGTTGCGGTCAGACGCCTATCTTTGTGTTGCGTTGCCATTTCTGCAGTGAATTGTAGTAGCTCCTCAGACTCGTCTAGCTCTCCCTTGTGCATGAGAACTAGCCCAAGCCATCCCTTAGAGTAAGCAATTAGCCTCTGCCAGTGTGACGTTTCTGCCAAACTCAAAGCTGCTCGATAAGAGTTTTCAGCAGTCGCATAATCCTTTTGGCGAAGCGCGATCTCGCCAGTGTAGTAATCGACTATGCACTGTCGTTTACCACTACTAAATTGGGTGGCATCCTCAATTTCATTATTTCTCTTCAACCAATTTCGAGCTTCTTCAAACAAATTACGTTTCAAACAAGATATTGCAAGGTAGATTATGAGCCCAAGTTTAATTGTTGTAGAGGATTGAGGACACAGTTCCCAAGCATAACAGAGTAGTTGAAAAGCCTCTCCTTTCGTATCTGCTTCCTCAACATGTAAGAGTGTCTGTCCTTTAAAGAACATCGCTTTTGCTAAGCCAGCGGTATCCTCTCGTGCTCGAGCCATTTTTATTAGCTCATCCATCCAAGATTTACGCTCTGCCCAGTAGCCTCTTTCTATAGTGTAATCCTGTATTCCATCCCACAGCGTCTGAACCGACTCGTATTCCTCTGTTTCAATACACCAGTTGACTAAAGCCCGGACATTATTCCATTCTGGCTCTAGACTGCTATAGTCGTGCCACTCTTGCCAGTTCTCAGAAAAAGGTTTTACGAGCGTTGAGTACCACTCAATCCACCGCCCTTGAGCAGCTTGTTTAAACGCGGAATTCTTATCAAGCTTGGAGCGGATAAATTGCTTGGTAAGTGAGTGTAGAGAGTAGTAGTTTGAGTCGAGCTTGTTAACAAGTGAAAGGCGGTAAAGGCTAGATAGTTCTTGACCAGATTCTTTAGCCGTATGAGGCAATCCTGCAATGTAGTTAGCAGCTGGGGCTGAGAACTTTCCAGAAAATAATGTAATCGCCATTAACATCTGGAAGGCAGACTCATTATGTATCTGCTTTATCGACGCTTCCACGCAGTAGCGTGCCATTTCGCTGGGCTGGGCTGCAGGGCTAGCAGTGCCAAGTTCTGGCAGTTTGTCGTAAACGGAAAGATAGCCAATGCTGTAGGCCATGGCTAGGGGGAGGCCACCACTGAGGCGATATATTTCTTGGGTTTGCGATCGCTTCAGCGCCACCAGCTTCTTTTTTGCCTGGTGCTCAATGAGCGAACATCCGGATTTTGCACTCAAATACTCCAGCGAAATCATTCGACCAACGCCGAAACGGGTGCGGCTAGTAAGAATGACTTTGACCGACTGGGGGAGCGATCGCACAAAAGATAGCAAGCGCTGAGGATTTTCAGTTGTCTCCAAATTGTCCAGAATCAGCAGCGTTTTATAGTTCTTAAGAATGCTGTTCACATACTCAATCTGGGCATCTAGCTCAAACGGTATCCCATCGATATAGTCGACCGTCTTCAGCACTTCGCGAATAATGTCCTTCAGCGTGCGATCTGCCTGCCACCGCTCCGAAAGATGCGGACCCAAAAACTCCTGCGACTGAGCCGAAGCAAAAACAATCACCTCAAACTTAGGTACATTAGCAATTTGCTTCCCCAACGTCTGAGGGGCTAATGTCCGATTCCCCGATGATTGAGGCCCTAGCACCTGATTGGTATGCTGCACAGCGGCCAAGCAACGGTAGGCAACCTCTAGGGCCAACGTTGTTTTCCCGATGCCGCCAGGCCCCACAATGCTGATAATGGCATCTGCGTAGGGGCGTGAAAGCGAAGAAAACAGCGTCGATAAAACTTCCTGCGTGTCGATAAAGTAGCTATCTGGACGCAGCGTCAAATTGTGTAGGAGACTGGCTTTTGCCTTTTGTGCCGACTGAATAAGCTTCTGACTCAGTGAAGGGGTCAGAGCGGAAGTACTTCGTCCTTGGGTTGCCTTGTACTGTTCCCAAAGCTGATCGAATTTGCTGAGATTCCTATCGGTAGAGGTATACCATAACTTCAGTGTAAAATCCCAAACATCAGAACCTTGAGTTTTGATGCGGTTGTCTTCCAAAATGTCTAACTTCCGTTGAAGGACCAGCAAGACCTCACGGATATGGCCTTTCGAAACAGCAGTGGTTGACTCACTCGCAATCAGGTCTGCCAAAAAACTGAGCTTCGTCTTTATAACCAGCTTGGGTGTGGGTGTGCCTTCATCAACCCAGCGATATTCAAAGAGCGTAGGAGGATACGGCTGATCCGAAAAACCCAGATCAGAATATTCCAAAAGTTTTTTCAGCAGAATACGAATACGCGCTCTGACCCTTGGGCTGGTACTCAGTCTCGGCATGTAATCAATTTGACATCTTCGTCATTAACTTCGGGAAGTTCCCAAATCAAAAAAAGTAAGATCTAGCTTTTCCCTTATTCTACAGGGTTTTCAGGGGAATTAGGGGGTGTTTGCTTTGGGAATCTGGGTAAATCTACCATACAAAGCAGACGACAAATATCGACGTCAGCTCTATTTATCCGGTTTTTTTGACTGCAAAAAGGACTCATTTTTTCGCGTTTATACATAGCGTATAAAAGATCTAAAGAGTCACTCTTGCTAACAGTTACAACTTGATAAAAGCAGCAGAGAAGATTGAAATCTGGTTGAACTTTTACTCGGAATTGGCCATGGCTAAGGAAGCTTATTTAACGACAACGTTTAATACCCAGAAAGAAGAAGACAACCTAAAGAGAATTGAGATTTTGGGTATTCTGGCTGAACGCACAGAAAGCGGTTATGCGATTAGCGAAAAGTCTGAAAACTTCTTATATGACTGTGTCGCCAGAACTCTATTTTTAGAAAATCGAACACTATCAAAATATAGTTTTGAGTCTTTGAAGATATGGCTATATGACAGTAGCAAACCTCGAGATTCACAAGGACACTTACTACCAGAAGGCGATGATGTCGCCTTTGTACTACATTCTCATCTAGAAGCATCAGAACTAAAGCGCATTACTGTATTAGATGTGGGGCTCTCAGGGAATCAGTACAAGCTCTGGAAAACCGGCTGCGAAGAATTGCTACAGCCAATGTTTTCACGATTCATTGCGCCCCCAGAACCACCAGATGTGCTCAAAGAGTTTTTAGAAATGCGTTTTGGTGCCAAGCTTACAAATCGAATAGATCTCTACCTAAGCATGCGCAAGAATATGCGTTTCGATGAGCTCATTATTGAAGCGAAGTAAGCTGGTTTTCATTTAATTAGTAGACTCCCGAGCATGGTAGCTATTAGCTATTATGCTTTGGATTTCTAGTTGGCTGAGGGTGTCAGATACCAATTTGGTAGTGTCTATGAGGAAAGAAAGGAATAGATGGCAATTACTCTCAAAACAGATAAGCAGGGCTTAGCGATTATTGACCAAGCAAGAGTCAGGAAAAATTGGACAGCACTTGCAGCTGCCTGGTGTACACAAGCCAACGTTTCAATGTCGACCCTAAAAAGGTTTAGGGAAAAAAAAGCTATTCAAAAAGATGCTTTTATTGCAATTTGCCAAGCCGTTGGTATTGATAATTGGCAGCAAATTGTTTCTGCTACGCCTACAGAGGTTGCTATGTTGCGACGCAAGTATCAGCTGACTAAAAGGGTGATTGCAGAAGAAGTACTCTCTAATCTCGACAGTTTGGATGCCCGCATAGAATTCGTGGCCCTAGC
>ERZ1740067.262-NODE-262-length-43639-cov-7.387459_pt1 | contig 43639 bp, 24 predicted proteins | sample MGYA00581736_ERZ1740067 | MGnify/ENA primary metagenome ERZ1740067 (study PRJEB43018, sample SAMN04849236) | marine metagenome | isolation source: floating plastic debris | place: Pacific Ocean | collected 2008-08-27 | study: EMG produced TPA metagenomics assembly... | reverse complement strand
CCTTCATCAAATCGGTTCTGATCCGTGATATTTTGATAGGTAACATTGGTACTTAGGCGTATGAGGTCATCATAATTTACCGTGAACCCACCTTCAACACCGGTACTTTCGACATCTATACGGTTTTCAAACTCTCCAATAGGGCCAATCGGCACAAAGCGAATGAAGTTTTCAGCGTTTCTCAAAAAGTAGCCCCCTTCTATACTTGTCAAAAACTTATCAATCTGCTTTGAATATCTTGCCCCAACATTGAAATTGTCACTTTCTTCAGGGTTTAGATTTGGGTTGGGGCGAATAAAAGTGCCATTGCCCAGTATCTCAAAAGTTTCTGGTACGCGATACGCCCTTTCGTAAGATGTTTTAAGTAGGAAGGACCCTGTTATATAGTAGGAGAGTGCTGCACCATACCCGAAATTGTTGAACGAGGCTTCGGTAAAAACATCATCATTTTGAAAATCTTGGGTGGTAATTTCTCCATTGAACCAATATCCTTTTCCGAAAACGGAAGTCTTTAAACGTTCAGAAAAAGCAAGAATGTCATATGAGGCACCAACGATGGTTTTATTGAGGGTACTAGGTGTCCTAAAGGCACGATTTAATTCATCAACACTATCCTCGCCTGCTCTTTCAACCGTATTTAAAGTGGTTGAAATTGTAAGCTTGTGACTTTTGGCCAAATCATATGATAGGCCAATTTGACCATTGAAAATATTATCGGTCAATTCAAAAAGTGAGCGGCGTTCGGCAAGCTCCCCTTTGGGGTCTCCTTCTTCCCTTACCACAAAATCACCGGCCCAATTGAATTTAAGTTGGGAAGTGTCAATGACCCTTTCCTGAATCTTGCCCAATTGGGCATAAGCTGATATATTCATGTTCTTTAATCGCTTTCCATATCTAAGTCTACCGATGTAGGTATCCCCCTCAGACCGAAATCTACCAAACGGCCTGAGTATATTGTTATCTGGATGTTGGAAGTTCTTTCGATTTAAGGCTATTGTTGCTCCAACACTCAACTCATCTGCAATTTTTTTATCAAAAATTCCAACTTCTGCTGTAACCATGGCAGAGGTGAAATCATCATGAAACCGTTTTACATCGATCGTATCGAGAAGGTTTCCGAGTTCAGGATCAAAAACACGGATATCTCGCATGAGATAATTATTGTCAGAGTGATTATAAAATGACGATAACTTGGCAAAAAAGCCTTTTTGGCGATTTGCATATTGGGCATTTAAGGAAGCTCTTTGCGTACTAAAAGATCCTTGTGAAAAAGAAGTATCTAAAAATGATTTTTTGCGGTAGCCAGTGATAATATTGACCGCTCCACCCAAAGCATCGGCACCGAGGGTTACGGGCACGACTCCTTTATAGACTTCAATTCTTTCAATGAGATTTGCTGGAAAATTGTTCAATGTTAGAGATGACCCAAAATTTTCCATAGGAACCCCATCAATAAAATATCGTATTTGGTTTCCAGATAATCCATTTAGGGAAAGCGTAAATCCTGAGCCTAATCCTCCAGCTTCGCGGATATTTACACCCGGAGACGCCTTTAAGAGCTGATTGACATCAGTGGGCAGATTTTTTTGTTCAATAGTATTTATTACGGCAACAGCATAACCCTGTTCCCTAATCTTTTCAGCCTTCGATTTTTGTACGACAACCACCTCATTCAATTCTTCGGTAGCTTCTTCAAGCACCAAATCAAAATTTGATTCATCGTTAATTGATAGGCTAATCCGCTGTAAAATTTTTTTAAAGCCGAGGGCCGTAATTTCCATACGGTATTCTCCTGGTGGGATATTCTTAATTGAGAAGTTTCCGTTTTCGTCGGCGACAGCACCAAAATTGGAATTTTCAAGTATGATGAGGGCACCTATTATACCTTCACCATTTTTGTCGTTGACGGTTCCAGAGATTATGGAATTTTGTGCAGTAACACTTAAAGAAACAGCAAGAAATCCTAAGATGAGAGAGATGTTTTTCCGGAATTTAGCTCGCATGGTAAGTGTTCTAATACCAGGGAGCGAATATAATTATTTTTATTCAATCTAAATAAAAATTAAATAATTTGAGCGATAAAAATTGACTATGGTATTTGTTGGTAGCCTTTAGAATTGTTTGGGAAATTTTATCTCGTTTTCAAAAGGGGATGGAGATGGTAAAACACCTGAACAGCTTAACACTTTTTGATGAGATATATCGCATGAATAAAGACCGACATTCTTTCTATTTAAAAGGTGCAAGAAATCAGAAGTAAAATCACCTGTAATAATAGGTAATTCCTCATATGCAAAATACAATTGGATTTAAAAAAATTGAGTGCCTTGGAGAAATCAGGATTGTCTTATGATGAAGGCGATGTATTGCAATTCAACCCTGATTTTCCCCAGTTTTTTGGTCCACCAATTCACTTACCGCACCTGGTAAATACATCAAAATCTCGACGGTTTTCTTAGATCGCGTAAAGGCAAAATAGTCCAATGAATTAAAATAAAGTATAAGTTTACAGATGACTATAGGCGAAATCTTTAGGTCATTAAGAAAAAACTGATAACCAATGATTTGAATAAAAGTATTGTTGTGATATCAACGATTTTTTGGAGTATTCAAGGAGCTACTTTTGGAAACACTAGCCTAACAATTACCTTTATGGCATGACTAACCACATCAAGGCTTCCTGTGTACTGCCCTTTCTTGTCATTCTTACCACTTGGCCATTTTACGCTCAAAAAAAAGAAATCCCTCAAAAAACAATTAGTGAAATCAATCAATTGGCAAGGGCTTATCACGATGCCAAGGAACATCAGAAATTAGACAGTATCTGTACAGGCTATCTACACTATGTTGAGCGGTCAAAAGAAGAAAAACCGACCGAGATAGCGGAGTTTTATTATTACTATGGTCAAGCCCAATATCAGTTCGGATATGATTCCCAATCCGCTGATAAAAGGAAATACTTTGAAAAATCACTCTCGTTGTGCCGCATGGCCATCAAAACAATTAAAAAAATAGAGGCACTCGAACTCAATGGGAAATTACACTATTTAAAAGCCCTGGTTGAAAGTGGTCTTTCTATGAAAACGTCAGAAGAGACCATGCTTAAGGCGACGGACTTATTTTCGAATATGAAAAAGCCCAACGTCGATTTTTTAACGAATGCCTATAGTTTTTTGGCGAGGAGTATGATTTTTCGCGGCGAAATGGACGGTGCCATGCGTTATTTTAGGTTAGGTGAAAAAGTGGTCGACCGTCTTATCGACCAGAAGGGTGCTAAAGCATCTTCAAAGCTGCTCAGTTCAAAAGCCAGTCTGCTATATGATAAAACTTACTTGATTTATTATTATGGTAAAACTACTAAAGATAGTGCCAATCTCATTGAGACCGTAAACGCGTTACGCCTTTTGCATAAGTCCTTTAAAAATAAAGAACGCGAAGGTATCTACTTGTCTACGGCCTTGAATCACGTGGGGGACTGGCTGGTGAGTACTGAAGAAAACAATACTTCGCCAGAAAATAAAAGACTGAAGCTTGGGCTTAAATATATAAATGAGTCCATAGACCTTGTTGTCAATAAAGGTTATAGAGGCAGCTATTATCAGTTTACGTACAATAAGTGCAGAGCTTTAAATTATTCCAATAAGTTCCCCGAGGCATTACATCTGATTAATCATCTTTTGGATACGCTACCGAGACAAGACGGTAGAAAGCCTTTTGTTAATGCGCAAAAAGGATTGATTCAGTCCAAAATGGAGAATATCGATGGGGCGTTAGAAAGTTATTACAAGGCAGTGGCCAGTATAAATTCAGAAAACAAAGGGTTAACCCGTGATTTTGGAAAATTCATCCCAACCGAATCTTACAACAAAATACGATTACTCACAAGAATTGCTCAGAAAATAGAAAGGTATTTTCCGAAAGAAGGATATCAAAATATAATAGCCAATCTTTATTATGCAGCCTTTCTTCAATACAAAAAAAGTTATTTAGGAAAAGAAATAACGACCAGGTCCAGTGATCAACTTCGAGCCATAGGTAAAGGGGTTTTAACTTATCTTCAGTTTATTCCAAGTTTAGATGTTCTTGCATTTTTTGAACAGTTGGAAATCATTCAAAATAGTGATATCCCATCAATGACGAGCAGTAAAATTGATGGACGTGAAAGAACGTTTGAGGACTCATTGCTTCAAAGGAATTTTGAATTGCACTCACAATTGGTCAACGCCAAAATTGATAAAAATGAAATCGAAATAGATTCACTGAACAACCTAATAGATAGGTATGAGCGTTACCTAAAAGGGCGACACATAGAAGGAAAGTCTGTGTCGTCAAATCGATTCTCTTTGGAAAGTTTTCAAAATTCACTTTTGCCCAAAGAGCTGGCATTGAAGTTTTATTTTGTGAAAGATCATCTGGCGGTTTTTTCAATCAGTAAAGATGATTTTGAATGGAAAATGATTCCTTGGACTACATTGGAAAAAGACCTTTTAAAAGAATTTAATTTCGATCTTAAACAAGGAAAGTATTCTTTCGGAAAAGCAGAACAATTAGCTTCGTTATTATTGCCAAGCAATTATGATGAATTTGAGAGCATCATAGTATTTCCTGATAAGCAATTGGCCAAATTACCATTTGAAATATTGACGGTTAAAGGACATTACCTGATTGAAACAACACAATTACATTATACTTCAGCATTGTCATTGATGAGGAGTAGGCCCCTCAAGATAAATAAGGAAACGACTGTGGCCATATATGCCCCAGAATATCCCAAAGTTGAGGTTGAATTAAAAACGCGCAGTGAACCCTATTTTTTGGAAGGAGCTCAAGCAGAGGCCTTGGCGATTAATAAATTGTTTCCTTCTGAGTTATTCACAAACAAATACTTGAAGAAGGCATTTTTTTTAGAAACGGCGCAGAATGCCTCAATCTTGCATTTAGCGATGCATGCTGTGGTCAATAATGAAGACCCCTCTTTAAGCCATTTATTATTTGGAGATGGAACCTCTTCAGATCAAAACTTATATCTGGAAGAACTTAATGCCTTTGCCCTAAATACAGACTTGGTTGTTCTTAGTGCCTGTAATACCGGGTTAGGAAAAGAAGAAGCCGCGGGAGGGATAGCGTCTCTGCAAAAGGCCTTTGCGCGAGCAGGGGCTTCGGCCACGGTTGCTAGTCTCTGGGAAGTGCCTGACCAAAGCACTCGTTTTATTATGGAGTCTTTTTATCGTAATTTAAAAAAAGGCCTTTCCAAATCAAATGCTTTACAGCAGGCTAAACTTGAATATCTTGATTCAGCCGTTCATGAAAAATTGAAGTCCCCTTACTATTGGGCCGGTTTTGTACTTTATGGTGATGACACTCATTTTGATTTTGCTACCATCTGGTATAAAAAACCCTGGTTCTTGTGTGCAATGGCGGTGTCTTTGGTTGCCTTTTTGAGTATGGTCTACTTTAGAAAATTAAAGTTGGGGCAACCTTATTGATTCAACACTCTTAACGATGTTGGGCAACAGAACAAATTTTACGGGAATTGACCACAGCTTTTATTGTATTAATCGTAGACATCAGCGGCCATTTAGCTTAATATTTGTAATCGGAAATATTGATTCACTTAGGGTAATTGTATATGATATTCGGCTGCCATAATAGCGGTCAGTTTAAACCCAATACGTTTGTCAGATACTGTTTCATAATGCTCTTTGGTTACCAAAAACCCTTCGGGTATTACAAATCCATAATCTTGGCGTACCGGCATTCCCAATTCAGAAAACACCTCTCCTACAAGATACAGTGCTCTTGTGGGCTGATCTGTTTTGGCCATAAATAGTGAAACAGTATCCTTGGTCATGGTATAGTTCCTTTGGTAGCCCTGGCTCTCCAATTTTTTAGGATAATACTTGTTCGCTCCAAATGTTTTTGTCTCGTCCATTATTTTAAAGAATGCCATGAAATCATCAGTACCATACTTGATTTTTTCGGTCAGTCCTTCCACATCCACAAGACTCTCTCTGACGGTTTTTTGGTTTCCAAACTCGTCCGTGTACCCAACAGTATACCTCTTATCAGGGTGTATGATGATATAATCCGTCATCTCATCAGCATAGTTGGCGATATGCTTTTCTAAAAGTATGGTACCACTCTCTGGATCTACATAAAAACCAAATTCACCTTTAGCGGCACCCTCTTCAGGTGAAATGGTTTCGTTATAATATTCAAAATGATAGCTTTCGGAAAAATAGTATTGCCCACGCTCCGGACGCCAATTTTGGTCCCTGTAGGAAAGGGAATCTTGGCTCATTTCATCAATTGCTGTCTCCGCACGTTTGAGAACCAAAGTATCAGGATCCCTCAAAGATGCAGCTTCTACACTTTTTTGGGTCTGTTTCTCCTTGCAGTTAATAAAACAGGCAATCGATAAAAAAAGAATAGCGTATTTAGATTTTCCGCTCCTCACTATGTTTTTTCTACTTTGAAACCAATAACACAACCTGACTTATCATGATAAATGTAATATTCTTTGCCTAGCCGTATATCTTTTAATGGAACTTTACAACGACCCCAACCTCCTTGATTCCCCCAAGCAGCACTCTTGAGGTTAATTTCAAAATCAAGCACAGGGTTTCCTTTAGCAATGTCCTCTTTTATTTCGAAATCTCGAACCTTATCTATATCGATTGAACAATTAAATTTTTGATTTTTAGACGAATGATTAAGAAAAGAATCGACAGTAAAACCTGATTGATTACAGATTTTACTTTGTCCTTTCGGATAATCCCAAAACTTATTGGGTTTTTTATATAAAGGTGGCGTAACAACGGTACCAGATGCGGTTTTGGATTTAAGGTATACACCCATAACACCGTAGATCTTATCCCCATAAACCCGAGAGATTTTATTTAGAAATACTTTATAAGTTCCAGAAAGGTCACGAGTGTTTGAGGTTACTTCCTGTTTATCAGGATCATAATAGTAAATAGATTTATTGGTGGCAACCGCCCAGATTTTACCATTATGTGCAGCAACGTCTTTAAAGTCCATTCGTGTACCAGCCAACAATACCCACTTTTTAGTACTTTTCACCCATTTGTAAATACCTTTATTTCTTCCTACCGCATATACAATACCAGTTTTATGGTCTAAAGCGATCTTTAGTGGCTTTCCATTTAAGTTATACAGATTCCCTCGGGAATAACTTTTAAAGGCATTGTCTGACATTCTAACGCGCAAATCATTGATTGATGTACCAATAACTTGGTTGATACCTCCACGTTCATTATTCAGCCCAGTTGCCAAATTCCATTTTGAAGCATTTAAACGCCTGAGCTTTTTATTTAAATCCAACGCCATGATTGTGCCGTCCTTTAAACAAATCACCTCATTGGTCTTAATTCCAGGAATTTTAATCCAACGACCATTGGAGGCTAGATACACTTCTTTTCCTGTGGAGGTCATATACACCACCCCATCTTTGGTCACCGAAACTGAAGTGGCGTTTTTCGATTGGGTAGCATAGGGTAAAAACTTTTTGCTTCGGGTATTGTATTTCTTGATGTTTTTAGAAGCGTTAACGACGTATACACTACCGTCTTTTGGGCTCATGGCGATGTCCGTAGCTTGACCGCCCACTTTTACAAATTGTTGCGCCTGGGTTTTGAGGGTAATGAAACCAAAAATGATGATAATTGTAGCGCAAAAAGTATTTTTCATCTATTTAATTTGTATACATTAATACTTAGATAGTTTTGGATTTTTTCTCACGGTAAAACTGAATATCACCGGATTAATTTTTCCTTTTGTACCAACAGGTTCCGCATACAGTTCAATACTATATTCGCCGGGAAACATAAGCCCAATGGTACCCTCTTTTAGCATTTGTACTTCCTCCTCCTCTGGGTCGACGGCCAATAGACCGATAAAATCAAACGCTTCGGCAGGAATACCCATATCACCTGGGAAATAGGGTATAGGTTGTTTGCGTATCACATTTTTGACCAATTTACCATCCCTCTTGACTACGGTTTTGAAATTGAAAAAGACAATCTCTTCCTTGTAAACATTTTTAACCAGTTCTTTTCCTTTAAAATTGAATTTGAGCTGGTATTTCCCTGTTTTGAATTCCTTAAACAGGTTCACGGCAGAATTACTTTTAAGCTCCAAGCTGGTTTTGGTTTTTCCGTTCAAAGTGAGTTTACCTTCTATACTTTGTGCATTGGCCATGATTACGCAGCCCAAAAGAATGAATGTGGTTTTGAATATGTTCATTTTTAATTTTTAAAGAATTTTGAATTTTTAAGAATCGCTATGGCACTGTTTTTATAGTCGTGCTGTTTGGCATCAGGCTCATTAATACTATTAGTGGCAGGAACATTGAGAAATATGGTATATCCGTCCATCTTTACTTCTAGCTTACGTTGCTTACCAATCCATATCGCTGCTTTACCTAAGTTTGCAACGGATTCAGCAGATTTTAAAGAGGTTAATTTAGATTGCCATTGTTCTTTCCAATCAGAATCGTCTTCAAAGTCTTTTACAACTGAAAGAAATCCTCTTGAAAAAGTGGTTGCCATTGAAGAATCGAAAAGAATCATAAAATCACAATATTTACCGCTATAGCGTCTCACTTCATCCTCTTTTGCTTCGGTTACATGTGCGTCTGCGTATTGTAGTTTAACTTCATTCATACTAATAATCTCACCAAGATTTTCTGGTAAGTCGCTAAAACTATATCTGTTTCCCGAAAAGGATTTATTCTCGGTAAACGCAGTACCAAGTTCTTCTCCGACAATTGTTTTTTTATCCCCAAAACAAGAGGTCAATAAGATGACACTTAACAATAGTGCATATTTTAAATATTTCATTTTTTTAATTTTAGTTGATATATCCACTAGCCTTGGCCATGGCCAAAGCTGCTTTTTTATAATCTCTATTTTTAGCGACCTCTTCTTTGTTCAGTTTATTTCCTGGAGGATTTACGAATAAGGTATACCCCTTAAATTTTATGTTCAATTCTCGTTTACTTTCATTCCAAAGGGCTGCCATACCAGAAGTTTCTATCCACTCGGAGGATTTAGAAGTAGACTTTTGCAATGCCCATACTTCAGCCCAGTCTTCACCGTAACCGGTACTTGTCTTTGTAACTGTACCGTCAGCGTTCTTGCCACTATCTGGTATCATGCTGATTGAACCCCTAAGCCACAAAAAATCATTTTCACCGTCTTTGATATAAAAATTGCAGATGGGGGGAGAGTTTGGTACTCTTCTATCGGACTTTGAGATGTCATCAAATATCACTTTGTCCTCAGTAACACTATACATCGAGGCAATAACGGCAGCCGACATGTTTTCACAAGCGCTACTATTCATATCATAGTTAATGCGATTGCCCTTAAAGTTTTTATTGACAAAACTTGTGTTTTCCATTTCTTCTATGTCGGCCATTTTTTTATCACCAAAGCATGATTGTATCAAGGCAACGACAAAGAGGCCATAAATGATTCTTTTAATATTAACATTCATAAGTTTTCATTTTTGATTTGATTAAAACATTTTTTTATAGTCTTGGGCATTGATATGAAGTGATAGCCCTTTATTCATCGCAGTAACAACGCTTTTGGTAGTTCTGCTACCGTCAGTTGCGGAAAATTCCATGATAAAGCCTAGAACTCCCGTTTGTTCGACAGCTTGTTGGCTACCAAACATCCAGTTGGGAATGCTCACTTCAGGGGAGGCCCAAAAACGCATGGTATCCCCATTATGTTTCACCACATATTCATCACAGGTATATCCAATAATGGTCTTGGTCTGTCCAGTTTTTTGGGGCTGTGTAAAATCATACTCCCCCATCTCAGGCATTTGTTGTGCCTGACCGCCAGCCATATCTTGGTTCATTTGTATTTTCATCATGGGGGTGTCCACGAAAATCCGTACCTCTTCTTTATCCATAACAATGATGGAGTTGCCTTGAACTTCACCACCCCCATAAGCACCCATATCGGCTTTTATACCAAAGTAATTGGTCTCGGAATTGATAAGGTAGGATATAGGGTAGCTTTCCCCATCGTCGGTAGTTATCTGTGTGACTATCTCAAAATCAAAATCATAGATGCCGGGTTCACCATCTTTTAAGCTAAAACCTGGCGTAGTGTTCTGTCTTTCTGTAGTATCACTTTGCGAAGTATCGATGGCCTCGGTTTGTTCTATTTTTGGGTCGCTAACTTGTATTTGACCACTAAAACCACTGCCCTCAAAACTGAACTGTATCCTATTATCGTTAAAAGCAGAAATGGTAAGTGTACCGTCTATTTGAGCATCGTTGTGTACCAACTCAAAATTGGGATCTGTTTTGCGCTGCCAATCCTCTTCTGGTAAATAGGCCCCCAAAAGTCCGTCGTAATAAAGCGACATGGTACCATCGTCTGGTAATTTTAGTGTTAAGGGCAGTGGGGTATCTTCATTGATTATTTGATTGACGGAGATGTCAAATTTGTCTGCTGCATCCTTACAATGTGTTCTCCACCAAGCAGAGATGGATGTCGTTTTATTGGTAAGGACATAAATAACATTTGGCTGTTCGATTACCGTAATGTCAATCGGCCCATGGTTTGGCCCCGAAACGGTAGCTCTTCCGTAGCTTTCAACCGTATTGTTTTCCGTTGGGACCTGTTGTCTTGATTCCCGTTTCTTGTTTTTCTTCTTTTTTCCCTTACCAATGGTAAAGACACTATCGATGGCCTTCTCCGTGGTTTCCACTGCCTTATCTTCCACCTTGCGGTCAACGGTTTCTTCTGCAGCCCTTTTTACCCTTTCCTTCAACTTTTTAAAAAATTGCGCCTCCGCATGCTGAAATCCGCTGAAGAAAATGAGCAGAAAGGTTATTTTTTGAATTACCTTCATTCGCTTTGATTTGTCATTGTTACTTCTTTGTTTTGAAAAAGGACAAAAGGTTAACAAGCGTTTGGATTTTTTTTGAATTTGATGTTAACCTTTGTAGTTTACATTCCACCAAAGAATAAGACTATCAAAAAGCTGGAAGACCGATTGCGACAAGGTGACAAAAGGGCTCTTGAAGAGGTGTATTTGGAATACAAAAGCACTTTTTTATCATTTTTTGGTTCGAGAACTAAAGGAAATATTGATTTAGAGGATTTATATCAGGACAGCGTCATTGCCCTATATCAAAATTTTTCCCTCAAGAAAGTGCATCTGAAAACGGGAAGTTTGAAAACATACTTATTTGCCATAGGGAAGAATAAGTTGTCGGTACTATTTAAGGAAAGACAAATACTCACAACGGAAGAGCGGATATATACCGAGACTTTTTTTGAGATTGATGAAAATCAACTGAGTGTTGAACAGAAGAGTCTACTTAAAGAATATCCCAAACTGGGTGAAAAGTGTAAGGAAATGTTGCGGTTGTATTATTACAGGGGGCTCACGGATAAGGAAATTGTTGACCAGACGGAATATAAAGACGAGAATACGATTAAGAGCTATCGTTCTCGGTGCTTGAAAAAACTTAAAACGCTAATTCATGGCGACTCAAAGTAACGAAGCCTTTTTTCGAAAAAAAATACTTGGCCTACTCACCGATAAGGAAGAGAGGCTATTTGAAGTACAATTTTCGGAAGACCCTAATTTTCGCGAGCGATACCTGTCGTATAAGGAGATGATGGAGATGGTCATCGTTGCCGAACAGAATGACCTGAAACAACAACTGAAACGTCTGAATCAACCTAACAAAAAGAGATTTAGTGTATGGTTGCCCATAGCAGCTTCTTTTGCAATATTATTAGGACTTGCATACTTTTCAACCACCCATACTAAAAAGGATTTGTTTGACACCTATTTTGATACGTATCCGAATGTCGTATTACCAACTACGAGGGGAAGCCAAGGAACCCAAGATATTTTAGAAAAGGCATTTTTCAATTATGATAGCGGACGATTTACTGAGGCCAACAAGGCTTTTGAAATCTATCTAGAGCGCCAAGAAGACCCTAGAATTTCTTTTTATCGTGCCATGGCGTTGATGAACGTGGAGAATTTTGAAGAAGCGCAGAAAATATTGTTATCCATCGCAGCATCTGAGAACGAAACGTTCGAATATCTGCCAGAGGTAAGATGGTATCTTGCCTTACTACACCTGGAAAAAGGCAATAATTCCGCTGCAGTATCACTTCTACAATTAAATAAAGCAAAAGGCGTACGATTTAAAGCGAAGGAGACCGATGAATTACTTATAGCGTTGAAAGACAAAGAAGACTAGTCTTACTTTAATTTATCTTTCTTTACAGCTCTCCTCGTAGATAGATTCCCCTTTCTTTTTCTGTAATGGTTGAGGCAGCATATGGAAAATATTTCAGGTCTTTATGCTGCAACTATAAGAAATGTCTTAAAATAGTACCTTTTTATGCATAGTACTGTAACAAAATGATTGTTATGGCGTCTATCTATTGTAAACAAGTTAAATCAATCATTAAAAAATACCATCATGAAAGCTACTAGTAACAGAACTATAACAGAATCAAGAACAGGACAATATTTCTCAACCTTTAGTGGAACCAAAAGGTCTCTATGGGCACAATACAGAAATTTTAACCGATAAAAATTAGCACGTTAATAAAAAATGTACAATACAGCTACTAAAAACGACAACTCATAACAAACGTTTTTCTAGATTTCAACAAACACGACATCTTTGTACCATCATTAATCAAAAACAAAATCAATCATGAAAGCATCAATCAACAGAACAGCAACAGAATCAAGAACAGGTCAATTTTTTTCAACCCTTAGCGGAACCAAAAGATCGCAATGGGCGCAATACAGAAATTATAACCGCTAGATAATAGCAAAATCAATCAAAAAATGAAATCAATCATCATCAATCAATCAACCGTGGAATCGAAAAAGGCTGCTATCCTTCTTCAGTTTAGAAACAGCAGGCGGATTCGCTGGAACGAATCACCCCGGTACCTTTAAATCAAACCTGTTAACAGGGCAGAAATCTCAGAGGACGTATGGCAATTGCTATTCGTCCTTTTTTGATAGGGTCAATCCAATTTTACGATAATAAATTCAGATCGTCGGTTGATGTCGTGTTCTTCGTTTGAGCACTTAACGCCATTATTACAATTATTTAATAACTGTTTTTCTCCATATCCAATCGCACTTTCCATGCGATAGGCTTCAATACCTTGTGAGATGATATAATTTCTGGTTGACTTTGCCCTGCGGTCCGAGAGATTTTCATTGTATCGATCACTACCCCTGGCATCCGTATGGGCTTCAATTTTGATGACCATTTTAGGGTATTCCTTCATGACCTCCACAATTTTATTAAGTTCTTGCGCAGCATCTGGACGAATATCGGCCTTGTTTAGATCAAAGTAAATATTGTCTATTTTGATTTTCATTACCCCATTTTCAATCATGATCAATTTATTGAGCTCTTTGGTCATGATCAAAGGAAGCTCATTGATTTTATCCAATTCATTTGACGTGCTAAAGGATTCTTCAACGGTTTCATACCCTTGTTTTGAAACAGAGATGGTATACGGGGTCTCACAATCCAATGACATTTCAAAAGCAAAAACACCGTAGGCATCCGTATTTCCTTTCGCCAGGGTAGTGCCGTCATTGGATTGTAATAATACCTCAGCATTGACCACGGCTTGGTCATTGGCCTTTCTCAGGACCGTACCCTTTACCGTTTGCTCACATCTAGGTTGTAAACGTTGAAAAGAATAAATATCGTCATCACCAGTGCCCCCCTCTCGGTTGGATGAAAAGTAACCACGATTCGAATCTTCATCCACGATAAAGGCAAAGTCATCAAACCTACTGTTCAATACCGTACCAAGATTAACGGCAGGGGATAGAGTAGCTGTAATTTCGCTCTCAAAGACATCCAATCCTCCCAAACCTAAATGCCCATCTGAGGCAAAATAAAGTTTTTCTGTGGTCACAAAAGGGAACATTTCACGACCACTGGTGTTGATTTTTTCCCCTAGATTAACGGGTTGGGAATAGTTACCATCTTCTTGGATGTGAACGTAATAAATATCTGTATTGCCAAAGCCACCCGGCATGTCGGAAACAAAGAACAATCTCTTGCCATCTGGACTTAACGCGGGCTGACCTACTGAATAAGATACGTTATTAAAAGAAACCTCCTCTGGTCTGGTCCAAAAACCACCTTGTAGTTCACTACGATACATTTTTAGGTGGTTAGTACCCTCGGTATCCCTTTCCAAAAATTTATTGGTATAATTGTTTCGGGTAAAATACATTACCGTGCCCTCTTGGTTAAAGCTTGTCATTGCCTCGTGATATTTTGTGTTGAAATCAGTTCCAAAGGCACTGACTTCAACCAAGTCACTACCCAATTGTATGGTATCGGCTTCGTATAGGTTGAGGTAAGGCTGTTCGTTCCATGTATACCGTCGGGTATGCATATTCATGGAATCACGACTTGAGGCGAATACAATCTTATCTTTATAATACATCGGACCAAAATCGGCAAAGCTGGAGTTCAATGATAGGTGGGTCACCACAAATTGCGGCTGTTGATGGAGCAGTGCATCCAAGGCCACATCATTATCCATAAACTGGGCTACATTAAAACCTTTTGTTTCAGCCTTATCTGAATAAATCTTCATCAAAGCTTTGGCCAATTTATAGTTGCCCACACCCTTTAATGTATGGATGTATTTAAATACATATTCCAACGTCAATGTTCTTTCATATTTGGAGAACAATTGCCCATACCACTTTACGGCATTTGCCATATCGGCGTTATGATAGTACGTATCTCCTAGTCGTTGTAGTGTTTCTTGGGAGTCATCCCCCTTGCGTACCTTTCTTTCATATGCTTTGGCGGCATCGATGTAATGAAAATTATCGAAGTTTTTCTCCGCCATGGATGTTGATTCTTGCGACCATCCAGCGATTAGAAATGTAAGGGTTACCAAAAATGTAATAAATGTCTTCATGCTATGGGCTTAATAGAATCTTGGGGATTTTAAACGGTTTTCCCTTGAAATCAATTCAAATCGTAAAAAGACTTCATGGGTGCCACTATTAAAATTTCTGAGGTCGGTCGTAGTTCGGTCATAGGCGTATCCAATATTTAAGGCGGGAGAGATTTGAAGCCCCAAAAGGCCCGAAAATGAATCATCCCATCGATAGGCAATACCAGCAGTCACAGTTTCGCGAAACATAAAATTGGCTGATAGGTCTGCAATAACAGGAGCTCCCGGTACCCATTTCATAAAAAGGGCCGGTTTAAATTTGATGTCGGCAGTAAGGTCGCGTATGATACCCGCAATTAAAAAGTAGTGCAATCGTTCGGTAGCAATTTCTTGGGTTTCTCCATTATAATGGTCTTCTGAAAAGAAGTTGGGTACGGCAAAGCCTAAATAACCTCGTTCGGTATGATAGTAGACCCCCGCACCGATGGTCGGAAAAAATCGATTTTCTATATTATTCTGAAAGGCTAGATCAGGATTTTGAATATTTCCTTCGGAAAAATCAACATTAAAGATGCGCCCTCCGGCTTTTAATCCCAAGGATAAACGTTGACTATTTGCTCCAATAGGAAGCGTATAAGCAAAGTTTCCATCTAAGAAGAGCTCGTTGGATGGTCCCAATTCATCATAGGTTGCGACGATACCCAGTCCTGCGCGTTCACCCACCGGTCCATCAATGGCCAATACCTGCGATGTAGGAGCCCCATTGACACCGACCCACTGCGAGCGGTGCATACCCAATACGGATAGATGGCCACGTGAACCTGCGTAACCGGGGTTCACTGTTAAGGTGTTGTACATATATTGTGTGAACTGCGGATCTTGTTGGGCCTGTAACTGAAATAATAGCAGTAGCGGTAGCACCAAAACTGTTTTTTTGAACACTGTATTTATTTGTATTGCTTTCATAACTACTGATATCATTTTATCTATTGATGTATAACCAATCGGCGATAGCCTCTGAACCATCACCTAAATCAAGAATGTAATAGTAGGTGCCCACAGGTAAGAATTCTTCTTGTTGTATAACCGCCCTACCATTGGAGGTGCCGTCAAATTCATTGAAATACCCCTGTTTTTCATAAACAATATTGCCCCATCTATTATAAATTTTTAAGGTGTTGTTGGGGTATCTTGAAATACAGTCGATGACAAATGTTTCATTGACCCCATCACCGTTGGGTGAGAATTCATTATAGAACACTAAACAGGTTGGTTCAATAGTTGCCGTGGCGATATCATTGGATTCGTTATTGTCAAACTGGTCCATAAAGGCCAATTGGGCGACGTTTTCATAATCTTCAATGTCAAGAACTTCAACTAGAATCGTTAAGGTGGCCGTTTCAGTACCATTTAGGGCATCTAGCTCCCAAAACCCTTCCGAAGCATCATAAGTTCCGTTGGTCGTATTTGCTGATATGAATCGGTAGCCATTTGGCAATGTCTCCTCGATACCAATATTAGTAGCTTGTAAAACACCATTGTTCGTCACCATGATGGTGAAGATGATTTCGTCACCGATGTTCGGTCTAGGATTGTCCACCGTTTTTTGAAGTGCTACATCTACTGATTGCGGTGTAACCACGACGACAGCCTCGTCGTCATCAGGTAGGCCATCATTTAAATCGTCCACTTCAAGGTCTTCATTGGCATCACTATCAGGATCGATTTGATCGCTTTCGGTGATTTGCACCTGATTGGTGTATTCATTGGCTACCCCTGTTGGCGCATTTACCGTTGCCAGAACAATCAAGGTCTCTGTAGTACCATTCGGAATTACTCCATTGGTGTTCCAGATTCCTGTGTTTTCATCATAGATTCCTGCTGTGGCCGTATGGGTTACATAGGTGAACCCTATGGGCATTATTTCGCTGACCACTACGCCAGTGGCATTACTGTCCCCACTATTGGTAAGATTAATGGTAAATTCGATAATATCACCAACATTGGGGGTTTCGTTATCGACCGTTTTCGTAAGCGATAGGTCTGCTAGGCCCGTGGGTACAGGATTCACGGTATCTTGATCATCTTCAGAATTTAGATTGTTATCAGGTGAGGAATCTGGGTCAAAGGTATCCAGCGCAATCAATTCTGCCGTGTTGGAATAGTCCCCATTCGATAAGACCGTCGCAACAATGACCAAAGTTTCCGTCGTACCATTTGTCAGGGAAGCAATATCCCAAGAACCGATGACCTCGTCATATAATCCTACCGATGGTGTGGCACTTATAAAGTTGTAACCGCTTGCTAAAACATCTTCAATAACCAATCCTGTGGCATCGCTTGGCCCATCATTGTTCACTGTCACAGTAAAAGTAATGGTGCTTCCGACCGATGGGGCCAAATTATCGGCTGATTTTACCACAGAAATATCTGTAATCACTCGGGGCAGGGTCACCTGCTCATCTTGATCATCTTCAGCCGATACGTTGTTATTGGGCATTGAGTTGGGGTCAAGTTCGTTTACGGCTATTAACTCCGCTTCATTTAGATAGCTGCCGTTGGTATTGATGGTCACCGTGATATTTAATACGGCGCTGGCATCTGCGGCAAGACTGGCCACATTCCATATACCAGTACTGGGGTCATAGGTTCCTCCACTGTCATCAGAAACATAGGCATATCCAAAAGGTAATGCATCGGCAACTTGTATTCCCGTGGCATCACTTGGCCCAGCATTGTCAAGGGTCAACGTAAAGGTTATTTGGTCTGAAACGTCGGGGAATTCGTTATCAACCGACTTGGTCAAGGAAAGGTCTGCAACGGGAATCGGTGTTGTGCCGATTCCTCCAAAATCATCTTCGGTATTTACCCCATTATTCGGTGTCGAATCGACATCTAAATTATCACTTGCCGTTATTTCGGCCGTATTCATATAATCCCCAGTTGGATTAACACTTACCTGTATTTCCAAGGTTTCAGTGGTACCGTTGGGAAGGGTGCCGTTTACGTTCCAGACCCCGTTATTTTCGTCATACAACCCAGCAGTTGTATTATGTGAAATATAGGTATACCCCGAAGGCAAAAGATCGGTTATCACTACCCCTGACGTATCGCTAGGACCATTGTTCGTTACATTGATCGTAAATTCGATTGTATCGCCCACCAAAGGAGTGGCATCATCCACGGTCTTGGTCAGTTCAAGATCGGAAACTAAAATAGGGGTTGGTTCTATGGTTTCTTGATCATCTTCGGTATCATCATTGTTCGCTGGAAGTGAGTCAATATCATCTTCATTCAAATCGGTCAATTCCGCTGTGTTCGTGTAAATACCATTGGCAAGAACTGTCGCTTCAATGGTCATCGTTTCCGTGATACCATCTGCCAAGTCGCCTATGGTCCAAGAGCCATTGAGCGGTTCATAGGTCCCGACTGAAGGCGTTGAGGTGACATAGTCATACCCAGATTCCAATAGGTCGGTGACTACAACTGCCGAAGCATCACTGGGCCCGTCATTGGTCACCGTAAGAGTAAAGATGATATTCCCGCCCACATTAGGAGTCATTATGTCAGCGGTTTTTGTCAGTGAAATATCCACTAATTGTCTTGGTGTGATGATGACTTCGTCTTGATCATCTTCAGCGGGAATGGTATTATTCGGAGTGGAATCCTCATCCAATTGGTCATGCGCGACAACTTCGGCCCTATTGATATAATCGCCAGTGGTATTCACGTTGGCCGTGATGTTCAATATTGCGTTTGCGCCGTTGGCCAAATTGGGGATATTCCAAATTCCGGTTCCAGAATTAAAAGCGCCACCGCTGTCGTCAGTGACATAGCTAAACCCCGAAGGTATTTGGTCGCTCACCTCGATGCCCGTGGCCTCACTTGGGCCTTCATTGGTAACTGTAATGGTAAAGACTACATTGCCGTTTACATCAGGTGTCGTAGTATCAACTGTTTTGGTCAAGGCCAAATCAGCTACTTCTATTGGGGTTACGATGACATCATCTTGATCATCTTCAGCCAAAACATTGTTATTTGGGGTTGAATCAATATCGAAGATGGACGCCGCCGTTACCTCCGCAACATTGGTATACACCCCAGTTGTATTCACCAATACATCGATGACAAGGGTTTCGGTTCCGCCAGCGGATACATCACCCACTTGCCAGACTCCCGTATTTTCGTTGTAAATCCCAGACGTTGCGCTATACAGTACAAAGTCGTATCCTGAAGGCAACAAATCTTCCACCACGACATTATCGGCATCTACACCACCCACATTAAAGACGGTAATTTCAAAGCTGATTTCACTGTCCACCAAGGGTGTGGTATCCCCATCAACCACAATTTTTGTGAGTTCAAGGTCGCCGATATTCGGTGTAACCGTTAACGTATCTTCATCATCGTCGTCACCATTTCCATCACCATCTTCGTCCACAGTATTACCTGTAGTCGGGTCACTATCGGGATCAAATTGATCGCTGGCCGTAATCAAGGCTGAATTTTGATATTCGTTGGGTGCCCCAGTGGGTGCATTTACCGTTGCTTCATAGGTGACAGAAGTATTACCTCCATTGGCCAATATGGTCAGGCCGGTCCATGAGGCTGTATTTCCGCCACCAACACCACCATTGTTTACGGTCGTTAAGGTAAAGCCCGAAGGTAAAACGTCTTCCAAGGCCACCCCTGTTGCCACATTAGGGCCAAGATTTGTTATGGTCAAGGTGAACGTCACCGTGCTACCCACATCAGGGGTGCTATCACTTACCGATTTTTCTAAACTTAAATCGGCCTGCTGGGGTATAATGGAAAGCCCATCTTCATCGTCTTCACTTTGATTGCCATCATCATTGTTTGGTGTACTGTCCACATCAAATTGGTCAGCTGCGGTCGACTGGGTGATATGCAGGTATTCATCTACAACTCCTGTGGGCGCCAAAACTTCAGCATCAAAAGTAAGGGTCAAGGTATCGCTTCCCACCGGTACGGTCAATCCAGACCATGAAATCACTCCACCGGCCTCAGTGCCGCCGTTACTTATACCCGTAATGTTTCCAAATCCTGTTGGTAATAGGTCTTCGATGGACACCCCAGTTGCGAGTACATCACCTAAATTACTGATGTCAATAGTGAAGGTAACCACTTCGCCAACATTGGGGTTGGAATCACTTACATTGATATCCAATTCCAAATCAATAACCTGCGGAGTGATGACAAAGAAGTCCTCATCATCTTCACTTTGATCCCCATCATCATTAAAGGGTTCACTATCGGGGTCATCCTGATCGCTTGCTGCGATTTCTGCAATGTTCAAATATTCATTGGCAAACCCTGAGGGCTCGCTTACGGTAACCTCATAGCTCACCGTTGTACTACCAACGGGAAGACTGGGGATATCCCAATTTAAAAACGGTACTGCAATGGCAGTACCGCCATTATTGATGGACACAAAATTCAATCCTGAAGGAATTTCATCTTCTAGGGTGATATTGGTAGCCGTATCTGGCCCCGCATTGGTTATGGTCAACTCAAATATGACCGTATCCCCGATATTGGGCGTTCCACTAGATGCTGCTGATACATTTTTCACTAGGCTGAGGTCCGCGGACTGTAATGTGAAGGATTGTACATCTTCATCGTCTTCGCTTTGGTCGCCGTCGTCGTTGTTCGGTATACTGTCAGCATCCGGCAGGTCTGATGCCGTGACTTGGCCTGTGGTATCGAAGTTGCCCGTTGAATTGACCATAACGGTATAAGTAAAACTTTCAGTATCCCCATTATTGACAGATATATCGGACCATGTAATCGTTCCGCTACCGGTATTGTAGACCCCGCCGTTGCTAATGCTTCCCGTGACTATCGTAAGGCCCGAAGGCACATTGACCACAACGTCGACGCCGGTAGCATCACCGGTTTGAACAGTATCGTCGTTGAAGAGGTCCACAGTATAGGTGACATTATCGCCGACATTTCCGGTTGCGGTGTTATTGGTGATGTCCAGTTGTAAATCCACCTGTTCTAAGGTGACGGTTGTACTGTCCTCATCGTCCTCGCTTTGATCACCATCATCATTGTTTGTTTCACTATCAGGATCGCTCTGGTCACTTGCAATAATTTGTGCCGTGTTGAGGTATTCGTTGGTGGCGCCCGTTGGTGGATTGAGGGTAGCGGTAAAGCTTACCGATGTGGAGCCTCCGTCGGTTACAGAAAGTCCCGACCATGTAATGGAGTTGCTTGATTGAATTCCACCGTTGTTGATGGTTACTATCGTATATCCAACTGGAACAACGTCTTCAATGGCCACACCAGTGGCATCATCAGTGCCTGCATTCGAAACCTCTAAGGTAAAGGTTACTGTATCTCCCACACTTGCCGCTGTTGGACTTACGCTCTTGTCAAGGCTGAGGTCTGCAGACTGTAGTACAAAGGATTGTATATCCTCATCATCCTCACTTTGGTCGCCGTCATCATTGTTCGGGGTACTATCGGCATCTGGAAGGTCCGATGCTGTAATCTCACCTATAGTATTGTAACTTCCACTATCGTTGATGGTCACCTGGTAGTCAAGGTCAAGGGTAGCGCCGTTAGTGATATTGAGCCCACTCCAGGTAATGGTTCCGCTGCCTGGGTTGTAGACCCCTCCATTGGTGATGCTTCCCGTTACGATGTTCATTCCCAAGGGTACGGCGACCACGACATCAACGCCTGAGGCATCACCGGTTTCAACAGTATCATTGTTAAAGACTGATACAGTGTAGTCTACGGTATCTCCGATGTTTCCGGTTGCGGTATTGTTCGTTATGTCAAGCTGTAGGTCTACCTCTTCTAAGGTGACCGTTGCACTGTCCTCATCGTCCTCGCTCTGATCACCGTCGTCGTTGTCGGTACTACTGTCGGGATCATTTTGGTCACTTGCAATAATTTGTGCCGTGTTGAGGTATTCGTTGGTGGTGCCCGTTGGCGCATTGAGGGTAGCGGAAAAGCTGACCGAGGTTGCCCCTCCATCCGTGACAGATAGTCCCGACCATGTAATGGAGTTGCTTGATTGAATTCCACCGTTGTTGATGGTTACTATCGTATATCCAACTGGAACAACGTCTTCAATGGCCACACCAGTGGCATCATCAGTGCCTGCATTCGAAACCTCTAAGGTAAAGGTTACTGTATCTCCCACACTTGCCGCTGTTGGACTTACGCTCTTGTCAAGGCTGAGGTCTGCAGACTGTAGTACAAAGGATTGTATATCCTCATCATCCTCACTTTGGTCGCCGTCATCATTGTTCGGGGTACTATCGGCATCTGGTAGGTCGGACGCTGTAATCTCACCTGTAGTATTGTAACTTCCGCCATTATTGATGGTCACTTGATAGTTGAGGTCAAGGGTACTGCCGTTTGCGATGTCGATTCCGCTCCAAGTAATGGATCCGCTACCTGGGTTGTAGATTCCTCCATTCGTGATGCTCCCAGTTACGATATCCATTCCCGATGGTACGATTACAACAACTTCAATACCGGTAGCATCGCCGGTTTCAACAGTATCATTGTTAAAGACTGATACATTGTAGCCTATTGTGTCTCCAATATTACCCGTTGTGGCATTATTCGTAATATTGAGTTCTAAGTCCGTTACTTCCAAACTAATGAAAGCACTGTCTTCATCATCTTCGCTTTGGTCGCCATCATCGTTGTTTGGAGAACTATCGGGATCTAGGACCTCGTTTGCCGATATTTCGGCAACATTTAGATATTCATCACTATTGCCTGTGGGTGCATTGACTGTTGCCGTATAGGTTACGGTTGTTCCCGTTCCTGTGGCCACGGTCAAGCCACTCCATTCAATTTCATTTCCGTTTTGAGAACCACCATTGTTAATCGTTTGAATGGTATAGCCTGAAGGGACAATATCTCTAATAGAGACTCCCGTTGCCGTATCAGGACCATTATTTCTTGCTCTTAGGGAAAAGGTTACGGTTTCACCTATACTTACAATCGCTGGTGAAATTGTTTTTGTGAGTCGCACATCTGCGGTTCGAATAGTAACTACGGCATTGTCTTGATCATCTTCGGCAGCTACGTTATTGTCGAAATTAGAATCAATATCGATAATGTCCCCACTAATAATTTGAGCACTATTATCGTATGAACCATTGGTATTAATTGTGGCTTCAAATGTTAAGTTCAATGTTGAACCATTACTAATTGTCAGATTGGTCCAGTCAATTGTGAGGTTTCCAGGATTATAACTACCACCATTGCTGATAGTACCCGGTACCAACGAGAATCCATCCGGAACTACATCCCTTACCGCAATTCCAGTGGCGTCTGAGGCGGCTGTAGCGTCATTATTAAACAGTGCTATGGTAAAGGTCACTGAGTCTCCGATATTTGCTAAGGTTGGAGAAACAGTTTTGGTCAATTCCATATCAACCCCAACAAAAGAGATTTCAACAGTATCTGATTCTTGCGTACATATGGGACCATTTGTTACGGTCCATTGAAAAACATAGGTGCCGTCAACCGTTCCCAATAATGCGGTATTTGGATTGGTATTGTCGACAAAACTTGCTGTTGAGGGTCCAGAGATTTGTGTCCAAACCCCTGTTCCTATTGTAGGGGCCACTGCGTTGAGGGTTGCTGATTCGAATCGGCTCAATAGCTGGTCTGGTCCGGCATCAGCAGAAACCGGTTGTGCGGTAATGTCAACGGTCATGGTATCTGTTAATGTACATCCTCCGTTAGTTACGGTCCATGTAAATTCGTAAGTGCCCGGCTGTAAGTTTGAAACACTGGAAGTTGGGTCATTTGCACTCGCTATAATTGCTGCGGGCGACGCATCGTCAACTCCTGGTCCTGCAGTTTGACTCCATGTTCCAGTACCGGTTACAAGAGGAGTTGCCCCTAAAGTTGTTGCTGTGGCATCACAAAACGCTTGGTCAGATCCTGCCTCCGCTTCGGATGGGGCTGGAGCTAAAAACGTAATACTAACGGTATCTGTGCTTGGTGCGCATGCTGATGGACTTACAAATGATGTATTTGGATTTTCAATGGTCCAGGTCAATACATATGTTCCTGTGACCGTAATATTTGAAAGCGTGCTGGTTGGCGAATTCGGACTATCGATAATCGCCGCACCACCTGAAGGATCTGTATCAAAACTCCAGGTGCCGATTCCGGCAGTGGGATTATTGGCGGCAAGTTGAACATCCAATTGACAGGCGTTGGTTTGATTTACACCGGCATCTGCGGTGGTTGGGGCCTCTGATACTTCAATACGTACAATGTCTGAGGTGTCGGAGCAATTTCCCGCAGCAAAGTTCCATTCAAGAATATAGGTGCCCGGGGTACTTAAATTCGATAGGGTTGATGTGGGATTTGTTGGGTCGTCAATGGTAGCGGTGCTTCCTGAAGGAACTTCAGAAAAACGCCATTCTTGTGAGGTTACATTTCCTGAAGACGCATTACCGGCCAATGTGGTCTGATTGGCCACGGCCAAATCCCCTAGACATAAAACCTGATCAGGCCCAGCATCGGGCAGTACACTAGGTGCCGCACTGGAAACAACGGTAACAGTTTTGGTATCGGGATTACAGGTATAATCTGCAGTAAATGTAAATTCATATGTAGCGCCGGGTGCAATATTGATTTCGGCAACATTACTGTTGATAGGTGATTGGTCTATGGTCACCCCGGCAGTTGGACCAGCGGTTTGTGCCCATGTACCTGTTGCTCCAAATGTGGCTTCTACCAAGAAATTGGTAACATCACAAAAATTAAAGGTTTCATCATCTCCAACGGGAGCAAAAACATCTACTTGTAGATCTGCAAAGGTTGTTGGGCAGGTGGTTCCCCCAAGAATGGTCCATCTAAAGGTATAGGAACCAGTAACCAGATTACTTACATCAGAAGATGGATCATTGATATTGGTAAAGGTTGGGGTATTTGGCGCTCCAGGCAGCACACTCCAAAAACCGGTCTCAATATCAGGATCGAACGAATTTCCCGTCAAAGTGGTACTTGTAGCCAAGCATACTTCTTGAGTGGCCCCAACTGATGCTATGGTCGGGGGTATACCTACTTCTAAAGTGACTTGATCCGAGGCCGTGGAGCAACTACCGTTGTTTACGGTCCATTCAAAGGTGTATACTCCTGAAAATAGGAAGCTAAGTGTTGTTGTGGGGCTGGTTTCATCAGCAATGGTAGCACCGCCAGGTCCTGAGACCAAACTCCATAAACCAGATCCCGTAGAACTTGTTGCTGCCATTGTAAAGGTATCGGAACAAGCGGTCTGGTCTAGTCCTGCATCTGCTGTGGCGGCTGGGCCAACAGTTATTTCTACGCTATCAAAAGTCGATTGGCAACCTGCTTTGTCAATGGTCCAAGTGAATATATAACTGTCATCAGAACTAATTGTTACCGAAGTATTGAAAAGGTTGGCATCGGCAAAGCTTACACCAGTTGATGGCGTTACGGACCATGTTCCCGTCTCGCCGGGTTGCGGTTCATTGCCGTCAAGGGTAATAACAGTGGTTCCCGCCGATTCGCATTGATCAACCCCTGCATTGGCTGTTGTTGGCCCTTCTGTATTGTTTGTTGTTACCGTAATGGTGTCAAAACCAGGAATAGGGCAGGTTAGATCGTTTGGATTGCCTACGGTCCATCGAAATTCATAGGTCTCGTTGGCATCTTCCAATCCGAATACCAAGGTATTCGCATCATTGATATCTTGGAATGTGACCGAGCTTCCAGTTGGTTGTGATTCTACGGACCAGGTTCCTATTAAGCTACCCAGTGGTGCTGGGTCTGCGGCCATTTGAACAGGAGCCCCGTAACATAATAAATTTTGGTCTGGCCCTGCTTCTGTTGGAACCGCTGTATCTGAGGACACCAAAACGGTTAAGGTGTCTGAGGCAGCTGGTGAGCAAACATTTCCTCCGGTGATCAAATACTGAAAAACGTAAGCCCCAGGAATTAAATCTTCAATGTCGGTGCTTCTATCATAAGGTGAAACTATAGTTGCAGTACTGGGACCACTTATCTGAGACCAAAGTGAACTTCCCGTAGGGGGGGCATTTCCTGTAATCGTGGTTGTTGTGACATTGCATAAAAGTTGTTGGTCCGTTCCCGCATTTGAATTACTTGGGGTAAGGGCAATGGTAACATTTACAATATCTGTGGCAACTTCACAGCCCGTTTGAATCGATCCGCTAACCGCTCTTCTTAGTAGTACGCTATACGTACCCTCTACATCAAAGTTTATCGTTAGCGGAGCGCTTCCGGTATTCTGAAAAAAACTGGGATTGATGATTGATGAACCTGATGGTCCACTAATTATAGCATAGGTGTTACTGCCCTCACCAGTTGTTGCAAAAGGTATTTCAGCAGTGGTCTCACCACAGGCTCCAAAAACATCAAGACTGGAATTGCCAATGATAGATATCGGGTTTGGAGCATATCTAATCGTTACATCATCAAAATCAGTACATCCCGTATTTCCATTCGTAATAGTATATCGAAAAACATAAGTTTCATTTGAATCCAAACCAGTGACTTGCGTAGTGTTATTTGTTGGATTTAAAATGGAAATTCCGGTTGTGGAACCAGAGACTTGTGTCCATTGCACCGTTTCACCGGTAAACAAAGGTTGAGAACCGGTTAAAGTTGTACTGGTAATACCCGGGTCGCAAAAACGTATTTCGTCATCTTGGACGCTGGCAGTGGTCAATTCTTGCGTTGCTGTAGGAACGGTTATGGTCATGGTGTCGACACCGGAAGCACAGCTTCCGTCAACGGTCCAACGCAAAACATATGTTCCTTGAATTAGATTGGAAACAAAGGAGTTATTACGATTAACATTTGAAAAATCTGGAGTCGTTGGCCCGCTCACAAAGGACCATGTACCTACTTGTCCGTTAATATTATTGCCCCCAAAGCTTGCATTAAGTACTGTCGACTGTCTTATCGTGTAGCAATTATCCAAAGTTTGGTCACTACCAGCACTTACTGCTGGTTCACCACCATAATTGGTTATTGTTACGGTGTCTGACGATTCACAGAACTGCCCTGCTTCATAGTCGGGTCCTGTAATGGTCCATCGAAGTGTGGTACTGCCCGCTCTATTGGAAGGTAATGTAATGAAAGAGGTTGGGGAGTTAATATTGTTGATAGAAACACCTGCCGAGTTGGCCCCAACAACGCTCCATTCCCCAACTTCTCCGATGTTGGAAGGCGCATTGGCATTTAAGGTAAGACTGCCCGAGCTATCGGGACAACTTTCTATGTTTGCTCCTGCATCTGCCGTGGTCACTGGTTGCACAACAATATCTACATCTTGAAATTGGACGCCCCCGATAGTACATTCCGCAGTCAATCGAAAAGTATAGGTATTTCCACCAACCAAACCCGAAATAGCAGTTGTTGGGTCGGAGGGGTCTGCTATCAAAACTGAAGGTCCACCTATTTGAGTCCAAGTAGAGCCGCTCACTGTCGGTCCTGCGATGGAACCAGATAGGTTTATTGAAGCAATATTTTCGCAATATACCTCTTCAACCCCGGCATTGACTGAGCAGTTTTGTGAGATAGCTTGTTGAATTCCGAATAGGGCAATTAGTATTAAACTTAGTTGGGTTCGTTTATTAAAACCAAAGGGAACCATAGAATAGTGTTTAGATTACACTTTTTGTAAGAAAAATCAAACATATCCTTTAATTTTATGGAACTGAACTATATGTTGTCATTCGTCGATTAGGCGTGGTCAAATAAGCAAAATTCGATGAATGGAACTCATGGGTATCATCATAACCCATTGTTAATTAGACTATAAGACTAACGGCGTTAATCAATTAAAATCACACTGTTTGAAGAAGATTCCTATGTTGTTTTGGAATTTGAGAGTGGATGAAATAAAAAACGTCGGAAAAGCCTTTCCGACGTTTTATAAAAGTTTATAGAGACAAACTCTATTTTATGACCATTGATTAAGCTTCACAGCTGGCACATTCTTTTTTCTGTTTGAATTTTTGTGCAGCATTCATACTGTGTTGATAGTACAGTGATTTTAAGCCTAACTTCCAAGCAGTAACATGAATCTTATTGACTTCTTTTGTGGGCATATCTGGGTGTACAATGATATTGACTGATTGCCCTTGGTCAATATGGTTTTGTCGGTTTGCTGCTTGATATACAATATCTAACTGGTCGATTTCAGAATAGGTTTTAAAGACTGCTTTTTCTTCATCAGTCAAAAAGTCAAGATGCTGCACGGAACCATCGCGGTCACGAATGCTTTTCCAAACGTCTGAAGTGTTTTGATTTTTTTCTTCCAAGAGTTCCATCAAATATTGATTTTTGATGGTTACTTTGATTTTAGCAATATCTTTCACATAAATATTGGACCAGATGGGTTCAATACCTTGAGAGACCTGACCTAAAATGAACGCCGATGAGGTAGTTGGGGCAATAGCGTTTAAAGTAGCATTTCTTCGTCCATATCCTTTCATCACTTCTGGCTCACCGAAGGTATCTGCTAGTGCTGCAGAGGCGTTATACGAACGCTCTTTAATCGTTTTAAAGATTTCACTGTTTAAATCATATGCCTCTTGACTGTCAAATGCCAATCGCTTCGATTGTAAAAGGGAATGCCATCCTAAAACACCTAGGCCCAATGCCCTATTTTCTTTTGCAAAGTTATAGGCACGTTCCATGAATAAAAAGGTTTGACGATCTTCCCTGTCGGATGAGTCACGGTACATTTCCAATTTCTCGAGAAATTCCGTAATTACAGCATCCAGAAAGTACACCATAGTTTCAACGGCATCGGTATCTTTCCACTTATCATAATGTAAGAGGTTGATGCTCGAAAGTACACAAACGAACGACCAGTTATCGTTTGAAGGCAACATAATTTCCGTACATAAATTACTGGCATGAATGCGATGTTGTTTCTCTTGATATACTTCTGCCGCTCCGTTGTTGGCATTATCGGAAAAGAATACATATGGATAGCCCATTTCACCCCTTCGTTGCAGTACCTTGGCCCAAACCGTACGTTTTTCAACATCACCATCAATCATTTCTTGCATCCATTGGTTGCCAACGGTGACCCCGTGCGTCAATTGCTGAATCGGATTGCCTTCAGTACCGATTTCCAGAAACTCCAGAATGTCTGGATGATCAATAGGCAGATAAGGTGAAAAACGACCTCTACGCACTGATCCCTGGCTTACCACATCGACCATAGATTCGAATAGTTGCATGATGTGGACCGCTCCCGAAGCTTCTCCATTGTTTTTGACTGGGGCTCCGCGGTGACGAACCTTTCCGAAAAAACCGGAAGTACCCCCACCTAATTTTGACATCATGCCCACTTCGGATTGGGTATACAAAATGTTACCCATATCATCGTCTATATGAGATCCAAAACAACTAATGGGCAAACCTCGTTCCTTACCAAAATTTGACCAAACGGGTGATGCCAACGAGAAAAAGCCCTCCGACATATAATGATAAAATTTATCGGCGTATCCGGGAATTTGTAGAATTTGTTCAGCACGTTCGGCTACTTCACGAATTCTGCTCTCAGGTGTTGCCCCTTCAGTTAAATAACCAGAAGCTAAAAATTGGCGACTGTATTCGTTGAGCCATGTAAAGCCAGACGCTGCGTCTGGTTTAACTTTTGATAAAGTTTCTTTTCTGGCATTTACCAACGTTTGGGTTGGCGTTTCCTTGATTTGTTCGGTCTGTTGTGCAAGAGTGTTTTTCTCCATGTGCTAAAAAAGGTCGTCGCTGGTTATACTTTGTGTTCTTTTACTATAGTTGATGGAACGCTTCACGAAGAAATCACCGTGTTTGGTCCCTATTATTTCATCATCAAACCATTCGGTCTGTTCCAAAAGGGTTTGGTCGATTTCAAAGACTTTATCAATTCCTATGGCTTCCAAAGAATTATTAAAGCGATTTTTGATGAATTCGTTGACTACATTTTTCGGAAGGAAATCAACTTCTCCTTCCTCAAAAATCCAATCAACAATCTTACTTTCCGCTTTAAATGCGTTTTCACAAAGATCTTGTATCATGGAGTGGTATTCATGGGTAAACCATTCAGGATGCTCTTTCTGGATAATTTTAATGATGTCAATACCGAAATCACCATGAATCTGCTCTTCTTTTGAAGTGGCCTCAACTACATTTGATATACCCTTTAACATATTCTTGTGCTTGTTAAAAGCCATAATGATTAAGAACTGCGAAAACAATGAGACGTGTTCAATGAATAGAGAGAACAAAAGAATTGATTCGGCATACTCTTTATTATCATCACTCTTGGCATTTTTCAGGGCACTTTCCAAATACTGTACCCGTCTCATCATCACAGGCTTTTTCTTTAAGTTTTCAAACTCGTTGTTCAGCCCTAAAATCTCCAATAAATGGGAGTAGGCGTCATGATGACGTACCTCACTTTCGGCAAAGGTGGAGCCTACCGATCCAATTTCAGGTTTTGGCATGCGTTTATAAATGTCACCCCAAAAACTTTTTACAGCTACTTCAATCTGAGAGATGGCCAACATAGTGTTTTTAATGGCGCTTCGCTCAACTTGGGTCAATCGAGACTTAAAATCCTGTACATCACTAGTGAAATTGAATTCCGTATGAATCCAATAGGAATGTCTGATGGCCGCCACATATTCATACAATTCAGGATACTCGTACGGTTTAAGGTTGATGCGCTTTTCAAAAATATTGGACTGTCTACTTTGGGCCTGTTGATTTCTATAAATGATATAGGCCTTCGCAACATCTTTGAACTCGCTGAGCATTAATTTTTGTTCCACAATATCTTGAACTTCTTCAACCGTAGGAATGTAATCTCTTACCAAATTTTTTCGTTCAATAAGCTCTCCGTGAACTTGTTCTGCAATAATTTGCGCATCGCTTATTTGACCTTGTTCGACAGCAGTCATTGCTTTCAAGACAGCATTCGTGATTTTATAAAGCTCAAAAGGTTTTGTGCTAAAATCTCTTTTAGTGATGTGGGTAATCTCCATAAAGTGTTAGAATAAAATTGGAATCGCTTTCAACGATGATGTAAAATTCACATTTTATTCACGTTTATTCTACGTCATGAAATTTTGGTTCTTAACAATGTTATTAACAAAAGGTATTTTGTTGAACCTCAGGGCTGTCGTCTTTTTTTGGAACGTAAACACTTCATTATCAATATTATAAAAAATATTAATAATTTGCATAAACTAAATTTATGCAGTGGGCAAACTGATCTTAAAGACGTAGGAAACTACGCCTTAATTGTCCGTAATTGTATGGTTTTACTGTACTTTTTTTGGTTGACCGTTGATGTTTCACCATCGGGTTCATAGACCTAAAGAACAATTTTTAGGATAACTACTACAACCGACAAAAGAGAAAGATTAAATGCCAATATGTTAAACAGAAAAAGTGAAAACGGTCATATTGGAGTCAAATTGATGGACTATCATATGAATTAAAATCCTATCCAGGAAATACAACAAGATGAAAAGAAATTTAATTGCCCTTTATCGTTTTTGCAAAATTAAAAGTAGCAAAAACCAAGTTCTTATAACTGTTTTCCATAGCCTCTTCTATGGGCTGAAGATTTTTTAAAATGGCATTTGTGTAAGTAATTCCAAGTTCTATTTGCTGCGGTATGGAAAGTGTCACTACGCCACAAAAAGCGGCTACAGGAACTTTCTGTTTTTTTGCAGATTCCAAAACACCGGCAATGGTCTTTCCAGCCAGGGTTTGGTCGTCCAATTTTCCCTCACCGGTAATTATCCAATCTGCGTTTATAAGGGAAGATTCAAAATCTGCGAGCTTTTTTACGATATCAATACCTGAAAACAATTGCCCATTCAAAAAGACGATGGCACCTCCACCTAATCCGCCGGCTGCTCCAGCTCCTGGTAATTGCTGAAGATTGATATTAAATGTTTTTTCAATAATTCTGGCAAAATGTTGAAGTCCTTTATCCAATTGTTCAATTTGGTCGTTTGAAGCTCCTTTTTGTGCTGCATACACCTGTGCTGCTCCATTGGCGCCGTAAAAGGGATTGGTAACATCACAGGCAATTTTAAATTGTACTCCATTCACTTTTGAAATCTTTGGGGGTACAATAGTTTTAACGTTCTCTAAATTTTTACCAATGGGTAATAGTACATTGCCATTGGAATCTTTAAAACTAAAGCCGAGGGCCTTTGCGACTCCCATGCCTCCATCGTTGGTCGCACTTCCTCCAATGCCCAGAAGAATTTCCTTGGCCCCTCTTTGAACGGCGTCTACAATCAACTCCCCTGTTCCCAATGTGGTTGTTTCCATGCAGTTGAGTTCCGTGGGTTTCAGTAATCGATGTCCCGATGCCCCTGACATTTCAATAAAAGCGGTTTTCAATTCATCTGACCATAAATAACTGGCGTTAATTTTTCGGAATAAAGGGTCGTGAACTTCTACCTCAATGACTTCGGCCCCTAAATAACCCTTAATAACTTCTAAAGTACCGTCACCACCATCAGCCAATGGTTTCTTGATGATTTCTGCACTGGGGAAAACAAACCTTATACCCTCTTCGACGGCATTGCAAAATTCGAATCCTGTTAAAGAACTTTTGTATTTATCAGGAGCTATGACAAACTTCATGGGTTATTGTAAAAGATTTGGGAGCGCAATGCTCAATGCAATGATAACCAAGAAAAACCCAATCAAAAGACCTACTTCTTTTCTTGCGGGTTGAAAGACAATATCAACCCCTTCGTCGGCTTTTTGGGGAATCAAATGACTGAACAGTAGGGCGACCAAAATAGTAATCGCGCAACCAATGGCATTCCACCAAAACCAAAATATCTGAGGTACATACAGCCATAGGTATACGTTAAAAAGAACACCTGTAATTATACCAATATTTGCACCGAGGGCATGGGTCTTTTTGGTCAGAATGGCCAAAATAAACGCTGCGAGTATGGGCCCATAGAATACTGAACTGATTTTATTGATTACTTCAATTACAGTGCCTTCTATATTCCCTGCAAAAAAGGCAAAGAACAAGCATACCAAACCCCAGAAAAGTGAAAGTAACCTTGAGTTGAACACATACGCCTTATCGGTCATGTGGGGTTTAAAGCGTTTCACAAAATCTTCCATGGTCACTGCTGAAAGAGAGTTTACCGTTGAGCTCAAAGAAGACATAGCAGCCGACATGATGGCGACAATCAAAATACCGATTACTCCGTTGGGGAGATATTTGATAATAAATACAGGAACCATTAAATCAGCCCTTTTACCTTCAAGCGAACGGATATTGTTTTGATAGGTGCTATCCATCATTTCTTGAAACCCAATATCTTGAAGTAATAGCGTTCCCAGTACCAAACCCATAATACAATAGGTTAAAGTCAAGGGAAATCTAAATAATCCGTTTGCTAGTAAAAGCCTTTTAATCGTGGGCATACCACTTGCCGAAAGTAAACGTTGTGATTGGGTCTGGTCAGTTCCATAGTACGAAGCGTAGAGGAAAAACCCACCTATGACCATAGGCCAAAAGCCAAATTCATCCTTTTTATCAGTATTATTAAAACCCCACTTTGAGAAGTCGACTGCAGTTAAACGGTCTTTGTCAACATGGGTAAGAAAGTTATCAAAACCGCCCAGCTCACTGACGCCATAGATCAAACATATAATGATACCTAAAAAGAGAATGACCATCTGTATGACATCACCCCAGATAACGGCTTTCATACCACCTTGAAAAGAATATACCAAGGTGATTACCCCAATGATCAAAACTGAAATCCAAAAATCAACGCCCACGGTAGCCTGTAAGATCAAGGCCATGGTATAGACCATAACGCCTGTAGCGACCGAGCGACTGATTTGAAAAACCAAACTGATCAAGAGCCTTGAAGAAGCGTCAAAACGCTTTTCAAGATATTCGTAGACACTTACGATGCCTGATTTATATAAGGTTGGTATTAGCGCAATCATTAAAAATGCCATGGCCAGCGGTACGCCAAATTCATAGGTTAACCATTGCAGTCCACCACCGTCTTTTAATCCTACAAAAGCGGGTGCTGAAATAAAGCTTATTGCAGATAACTGGGTAGCCATGGTCGAAAGGCTTAAGGGCAGCCAGCCCATACTTCGCCCTCCAAGAAAATAATCTCCTGAACTTTTGTTTTCTTTGAATAAATACCCTACGCCTAAAAATCCGACAAGATATATGACGATAATGCTATAGTCTATGTAATTCATGGTTTATGTTGGGTTGGTTCCATTGTCTTTCACCAAGAAAAGTTAGACGTGGTGTACTTATAAATTTAACTTAAAAATTTCAATCTATTGATTGTTGCTTTTTATGCTGTATTTCAAAGGTTTTCTGTCACCAATAAATGTATTTCATGAAGACTTAAAGAAAATCTTTTAATTTTTTAATGATGGTATTGGACAAGGCATATGGAGGATATCTAAAAGGGATATCGAATATAAAAGGTCTTTTGACCACCGATTTTTTATGGGAAAAAAGATAAAAGGAATGTTCTCCGTGATAGCTTCCAAAGCCGGAGTTTCCAATACAGCCAAAAGGCATTCTTTTATTGGCGATATGAAGGATGCAATCGTTGATCATACCCCCTCCAAAGGAATAATTCTCGAACATTCGTTTTTGGAAGCTTTTTTGTTTTGAAAACACATATAGTGCCAAAGGTTTGTCATATTTAGAAATGAAGGATGCTATTTCACTTTCGTCAACATAGGTGTAAATAGGAAGTACGGGGCCAAAAATTTCATCTTGCATGATTTCGGACTCCATAGGGGGATTGTCCACTAGCGTCGGTGCAATGTATTGGTCTTGATCGTTATATTGACCGCCCCAAATCACATGATCGTCTTGAACCATTTTTTTCAGCCTTTCGTACTGATTTTTGGTCGCTATTCTAGCGAAATGGGGTGAGCTTTCCACCTCTTTGCCATAAAATTCTTGAACAGATTTTTTTATTGATTCGATGAGCTGGTCCTTTATTTTTGAATGGACCAAAAGATAATCCGGTGCCAAACATGTCTGACCTGCGTTTAATAATTTTCCCCATGTAATGCGTCTTGCGGTAACAGCAATAGCGGCGCTATCATCTACAATACAGGGGTTTTTTCCACCCAGTTCCAAGGTGACCGGAGTAAGGTATTTTGCTGCACTTTGATAAACGATTTTACCAACGCGGGGGCTACCCGTAAAAAAGATGTGGTCCCATCGTATCGATAGCAATTCTTGCGAAACTTCAACGCCACCTTCCATCACGAAAATGTGATTGGGATCAAATGTTTCATGCACAATTGTTGAAAGGATTTTTGACGTGGCAGGGCTCAGCTCCGAGGGTTTTAAAACTACCGTATTCCCTGCTGCAATCGCCCCTATTAGAGGAGAGATGGCCAACATAAACGGATAGTTCCAAGGGGAGATGATCAGTACATTGCCGAAGGGTTCGTGTTGAATCCAATTTTTGGATGGAAAGCTTCCAAGACTTCCTGCCACCTTTTTGGGCCGGGCCCAAAAATCAAGATTCTTTATAATATGGTTCAGTTCAGCGAGAACAAACTGTGTTTCACTGACCAAGCTCTCGAACTTCGGTTTTTTAAAATCGTCATAAAGCGCGTTACAAATGTTATCCTCGTTTTTGATGATGATTTCCCTTAGACGCTTAAGTGACTTTTTTCGGTAAGCGAGGTCTTTGCTTATACCTGAACGAAAGAAATCAAATTGTTTTTCCCTTATATTTTTGGTGGTTACAGCCATTGTTGTTTTGTATAAGATGGTGTAGAATTAAAAATAAGGGTAATTAGGACATTTTTAGGGAATGAGGTGGATTTAGGTCAAATTAGACAGGCAAAGGTAATATCGACCTCTTTAATTGGGAATCGAGGCCTCGATGGTTAAAATTGAAAATACTACTTTAATGGTGGTGAAGGAGTGCGGGTAAATTATAGTTAAAATGTCTTTTGCATTCTATTTTGAATCCGTTGAACATGACCTTTAATGTTATATTGGCATTTTTCAAAGCGTCGGGAAAGAAGTTTGTATTGCACCCATAGCATGCTTTCAATTTGAACGGTTCTTATGAATCAGGCCATCTTAGGATTTGGATAATTATCCGATTGGTCTTCAACTGTATTATCCATGCAAGTAAAGTCTTTTTCCACAAGCAATGAAAGAGCACTTGAATCATTCCAATCTACCGAATTACTGTAACCGACCCTATCGCTTTTTGCCCAGATTTTTTGTTCTGATTTAGGGAAATAGATGGTGATGGTATTGTCGATAAAGTCAGCTTCAAGCTCGGTAATTTCTTCTTTGGCGACTAGGGCATAGGTCAGTGCATTGTGATGAAAGTGGGTGATTTCGGTGTAGCTTCCGGTTTTGCTAAAGGTTTCGACCTCTGTTTTTGTGAGTCGAAAACGTACTGAATTTCCTTTGATTCGAATTTTCATAAGTCTGCGTTTATTTGGCCTTTCTTCTAATGCGGAAAGGTGCAATCAACTATCCATTCTTTTTTTTGACCAATCCTTTGGTGAACTCGTTTAGTGTTTCGACCTTCTCCTCAAAATCCCCTTTAATGGTTTTTCGATATTCATTTAAATTCTTTACCAAGTCATCGATGTTTTCTGGAATTACATCTTCAAAAAACTGCCTTAAGCGTTTTGCTGTGGTAGGGGACTTTCCATTCGTTGAAATGGCCACTTTCACATTGCCCTTGGTTACGATACCGCCCATATAAAAATCGCAATAGGGTGGATTGTCAGCTACGTTGACCAAAATAGATCGTTTGCGGCAATCGGCATAGACTTTTTCGTTTACCTTGGGGCTGTCTGTAGTGGCTACTACAATATGCTTCTTCTTTATATGGCGCTTTTTATACTTGCCCTTATGCATTTTCACCTTGTGCTTTTCAGCCAATGAAACCGTTTTTTCGCGATACATCGGTGAAATCATTTCTACTTGTGCATTAGGGCTTGATTTGAGTAGAAAAGTTAATTTTTCTTCGGCCACATTACCGCCGCCCACGATCAATACCTTTAGGTTATTGACCTTTAAAAATACAGGGTACAGTTCATTACGCTCCATGCAACAATTCTCTTTCTTGGTTCAGTTTATAATTAATCGTTACCCGAGTACCTTCCCCCGCAGTAGAATTAAAAAATAACCTACCGTTGATATATCCTATTCGTTCTTTCATAAAAAAAACGCCCATACCACCCTCACTGTTATTTTTGGGTGGCTTATCCAAAATGGAAGTATCGAAGCCTTTGCCATCATCGTCGATTACCACGCTCAAAAGATTCTCGTTCAAATTTAGGGTAACTAAAATATAGTTTGCTTCTGCGTATTTAATGGCATTGTTGACGGCCTCTTGGGTAACCCTGTAAATATTGGTTTCGGCCAAAGGCTCAAAACGAATGGGTTCTTTGGCCTTGTTCTCAAATAGAACTTTCTTACCGGTGAGCTTACTTAATTCTTGTGTCATTTTTTGAAGGGCAGGAAAAATACCATGATCTTCCAATTCAGGCGGTGTCAAATTAAAGGTTGCTGTTCGTACCCCCTTGATCAATTCTGAGGTCAACTCTTTCAAATAGGTAATTTTCTCTTCGGTTTTCTCTTTCTGCTTCGGATTAATGGATTCAATGTTGAACTTCAATGCAGTGAGCATTTGTCCAATACCATCGTGAATATCTTTGGCGATACGCTTTCGTTCCTCTTCTTGGCCTGCAACCACTTGACTGGCCTGAAGCTGTTTTTGTTTCATCCGTTCTTCGTAGTTCTGCTTCGTCAGCTGCTCAACCTTGTCTTGGGTCTTTTTGCGTTTGGTAATATCAGAACATAAAATAAGAATACTCTGTTTTTCTCGGGATTGATAAATGGGGATGATGGACATTTCCAACCAAATCCGTTCTTGCAATTTTGTTGTAATTTCTATCTCTTCCATCCGGATATTCTTGTTTTTGGAAGAGAGGATTTCTCGTAGATATTGTTGTTGTCCCTCATCTTGGGTCAAAATTTCAGAGAGATGGGTTTTGCTAGGTTCTCCTGTTTCTCCTAAGAGGTTTAAGAATTTCTTGCTGATAAAAGACGGGAAACCGTCCATTGAAATATCGGCAAAAAGGGCAGCATTGTCAATGGCAAAATTCAGTTCTTGAAGTTCACGTAGTGATTCTTCCTTTTCTTTAAATATCCTTTTGATTTGTCTATTGTCTTCTTCAGATTTAAGCTTGCCCTGAATAAGGTCTGAGATGGTCTCCCGAATTTGAATGGACATCGGTCGGAAAATGAAAAGTAGTTCCAATAAAAGAATCAATAGCGAAACCCCCAAAAGGAGATATTCCTTCAATTTTAATTGTTGTAATTGCTGTTTGCTAATAGCATCGTAGGCATTTACAATGGCATCCATTTTTTGGAGAAAAGGCTGTTCATTGGCCAGAATACTTTGCAGTTGCGATTCAATATTTGGTGGGAGGGAATCGATGTTATTGTTATATGCTTGCAATATTTCTTCGCCAGAAGTGACCATGGCAGCATGATGGGGAGAAACATCTTGAAACAGCTTTAAAATCTTATTGTTCCCTTCTTTGGGCAGACCGATGCTGTCATTCCCTTTTTGTAGCCCCTCGTGAGATACCTTCCAAACTTGAAGGGTCTGTTTTAAGTTTTCTGTTACTGCTCTATGGTTTTCAGAAGGGTTGAGGGAGTTGAGCTGTAGTACTTCTTTTACCAGTTTTTGACTATAAGCACGTTGTCGGCCGGCTACATTGATTACACGTGAATCATCTAACTGCGAATCAAGATGCTGTTGAATCAAAATCTGTGCAACAATAACCGTAATGGCAATGGCCGCAAGTGCCAAAATATACCACTTTCGAACCCGCTTAAAGGTTTCCGTATCCAAACTTCGGTGAGACCCATTATCATATGAAGAATGTTGGTTTTCCATTTTTTCTATTACTGAAGGGCTTTGGTTATCAAGCCTTTTCCTCTGCCGGAGAAATTCAATTTTAGTGCAGCTTGCTGCCCTCTTTCGGACATTTTTTTCCAAGTCTTTTGCAAGATGGCAATGATTTTACCATCATCATGCTTTACCAAAAACGGTTCATAGTAAAACGTTAAAAAGACTAAGCATATCACATCTTCTAGGGTCTGGGTTTCCTCATCCCGTTTGAGTTTTTTCTTTAGTAAGAGAAATTGTACCCGCTCTATCAATTCTGAATCATACCCAACTTTAGTCAAAATTTCAGTTGCCTTTTTGGCATGAAACTTCTTCAAATCTTGTCGCCATTGTAAATACCCCACGCGATTCATTTCATAAGCATTACGTGGTATTTGCCAGCGACAAATATGCTGACATCTTGCGGTTAAGCGGAGTGCCAAAGAGGCCTCAGGTTCAAATTCACTGAGCACGGCCGTCATTCGTTCTGCGTAGAGTAATTCTTTTGGAAATAGTTGCCCTTCGACAAGCTCAGCATTTGGGTCTTCTGCATTTGCGGCATCAAATAATTCGAACGCTTTGTTCAGTTTTTGGGAAGCCTCCATAACTGGGGTTTTTCTTCAATCCGAAAAACCAAGATACACAAAACCGTCCTCAATTTTTATGGGATACGTAGCAATTGCAGGCAGGTCGCCGTTCAAGTTTTCCCCAGTTTCCAACGAAAAGGTCTTTTTGTGCAAGGGGCATGCTACTTTTGGTATTCCATTTTGATCGCCTATCATACCCCTGCTGAGAACCATCTCTTGTTTTTCAGGGGATAAATTTTGACAGGCGTACCATTTATTCAAACGCTTGAAATTAAAAACTGCAATCTGCAAGTCCTTGTATCTTACACAAGCACCGCCATCTTTTGGAAAAGCGTCTACTGGTGCAGCCTTGAACCAAACTTCAACATCCTCAATTCGAATGGTTTTATAGCGTTCTGCTATTGAATAATCTATACTCATACGTTTACTTTCTCCGCTTTTAAAGGAACTTTCATCCACTGTTTGGGCATTTTTTGTTCCCGCATGGGTACAAAAACTAAATTGTCATCTTCTTCTTCACTATTCACAAAGTGGTTGAAACGTTTCATCATTTCAGGATTGTTGATGGCCTGTGTCCATTCGCATTCGTACTTGTTCACAAGCATTTCCATCTCGTGTTCCAAATCTTCGGCAACCCCTATTTTATCATCAATTATGACGTCTTTTAAATAGTTAAGACCACCTTCAAGAGATTCTAACCAAGCTGCAGTGCGCTGAAGGGGTTTCGCGGTTCGCATGTAGAACATCAAATATCGGTCGATGTATTTTATTACAGTTTCATTGTCAATCTGTTCAGCCAATAATTGCGCGTGACGAGGATTTGCCCCTCCATTCCCTCCTACATACAGGTTCCAACCACCTTCTACGGCGATGACCCCAAAATCCTTTCCGCGGGCTTCTGCGCATTCGCGAATACAACCTGAAACACCTCCCTTGATTTTATGCGGTGCGCGAATACCACGGTAACGATTTTCCAAATCAATACCAAAACTCACACTCTCATCCATTCCGTAGCGACACCAGGTTGAACCGACACAGGTTTTGACCGTTCGTAAGGATTTTCCATAAGCATGTCCACTTTCAAAACCATGGCCAATCAATTCCTTCCAAATGAGGGGTAATTGTTTCAAAGTAGCTCCAAACAAATCGATGCGTACGCCGCCCGTTATCTTGGTGTAGAGATCATATTTCTTAGCAATTTCACCCAAGGCGATAAGTTTGTCGGGCGTGATTTCCCCACCTGGAACCCTCGGAACTACAGAATAGGTTCCATTCCGTTGAATATTGGCCAAAAACCGGTCATTTGAATCTTGAATGGCATATTCCTTATTGGCCGTATCGGCGTGAATCGATGCCATCAAAGAGGCTACAACGGGTTTGCATATCTCACAACCGCACCCCGTGCCATGATTGTCGATCACCTCATCAAAACTTTTGTAGCCCTTTACCTGAATGATATCATACAATTCTTGGCGGTTGTATTCAAAGTGCTCACAAATATGATCTTTGACTTCAATGCCCAATGATTTTAATGTGGCCTCAGTCAGGTTTTTGACCATGGGCTTACAGCCTCCACAGCCTGTGCCCGCTTTTGTGCAATTGACCACCCCTGCTAGATCCGTGGCTTCTCCCTTTTCAATGGCTCCACAAATCTGTCCTTTGGTCACGCTTTCACAAGAACATACTTGGGCCGTATCGGGTAAGTCCATGACATCTCCGAGGGCTCCACCCTCTTCAGAAGCTGGTAAAATAAGCCTGGCAGGGTCTTCAGGAACAGCCATGCCATTTAAATACATTTGATGTAGAATATTATAATCCTCTGCGTCGCCGACCAAGATTCCGCCCAGAAGCGTTTTACCATCATGACTGACATTGATGCGTTTGTATAGCTGTTTGGTCTTGTTCTCAAAAATGACGGAATGTCCCTTTTCGGCTGGCATAAATGGTGTGCCAAAGCTGGCTACATCAACCCCAATCAATTTTAGTTTGGTTGACATATCTATTTCATCGGCCATGACGACTTCGGTATCACCTACAATTTGGTTCGCGGCGACATGGGCCATGTCGTAGCCAGGAGCGACCAAACCGTATATCATTTGATTGTACAACGCAACTTCTCCGATGGCGTAAATTGATGGGTCTGAGGTTTGCATCTTGTTATTGACCACTATACCACCTCTTGTGCCTGTTTCCAATTGGCAAGTCTTGGCCAGCTCATCTCTTGGACGAATTCCTGCAGAAATAATCAACATATCGACATCAAGCTGATCGTCCTCACCGAATTCCATTCCCGTTATGCAGTCATTGCCCAATATCTGATTGGTAGCCTTGCTGAGGTGAATATTGATGCCCATTGACTCTAAGGTCAACTGCAGAACCTTACTACTTCGTGCATCCAATTGACGGGGCATCAGTTTAGGGGCAAACTCTACAACATGAGGTTCTAGCCCCATATCGAGCACTGCTTTTCCAGCTTCGAGGCCCAGTAATCCCCCACCAAGTATCGCTGCCTTTCCGTCGGTTTTTTTCGCATTTATCTTATCTGCATACGCCAGCATTCCCTCCAAATCTTCAATAGTGCGATAGACAAAAACACCTTCTTTTTCCACTCCTTGAATAGGGGGGACAAAGGGAACGGAACCTGTGGCCAAAACCAATTGGTCATACTTATATGTTTCGCCTGATTTTGTTTGAACGGTTTTCGCATTCTTATCAATATCAGTAATATATTGACCTGTAATCAATTCAATGGAATTATCGCTATACCACGAAGCAGGGGCTAACTCAAGGGACTTCGCATCCTGTTTTTCAAAAAATTCACTTAAATGAACCCTATCGTATGCAGGGCGCGGCTCTTCACCAAAAACCTTAATGTTCAGCATTTCTGGATTGGTTAGGCCTATTAACTTCTCACAGAACTTGTAGCCCACCATTCCATTTCCAATTACTACTATTCGCTGCATTGCTTCAAATTTATAAAACAATATTACGTATTAATACTTATTTTTAATATGATTATATCAAAATAATTACGTATTCTTGTTGTGATTTTTTTAACGAACTATATGTTTTCCTAATGAATTCTAAAAGAGAAAAATCAAGAAAGGTAGCTTTAGTGGGGGCGGGCCCAGGTCGTGAAGACCTAATAACACTGGCTGGTTTACATGAAATTCAACAGGCCGATGTTATTCTTTATGATGCCTTGGTCAATAAGAAGCTTTTGAACCATGCAAAGGTTGAAGCACAACTGATATACGTAGGAAAACGTAGTGGAAAGCATAGTTTGACACAATCTGAAATTAATACACTTCTATTGGAGTCCGCCTTGACCAATAATCGCGTTGTGCGATTGAAAGGAGGTGACCCCTTTGTTTTTGGTAGGGCTTCGGAAGAAATTGAATATCTAGAATCGTTTGGAATTTCCGTAGATATTGTTCCTGGAGTGTCGAGCGCAATTTCGGTTCCGGCCAATCAGGGAATTCCCTTAACCAAACGCGGGGTCAGTACCAGTTTCTGGGTAATGACGGCCACAACCAAAGAGGGTAACTTTTCCAATGATTTGAATTTGGCCGCGCAATCTTCGGCAACAATGGTCATCCTCATGGGGGTCCGTAAAATTCAACAAATTGCCAATCTGGTAAGGGGTTATCGCTCGGGACTTACCCCAATTGCACTCATCCAAAATGGAACTCTTCCCGAAGAAAATTGTATTACGTCAACGCTAAATGTTGCGGAAACAATATTTAACGGAATAGACGAAACCCAACCGGGAATCATCGTTATCGGAGATGTGGTGGCAGACCATGCTTCCTTTTATGATGAAGAAATTCAGCGCGTACTCTATTCTTATCTTTAATGAGCGTATTTAGAGCAGGGGATAGGCTTCGGTGTTCCAAACGATATTATCCTCATCATTTATAGTTCTTAAAAATTTGTCGATTTGACAATGCAAGAGGCTCGAAATTTCTGTCTGATTAAAATTTACCCCTTCTAATTTCACTTCTCTAAAAACTACGTATAATACGTAATAAAATTATTAATTAAGTATTAATACGTATTTTAATTACGTAGGTTTGTTTCATGATGATTC
>ERZ1740067.261-NODE-261-length-43671-cov-7.593590_pt1 | contig 43671 bp, 44 predicted proteins | sample MGYA00581736_ERZ1740067 | MGnify/ENA primary metagenome ERZ1740067 (study PRJEB43018, sample SAMN04849236) | marine metagenome | isolation source: floating plastic debris | place: Pacific Ocean | collected 2008-08-27 | study: EMG produced TPA metagenomics assembly... | reverse complement strand
CTGAAATTGGCGTCGGGCAGTCCTACGGGATGCCACTATTTTTTCCACGAAATCTGGTTTTGGCGCTGCTGTCATCGGACGGCGTGTCTGCGTGCGGGATGTTGACCGTGTCTCACGCGCTCCGCGCGTTTTCGGGGACGCTGTCGCCTGTGTGACGCAGCGATGGATGATAGAAACTCAGCTGTGCGCGCCCGGCATCCTTTGACGCATAAAGTGCGACATCGGCATTATCGAGAACCTCGGCCACGCTATGCGGTCCGGACGGCTCAAAGAATGCAACGCCGATACTCGCCGAAATATGGCACGCTTGCCCTTGAAACGGAATCGGTTGCGTCAGACGGCTGATAATCCGGTCACCAATGGCCGACAGGTCGCTCATCTCTTCGGCCATGGGCAGCAAAACCACGAATTCGTCACCGCCGATCCGCACAACCGTGTCACTTTCGCGCGTCTCTTCGACCATGATACGCGCCACGGTTTGCAGCACATGGTCACCTGCCGCGTGGCCCATCGTGTCATTGACCGCCTTGAACCAGTCCAGATCGATCTGCATCAGACCAAATTGCGTGCCCCATGTCGCGTAACGCGAAATGATATGATCCATGGCCCGGCGGTTTTTCAAACCGGTCAGCGTATCGGTATAGGCTTGTTCCTCGGCCGCGATCTTGGCGCCCTGCAAGCGCAGGTTCAGCTTGCGCGACGCCTCCATCGCGGCGGACTTTGCCTCAACCAGATAGAGCATTTCGACCGCAAGGTCGGTTGCCGCAAAATCGGCGCTGGTCAGGGCATAGTCGCTGACGGCATCGACGATGGAAATGCCGAAGGACAGATTGACGATTGATTGTTCCGGCTCGGGCCCCGGCACCAGAACCCCTTTGACCTCGGTCTGTGGCAGGTCACGCAATCTCAGGTGCAGCTTCATCCCCGCTGCGGCCCGCAGATCGGTCATCGTGGTGATCGCCCGAGGCCGTTTGAGATCAAACACCTCGAGAAATCGTTCACCGACAAATTCCGCCTCAGGGCGCAGCTTGCGCGTGGTCGGGCCGGCATGCAGGATGTGGCCGGTGGCCGACAGGATCAGGTGCATTGGGCACAACACGTCCAGTGCTGAGGTCATGGGCCCGCTCATCCCGCACGCGCCCCCAAGTCAAACACGCGCCCTTCGGCAAACTCCGTCTCGATCAGGGAAATCGAGATCACCTCGGTCCCCTGACCACCGCCCTGATGTTCCAGCAACGCCAGCGCGCCATAGTCATCGGCCATCGCGCGCAAGATGCCCATCATCACGTGCCCATACCCTTCGACCGGGCAGTCGCAGACAAGGCTGAAGTGGTTGGGCGCATGTTCGCGCAACTCGATCCGCGGCAAGTGCAAATCGGACACGGCAAGGCGCGCGCGGTCGGGCAAATCATCGAGCGATTGCAGGAATTCCACAAAGGTCACGCCGCCAAAGCGCAAGAGCCGCCGCAACGCCTCCACCGTCGGGTGGGACACGAGATAGGTGCCCAGATCCTCCATCATCTCATCGCGGGGACGGTCGAGCACCTGCGCAATCGCGTCCAGAATGCGCGGCGTCACGGCGTCATCATAGACCATCATCGCCTCGAACTCGACAAAGTCGAGCTCAGCCATCCGGGTGGCCTCGAGCCATTTTTCCGGTCCATAGGCATCCGTGACAAAACACTGGATCGCCCTATTGATCAAACCGTGCATGATTGCATCGTCCCAATTCCTTGGGCGGGAACTTGGACCGGGCACCCCTAACAATCAACTAACAGGCTCAATTGTAACTACTTTACCGCTCAGAAATCCGTCGGCGCGCCGCCTTCGGCTTTGCGGCGGGCCACGAAATCCGCCAACTCGTCCCGGATTGCCGCGTCCATCGGCGGCGCCTCGAACCCGCCCACGATCTCCTTGAACATCGTATGGGCCCGCTCGGGTGTCCAAACACCGCCGGCCGCCTGCCACCCTTCGAAGTTTTTCCAGTCGCTCAGGAACGGTTGGTAAAACGCCGTGGAATAGCGGTCTTGGGTGTGCTGGATGCCAAAGAAATGCCCTTCGCTGCCCACCGATTTGATCGCATCAAGCGCTATCGCATCGGGGCTGGTGTCGACAATCACCGGATCCAGGTAGCGTTGAATATGCTGGAGAACTTCGCAATCCATGATGAACTTTTCCGGGCTTGCGATCAGCCCACCCTCGAGCCATCCGGCCGCGTGGTAGACCATGTTCGTCCCCGACTGCACTGCAGCCCACAGGCTGTTGGAGGTCTCCCACATCGCCTGGCCATCCGGCACGTTCGCCGCACACACGCCCGATGAACGCACAGGCAACCCGTAGAACCGCGCCAGCTGCCCGGTGATCTGGGTGGCACGCATGTATTCCGGCGTGCCAAAGGCGGGCGCGCCGGATTTCATATCCACATTCGAAGTGAATGTGCCAATCACGCAGGGCACGCCCGGGCGAACGTATTGGAAGAGCGCAATGGCGCACAGCGCTTCGGCAATCGATTGTGCCACGGCCCCGGCCATCGTCACAGGCGCCATGGCCCCGGCCAGCGTAAAGGGTGTGACAACCACCGCCTGTCCGCGCCGGATCATCCGCAGACAGCCGTCAATCATGGGCTGGTCATGTTTAAGCGGCGATGTCGAATTGATGTTGGTATACATGTGCGGGCGCGCCTCGAAGTCGGCGTGGCTGAGCCCGCCCGCGATACGCACCATTTCCATCACGTCCTCGACCCGCTCTTTGCCCAGCGAATAGGCATGCATGACCTTGTCGGTCAGCGTGAGCTTGTCATAGAGCACGTCAAGGTGACGGATGCTGGCATGGATATCCACAGGCTCCACCGGGTAGCCGCCCGCAAAGTGGATACAGTTGAAATACTGTGTGAGTTTCAACAGGTTCGCGCACATCTCGCGCGTGCCGGGCACCTTGGTCCCGATCTCCATATCCCAGTAATTCGGCGGTGAGGAAACATTGCCGAAGTTGATATGCCCGTCGCCGATGGTGATCTGGCGCGCCGGATTGCGCGGCATCAACGTGAAGGATGACGGCGCCTTGCCAATCATCTCCATCACGAAATCGCGGCCCATCCGCACATTCGCCCCATCGATTGCACATCCCGCCTCGCGCAGGATCTCGAGCGCCTCTTCGTTCAGGAATTCCACCCCGATCTCTTCGAGGATGCGCATGGCACCGTCGTGGATGGCGGCGACACCTTCGGGGCGCAGCGGCTCGACCGGTTGGTCGATCAAGCGTGGCGGGTTCCAGGGCATCTGCTCGATCACGGCATGACCGCGCCGTGCTGCGGCCCCTGCACGGCCCCCTCCGCGGTTGCGACGTCGGGTTATGGTGTCGGTCATGATGTCCTCCGTCACGCGACTGGACCTCACTACGCCACGCGCGCCTGCGCGCCACCTGTCCGTTTGCGACGGGTTTGGTCGTTTTTTCCGGCTAGCCGGTCGCTTGTTTGTCGAGCCAGGCGGGCAGCAGACCGATGTCCTGCAGAACGGCGACCGCATGGGGGGCCAGTTCGTCCGCCATGGCCATCCCGGTGAGCACGGCAACACAGCGCATGCCCGCCGCCTTGCCCGCCTGCAGATCGTGGCGGCTGTCGCCGACCATCACCACCTGGTCCGGCGGCAACCCGGTTGCTGCGCAAAAGGCGAGCAGTTGGCCCGGCGCGGGCTTGCCGCCATGGCCGCTGTCAAATCCAGCGACAAAATCGAACCGGTCCGTGACCCCGGCACCGTCCAGATGCGCCCGCGCCGGCGCCTCGGAATCATTTGTGGCCACCCCCAGCCTGAGGCCCCTGGTGCGCAGATCGTCAAGCAATGGCGCGAGCGGCACCGCCTCGGCCTGCGGGGCGCGCGCCGCTTCGGTGTTGATCAGGGCAAGCAGCGCCTCGGGTGACATGGTGGGAAATTCGGGGCCGAGCGCGTCCACAATCTCTTGGGCCGTGCCGGCAATCACCACGCTATCGCGGGCAAAGCTGGACCGCGCCAGATCAAAGCCCACGGCCCGGCCTGCGCGCGCGGCACGCGCTTCGTCCCCGCCTGCCGCGCGGCGCAGGAACGCACCGGCCCAAGCCTCCCACGTGGTGCGGAAGTCGAACAGCGTGCCGTCCTTGTCAAAGATCAGGCCCTTGATGGGCGCGCTCATGTCCAATGCATCGCTTCGCCACCGGGCAACATCGCCCGCGCGGCCATGGGCCGGTCGTAGGCAAGGCCCGCCGCATCGCACATCGACTGCACCCAAGCGTCGTCCATCAGGATGAAATCCAGCACTGCCCCCAGAAAGGCCGGGTCCGCTGCGCCGCTGCGCACGTCATCCGCGCTTGCGCCTGTCGATCCCATGAAAATCGGCAGCACATCTTCTTGACCCGTCAACCATTCCAGAGCCTTCAACCCCACCACTTCGGCGGATTCTTGCGACATCGCCACCCCAAAGCTCCTTTGCCCAGGTTTCGAAACCCTTTGTTAACCTTATGTGCCCGATACCATTACACAGCCTTTTTGGAAAATTGGAATGGTCCATGCACGGCAAGGTAATGGTCATCGATCCGATCGCGACACACCGCATCGTCCTGCGGGTGAAGCTGGCTGCAAGCCAGTACGAGGTGCTGCAGGCCTGCAGCATCGCCGACGCCATGCGGATGATCAGCCAAACGCAGCCTGACCTGATCCTGTGCGCCACCTGCCTGCCGGACGGGCGCCCGGACAAGATGCTGGCCCGCCTGCGCAAGGCGGGGCTGATCGGCAAGGTGCCGGTGATTGCCATCGGTGCGGCCATGGGGTCGGACGACCGGCTGCGGCTGCTGAGTGCGGGCTTCGACGATGTGCTCGTGCGCCCGGTCGATCATCCGCTGCTGCTGGCGCGTGCGCGCAGCCTGCTGCGCAGCTACGCCTCTGCCAGCGAATGGCAATTGCGCGAGGGCACCTCGCGTGCGCTCGGCTTTGCCGAACACAGCGCGCAATTCGGACCCGCGGCCTGTGTGCGGATCGTCACCCACACGCCGCATCTGCACGCCACCATGCGGCAAGAGCTTGGGTCGCTGCTGCCCGCCAAGACCAGCGTTTGCGTGCCCAGTGATGCGGTCCAGAACGATGACGACGTGGCCCCCCCGGACGCCTTCCTGCTGGTCACCACGCCCCATCGCGAACACGAGACGCTCAGCCTGCTCGCCTCCTTGCGCAGCCATGCCGCCACCCGCCACAGCGTCGTCATGGTTGCCCAGGACGAGGCACCGGCACAGCTGGGCGCACAGATGCTCGACATGGGCGCCAACGATCTGGCCCCGTTCGGTGCCACCCTCAAGGAAATCTCCATACGCCTCCGAACGCTCCTGGCGCGCAAGATGATGACGGACGCGTTGCGCGCCACCGTCCGCACGGGGATCGAGGCGGCGGTCATCGACCCGCTTACCGGCCTGCACAACCGCCGCTATGCGATGCCCCACGTCACCCGGATCGCCGAACGGGCGCAGCGCACGGGCAAATCCTTTGCCCTCATGATCGCGGATATGGATCACTTCAAACGCATCAACGACAAATACGGCCACGCCGCGGGCGATGCCGTGTTGATCGAAGTGGCGGACCGTTTGCGCAGCAATCTGCGCGCGGTTGACCTGGTCGCGCGCATCGGCGGGGAAGAGTTCCTGATGGTGCTGCCCGGTGTCAGCCTCGACAACGCGCGTGCCGCCGCCACGCGGCTCTGCCGCAAGGTGGGCACGCCGGGCATTCGCATCCCCGGCCATGACCAGCCCATCAACGCGACCATCTCGATCGGGATGATCGTCTGTGACATGGAAACCGGATTGCCCCGTGGCGTCGCACTGACGGCAGAGGCGCTGCTGGATCGTGCCGATCAGGCGCTTTATGACGCCAAGGCGGAAGGGCGCAATCGCGTCACCCTCTGCCGCCCCGCGGCCTGATCACTGCTTGGGTGGCTTGCCGGTCTTGCGTCCGGGCGGGCCCTTTTTCAGCACATCCTCGACCGCATCGGCATAGGCCTGCCGCTCGGCCAGCGACATCGCCGCGATCCGGTCCAACCACGCCTCTTGCGCCACATCCTGCACCCGGGCCACACCGTCGGCCTGCCGCGCCAGCACCGCACGGATCGCGGCGCGGTCCAGCGGTTCGGACCGCAGCGCCACAAGCATGTCGTCGAACTGCGCCCGGCGGCTGCGCCGGTTGGGCAGGTCAGGCGTGCTGCGCACCTCGCCCATCACCGCGCGCCGATCCTCACGCTCGAGCGCAATGATGTAGGGCAGCGCATAGCTGAGCCCGGGCCCGGTGCCGCGCAGCGGACCGTCACCCCGCAACACCAGACCGGCCACCAGCCCGGCAATCGCAAGGTTGATGGCCAGGGAAAGCGCCAGCAGGACCTTGACCCAAAGCGGGCTCCGGGCGCGTGTGTTCGTCTCAGTCATCCTAGCCTTCCTCGAAATCCCAGCCGTTCACGCTGTAGCCCAGAGTGTCGTCATAATAACTGCCGTAATCGCCCAGCCACAACGCGTCGAGCCCTGTGGGGCTGAGCGCGCCCAGCCCCACCGCAAAGCCCACCGCCGTCGCCGCCACCAGACCACCCACCGACAGCCAGCCACCCAAGCCCGAAAGCACCTGCTGGACCAGACCCTCGCGCGGTTGCACGCCACCGGGGGGCGGCATTGCCGCCTCGGCGTCGGCCAGAACGCGCGCCATCAGGTCACCCGACGGGTCCGGCACGGGGGCCTTGCCCACGGCATCCTGCAGGCGCTCGACCGATTCTGTCTTGGCCCGCTGATCAGTCATCTCAGCTGATCCTTCGTATCCATGGGCAGCCGCCTGCCCTTTGAGTGCGGCGCCAAGCGCCCGGTTGCCCCGCGACGTCAGGCTTTCCACCGCCTCGACGCTGACGCCCAGCCGGTCGGCAATCTCCGGGTTCGACGCACCCTCGAAATGGCGCAACATCACCGCAAGGCGCTGCCGTTCCGGCAATGACGCAAGGGCCGCCGACAGCGCATCGCGCCGCGCCCGGCCCAGCATCCGCTCTTCGGCGCCGGGCGCGGGATCCAGCGGCTCGGCCACCTCGTCCAGCGCCACCGGGCCGCGCGGGCGCCGCCGCCGCCGGTCGGTGCACAGGTTGGCGCCAACACGGTAGAGCCACGTGGTCACCTTCGCCTCGCCCGTGCGCCAGTCTGGCGCGATCTTCCACAGGCGCATCATCGCCTCCTGGGCGACATCCTCCGCCTCGGCCCGGTCGCCCAGCAGCCGCACGGCCTGCGCATAGACGCGCGGCGTCAGGCGCAGCGTCAGCACCCGCGCCGCCGCTGCATCGCCGCGCGCATATCGCGCCAGCAGCGCCGCCTCGTCCCGACCATCGGTATCCTGGGCATCAAAGGGCATTGTCATCTTTGTATTGGGCTAGCGTGCCCCTGCCCCCTTCGACAAGGGGCAAGGGCGGTGCAACATCAGTCGGTGCCGTTCCGCCCACCGCGGCGCTCGCGAAAGCGCTCGCGTGCCGCATCGAACTCGGCCTGCGTGATCGTGCCACTGTCGTCGGCATCCATCCGGTCAAAGATCCGGCCGGCATTGCGCCGCTCGGTCAGCTCTTGGGGAGACAGCTGCCCATCGCCGTTGGCATCCATCCGCTCGATCATCCGGGCGGCCCGGTCTGCGGCGCGCGCGGCGGCTTGCGCCTCAAGCTCGGCCTGGCTCAGCAGGCCGTCGCCATTGGCATCCGCCGCGTCGAACCGGGCCGCACCGCGGTCCTGCAACTCTTCACGCGTCAACTCACCGTTGCCGTCGGTGTCCAGGGTGGAAAAGTCGGGGCCTTGCCCGCGCGCCACAGCGCTCACGCTGGTCACAGCAGTGGCGGCCAAGGCAACCACGAGGATAAAGGCTGTACGTTTCATTTTGTTTACTCCGTTTTCTAGCACCGGCACCTGCTCTGTGCGTGCCGAATACCGATCAAACGGGGGCTGCCTGTGTTTCCGTCGAAATAATTTGCGAAACGTGCCCGCGGCGCGACATCGGGACGCAATGACAGATTGCGACATTCCGGTTTTGGCCGCGCAGGCGCAGAGTTCAGCCATCGAACAGGCGGGCGCACCCATGCGGCATGAGCACATCACACGGCACGATCACGAGGCCAAGGCCAAGGCGACGCGGCCCATGCGGTCCGCGCTGCTGCGCGGTTGGCGGCGGCGCTGCCCCCGATGCGGGCGCGGTGCGCTGCTCAAAGGGTACCTCAAGGTCGGCAGCAGTTGCCCGGTGTGCAAGCTCGACTATTCGCACCACCGCGCCGATGACGGGCCGGCCTACCTGACCATCCTGCTGGTGGGGCACCTGATGGCGCCGCTCCTGCATTTTGTGTTTGTCACCTGGCGGCCCGAGCCGCTGATCCTGTTTACGATCTTTGCAGTTGGATGTGTGGGCCTGTCGCTTTACCTTCTGCCCAGACTGAAGGGGGCGATTGTCGGGTTCCAATGGGCCCGCGCCATGGGCGGGTTTGACCAGCACGGCTGACCCGCGCGCCCCGGCAAGGGGCCGCATGACCATCGACAAAAGCCAGATCCGCGACGCCGCCACCGTCATTGTCCTGCGCGACACAGGCACGACACCCCGCATCCTGATGGGGCAACGCGGGGCCAAGGCCGCGTTCATGCCCAACAAATTTGTCTTTCCCGGCGGGGCGGTGGATACGGGCGATGCCGCCGTGCCTTTGGGCACCGGACTGCCCACCGCCTGCGCCACCCGGCTGGATGATGACAGTGCCCCGGGCCTGGGCCCGGCCCTTGCGGCCGCAGCGGTGCGCGAGCTTTTCGAGGAAACCGGCCAGGTGCTGGGCACACCCGGGGACTGGCCCGATGCGCCCGTAGATTGGCAAGCCTTTGCGGCCACCGGCCACAGACCCCACGCCGCCGCCCTGCGCTTTGTCTTTCGCGCGCTCACACCACCCGGTCGCTCGCGCCGCTTTGATGCGCGGTTTTTCACCGTGTCGGCCGATGCGCTCGCCTCGGATCCGGACGATTTTTCCGCCGCCTCCGATGAGTTGTCGCATCTGCAATGGGTCGATCTGGCTCAGGCACGCCGGTTTGACATGCCTTTCATCACCGAGGTGGTGCTGAGCGAGGTGCAAGCCCAGCTTGAGGGCGCGCCCGCGCCCACATCCGTCCCGTTTTTCAAGAACGATGACGAGGAAAGCCTGTTTCTGCGCCTGCGCGGCCAGCCGATGACCGACTAGATCACGAGAACCAGCGTCAGGATCGACGCCATCAGGATCCCCATGCCCGCAAGCTCGCGCCGCGTGATCGCCTCGCGAAAGATCAAGACGGAGGCGAGCCCGCTGAACACCAGCTCGATCTGGCCCACCGCGTTGACATAGGCGGCATTCTGCAGCGTGAACGCCGTGAACCAGCAGAAGGACCCCGCCATCGACATCAGCCCGACCCAAACCGCGACGCGGCGCGCACCCCACACCGCGCGCACCTGCCCCGGATCGCGCCAATGCAGCCACAGCACCATGGCCACGGTCTGCATCGCGGTGACCACGGCGAGCGTCAGACCGGCGCGTGCAAAGGGATCGTCGAGCGCGAGGCTCAGCGACGCGCCGCGGTAACTCACACCTGAGATCGCAAACAGGAACCCCGCCCCCAGCCCCAGCCCCGCCGCGCGGTTCATCAGGTCGCGCCAGCCAAAGCGCGCCAATTCCGGCGGGACCGACAACAGCAGGACCCCCACCAGACCAATCGCAATCGCGCCGAACCCCCAGACAGACACCGTATCGCCCAGCACGAGCCATCCGCTCAGCACCGCCTGCATCACGGCCGTCTTCTGAAACGTAACCCCCACGGCAAAGTTGCGCGCCTTGAACAGCATCACCACCGCGACCGTGGCGAGGATCTGCGCCACACCGCCCAGCGCCGCGTAGACCCAAAAGGTCGGCGGCATCGCCGGTAGGCTTTGGCCCGAAGCGGTGAGGTAGACCCCGATGCCAAAAGCCACCAGCGGCGCGGAATACAGAAACCGCGCCAGCGTTGCGCCTGCCGCACTCAGCGTACCAAGCGATAGCTGCCGTTGCAGCATGAACCGCAGCGTTTGGAAAAACGCCGCCGCCAGCGTGATCGGGATCCAGAGGGTCATCCCCCTCTATCGATCATCCCTTGGATGAGGGCCAGAGCGGATGCGGCACGGGGTCCTTGGCCCGCAGCGCGTAGCGGGCGAACACATCCCGGTACGAGCTGTAGCGGTACCCCTCGTTGCATCCCAGATACCGTCCCTTATGCGCGGCATAGAGCGCAGGCAGGCGGTACCACGGCACCCGTGGGTGCATGTGATGAACGACATGGAAGTTGTTGTTCAGAAACAGAAAGGCCAGCAGGCCACGATCCTCGACAATCACCGTGCGGCCCCGCGCCTTTTCGTGCGCCTGATGTTCGAGAAAGGTGCGGATTTTCAGGATCGACAGCGCGCCGTAGCAGCAGATCAGATACTGCCACAGCGCCATGGGTGAGGCTGCGATCACGCTCAGCACCAGCACGACGCCGGGCACGTGCAGCACCCAGCCCAGTAGCACCTGACGGTCGCCGCGCCGGATCGCGCGCCCGTCCTGCGCCATGAATGTCGCCTGTGCCACCACCGGCCCCACTGCCATGCGGCCCAGTAGCGTGTTGTTCAGCGCCAGCACCCGCTGCCGCCAGCGCGGCAGTGCGGCCCAGACGTCAGGGTCCAGATAGTTCGTCTCGGGATCATCATAAGGATCGGTCAGGTTTGCATCCTGATGGTGCGCCAGATGCGTGTCGCGGAACCGGATGTAGGGGATAAAAAGGCCCGGGTTCACGATCACCAGCGCCTCGTTCACCCTGCGCGACGGGAACGGGTGGCCGTGCAGCACCTCATGGCTGAGTGAAGCGTGCAAGACCAGCGCCAGCACCACGACCACACCGGCCAGCAGCGGCACCGCCGCCAGCGCCCAGACACCCAAGCACAGCGCCGCCAGACATCCCGCAAACAGCAAAACTGTCGTCCATTCAATACGGTACGGCAGGGATTTGGGCACATGGCGAGTGTTTGCGCGCTGCGACATCTGGGGCCTTTTCAACGATGTATGAGACCTGTCTGATGTACCCCGCGCGCAGCTGTGCGAGAATTCCGAATATTGTTAACACTACCCGCATATGATGATAAATATCATGATATGAGTGATATCATCGACAAACGCGCCCGCGCGTTGTTGTTTCGCGCCCGCCTTTCTACCGCGATGGCCGAGCAGGCCATGACACAAAGCGGGCTCGCCCGCCTCATCGGCGCCGACCGCTCGCCCATCAGCCAGGCGCTGAGTGATGACGGCACGCGCCTGCCCGGCGCGCATGTTGTGGGTGCGTGCGCCCAGGCGCTTGGCGTATCGGCCGATTGGCTCATGGGCCTGTCGGACCGGCCCGAAAGCGCCTCCGCCCTCACCGCCATGGCGCTGACCCTGACCGAGGCGCCCCGTGCGCTGATCGATGAACGCATCTTTGCCTGGCACCAGGAATCTGTTGGCTACAAGATCCGCCATGTGCCCGCAGGCCTGCCCGACATGCTCAAGACCAGCGAGATGCTGGCGTGGGAATACGGGCCGCATCTGGGCCGCACGACCACGCAGGCGATCAACGCCTCACGCGACCGGCTGAACTGGATGCGCGCCTCGCCCTCGGATTACGAGATTGCCATGCCGATCTACGAGATCGACAGCTTTGCCCGCGGCACCGGCTATTATGGCGACCTGCCCGAGGATACGCGCGCCGCACAGCTGGACCACCTGCAGGAACTGACCGACCAGCTTTATCCGCGGCTGCGCCTCTACCTTTACGACGCACGGCGGCTTTATTCGGCGCCGGTGACGGTGTTCGGCCCCCTGCTGGCGGTGCTCTATTCCGGGGGGCACTACCTCGCGTTTCGCGACCGTGAACGGATCGAGACCCTGACAGGCCATTTCGACCAGCTGGTGCGCGAGGCACAGTATACGGCGCGCGACATGTCCGGCCATTTCGCGCAGCTGCGCGATGCGCTCTAGGGCCGCTGACCCACCGCCCGGCCGACGCCCTCGGGCACCGGCAACGCGGCGTGCGCCGCGGCAATCCGCGCCAGCGCCGCGGCAATGGCAGGTGCCGGTTCCGACGGTTTGCGGGTCTCGAGGCTCACATGCAGCAGGAAATGCTCCGCCGTGGCCAGCAGCCTGTCGCCCGCGCGCATCTCGTGCCACAGGTGCAGCTTTTTGCCCGCGCCGCTCAGCACACGCGTCACAACCTCGATCCGCGTACCGGCATGTACCTCGTCGAGGTGCCGCAAATGCGTCTCGGCGGTAAAGTAGCTGCCGCCGGTCGCGATATAGTCCGCATCGCACCCGATCAGCGCCATGAACCGGTCCGTCGCATCGCCAAAGGCCTGCAGGTACCGCGCCTCGTTCATGTGCCCGTTGTAATCCGTCCAATCCAGCGGCACGGTCCGGCGCACGGTGGGAATGGGCCCGCTCACATCGTCGGGCACCGCGTCCAGCCCCCTCGCCGCCGCAAGGGCGTCATCATGGGCGTTCAGCACGGCCCCGGCACCCCAATCCGTCTGCTTGAGCGCGCGCATCAGCCCCACCAGGTTGTCATCCCGCGCGCGCAACATCTCGGGGATCGTCATGTGCCCCGACTGCGCATCCGACTGGCCCGCGATCAGCTCCACCAGGTCATCCGTGAATTCGGGCACATCCATCAGCTTGGTCCAGGGCCATTGCAGCGCAGGGCCGAACTGCGCCATGAAATGGCGCATCCCCGCCGCTCCTCCCGCGGTGCGGTAGGTGTCGAACAACCCCATCTGTGCCCAACGGATGCCGAACCCCATGCGGATCGCCTCGTCGATCTCTTCGGTCGTGGCAACACCGTCCTTGACCAGCCACAATGCCTCGCGCCACACAGCCTCGAGGAAGCGGTCGGCGATATGCGCATCGATCTCCTTGCGCACATGCAGCGGGAACATCCCCAACCCGCGCAGCACGTCCTGCGCCTGCCCCAGCAGCGCGGCATCCGTCGCGGGCGATGGCACCACCTCCACCAAGGGCATGAGGTACACCGGGTTGAACGGGTGGCAGACCATGATCTGCCTGGGCCGGGCCGCGCCCGCCTGCAGCTCGCTGGGTTTGAAGCCGCTGGTGGAAGATCCGATGATCGCCTCAGCCGGGCACGCCGCCTGCACCTCGGCCAGAACGCTGTGCTTGATCTCAAGCCGCTCGGGCACGCTCTCCTGTATCCACGCGGCCCCGGCGACGGCCTCGGCCACACCACTGTGAAAGCTCAACCGCCCCTCGGGCGGCAACGCCACATCGGTCAGCCCCGGCAGCGCGCGCCGGGCCTGATCCAGCACGGGCGCCAATGTCGCCTCGGCATCCGGGCTCGGGTCAAAGACCCGCACGTCCCAACCGTTCAACAGGAACCGCGCGGCCCAGCCGCCGCCGATCACCCCACCGCCAATGATGGCTGCCACCTGCGCCATGTCTCGTTCCTCCCCACGCATCAGAATGTGCCGTCAGGCACGGTCAACCAGATCACGAACATCAGCGCCGACATCCCGAAATAAACCAGCGCCGCCAGCATGCTCTCATCCATCAGCATCGCCGTACCGACCAGGGCCGCAATCCACCCCACGACAATCACAAGGGCGGCGTAGAACAGGATCGGCACCAGCGGCCCGACCAAGCCCAGCACCACGACGGCCACGAGGCCCCACCACCAGGGCCGCTCCATCAGCATGAACGCTGCAAAGGCCGCAAGCGCCGGGATGCCGCCAAGGATCAGCACGGTCGACATCAGTTCGACATTCGCATCTGCGCCGGATCAAAGCCGGAAAACGCCAGCACCTGCTGCGCCGCCGCGATCCTGTCGGCACCCCCCTGCGGTGCACGGTCCAACACCCAGGCAAAGCGGCCCGCTGCATCGCCCACCGCCGCCGTGCGGTAGCCTTCGTCAATCCACACGACGACCGGGCGCAGGTCTTCTCCACCCTCTGGGTCGCGCACCAGGTCGGCCCCGGGCACGTCCGTCTCGGCCCGCCAATCCTCACGGGTGATCCGACATGGGCCGCCATCCGTGGCGCACGCCTCCTGCTCGAACCGCCAGATGACATCTTCGGCCACAGCGCGCCGTTCGATCCGCAGTGGCGCAGGCCCCCGGCTGATCACCCCCCGCACAAACCAAGGCCCAGCAAACCGCGCGTCGTCATAACGGCTGGTCACACCAATCGGCGCTGTCGGATTGCGCAAGGGGATGGCGTCATCCACCACGGCCCGCTCAGCGACACAGCCCGCAAGCACCATCGCCAAGACCGCCGCCGCACCAAACCGGTACACAGATTGTGCACGACGGGTGTACGCCCGGTGTACCGCAGCAGTCACGTCCGCGGCGCCCGCTTGACCAGCCCCAGTTTCTCACGCACCGCCGCCGGTCCGATGACCCGCGCGCCCATGTTCTCGATGATCGTCCCGGCCCGCTCCACAAGCTGCCAGTTCTCCGCCAGCACCCCCTTGTCCAGCCACAGGTTGTCCTCCAGCCCCACGCGCACATTGCCCCCGGCCAGCACCGCGGCGGCGGCATAGGCCATCTGGTTGCGCCCCAGCGCGAACGCTGAAAACGTCCAGTCATCGGGCACATTGTTCACCATCGCCATAAAGGTGTTGAGGTCATCGGGTGCCCCCCATGGCACACCCATACACAGCTGCACCAGCGCAGGCGCCTCGAGCACACCGTCCTGAACCAGCTGTTTCGCATACCACAAATGCCCGGTGTCAAAGGCCTCGATCTCCGGCTTGACGCCAAGCTCGGTCATCATGGTGCCCATCGCCTGCAACATGCCGGGTGTGTTGGTCATCACATAATCGGCCTCGGCGAAATTCATCGTCCCGCAATCCAGCGTGCAGATCTCGGGCAGGCAGTCCGCGATATGCGCCACCCGCTCCGCCGCACCGACCATATCCGTGCCATCGATCAGGGGCAGCGGCGTGTCCGGACCGCCAAAGACCATGTCGCCACCCATCCCGGCTGTGAGGTTCAGCACGACATCCACATCCGCGTCGCGAATGCGCGACGTCACCTCACGATAAAGGTCAAGGTCGCGGCGCGGCGCCCCCGTCTCCGGATCCCGCACATGGCAATGCACGATCGCCGCCCCCGCCTTGGCCGCGGCAATGGCGCTCTCGGCGATCTGCGCGGGCGACCGCGGCACATGCGGGCTGCGGTCCTGCGTGCCCCCCGACCCGGTCACGGCACAGGTGATAAAAACCTCTCGGTTCATGGTCAGCGGCATGGTGTCCTCCCCGTTATTACGCCGGACCCTCGCAAATCCGCCCCGCCCCTGCCAGCCGGAAAACGAAACGTCATGCCGCAAACACGCCCCCTCACTTTGCCAGGTAAACGCCCCCCGAAGGACCGCTCAACCACAAAGCGCCACCACGGGCATGATGGGGTCGGCCCGCCCTCCCGCTTCCTTCCCCCGAGGGGAAGGCCAGGATGGGGGTCACCGGCCAGGTCGCGCGCCGCGCATGCGGCTCAATGAGGCATCGGCTCAATAGGGCATCGGGTGATTGCGGTAGGCCGTCGCAATCTCGGCCATCACTTCATCGCTCAGGGTCACATCCGCCGCCCCCAGCGCCAGCTCCAACTGGTCCGGCCGCGTGGCCCCAAAGATCACCGAACACATGAAGGGCCGCGTCAGACACCAGGCCAGCGCCATCTGCGACGGATCCAGCCCGTGCCGCGCGGCAATCTGCACATACGCATCCACCGCACCAAAGACCCGGTCCGACTTGCGCCCGCCCATCTCCGGGCTCAACGACATGCGCGAGCCTTCGGGCACGGCGCCGTTCTGATACTTGCCGGTCAGAAACCCCGCACCCAAAGGCGAGAACGACAGCAGGCCCACATCCTCATGCACGCTCAGCTCGGCCATGTCGGTGTCGTAGAGGCGGCACAGCAGCGAATACTCATTCTGCACCGATGCCACCCGCGGCCCGCCGGTCCGTTCGGCTGCGGCAAGCCACTGTGCCGTGCCCCAGGCGCTTTCGTTGGACAGGCCAAAGGCGCGGATAGTGCCCCGCTCGACCTCCCGCTGCAAGGCGCCCAGGCAATCCTCCATGTTCTGGATGATCTCCTCCGTCCCCTCGCCAGTCGGGTTGTAGCCCCAGTTCTGCCGAAACATGTAGCTGCCCCGGTTGGGCCAGTGGAACTGGTAGAGATCGATGTAATCCGTCTTGAGCCGCCGCAGCGACCCCTCGACCGCCGCCGGGATCGTTTCCGCCGTGATCGGCGCGCCCTCGCGCACATGCGCTAGCCCCTGACCCGAATGCTTGGTCGCGAGGATCACAGCGTCGCGCCGCGACACCCGCTCGAACCACAGCCCGATGATCCGCTCGGTCCGGCCGATGGTCTCGGCACTCACCGGGTTCACCGGATACATCTCGGCCGTGTCCATGAAATCCACGCCCGCATCCAGGGCCATCTCGATCTGGGCATGGGCCTCTTCGACGCTGTTCTGCGTGCCCCAGGTCATCGTGCCCAGGCACAAGGCCGACACCTCGATGCCCGTCCGTCCAAGTTGGCGTCGTTCCATGATCTTTCCTCATCCGGCTGGCCTGCGGGCGAGCCTAGCGAAGCGCACGTGACCTGCAAGGGAACGGCTCGGATTTTTTCCGCCCTTCGATATTGAGAACAAATGCGGAACATACTATCCTTTCCCCATGTCCATTCCCGCCGCCCTCTACGCCACCCGCAGCGCTGGTGCGCGCCCCTGCCTGCCGCTCCTGCCCGCGGCGGCACAGCACGGCGCAGGCGACGGGCTGGCCCTGGGCCGTGTGCACGAGGCCTGCGGCCCGGCCCGGCACCGCATGGCTCTGTGGCTGGCCGCCCAGACGCGGGGCGAGGTGCTGTGGATCGCCCCCGAGTGGAGCGCCGATACGCTGAACCCCTGCGGGATCATGCCCTTTGTCGATCCGGGCCGCCTGATCCTGGTGCAGCCCAAACGGGCCGAGGATGTGCTGTGGAGCATGGAAGAGGGGCTGCGCTCGGGCGCCATCAGCCTTGTCGTGGCCGACCTGCCCGGCCTGCCCGCGCTGACACCCGTGCGGCGCATGCATCTGGCCGCCGAGGCCGGCGGATCCAAGGGCGGCCCGGCCCCGCTGGGCCTCCTGCTCACCCCCGGCAGGGGGGGCGCGCAGGGGGTGGAAAGCCGTTGGCACCTGGCGCCCGATCACCGCGCCCGCCCCGGCGCATGGCAGCTCAGCCGCCTGCGCGCCCGCATGGCACCGGAACAAAGCTGGCAGGTGGCACGCGTGCCAGGCCAGCCGCTGCCCCGCCTCACCGGCCCGCTCAAGAGCACATGCAATCAATCCTCCGTGTCAGCCGATTAAATCGGCCGCTGCCGTGTTACCTCATCAGACACGCGACATCGGAGGATCCTGTCCCAATGCACCGCCGCCATTTTCTTGCCCTCGGCTTTGCCGCCCTTGCCCGGCCCGCCCTCGCCGCGCCCACACCCTACCGGCTGGGGCCGGGGGGTGCGACGATCACCTACCTCTTCACCCTCAACGGTGGCGAGGTCAAAGGCACCGTGCCCGTGGGCCGCGCCAATCTGCGGATCGATCCCGGCAATCTCGCCGCCTCCACCGCGGATGTGACCGCTGACATCCGGCGCGCCCGCACCGGGCTGATCTTTGCCACCGAGGCGCTCAAATCCGCATCCGTGCTGCACGCCGACCGCTTCCCCGAAGCCCGCTTTACCTCGACCCGCGTGATCCTCGGCGCCGGGGGGCGCATCTCGGGCGGCGCCACGATCGACGGTAACCTGACCCTGCGCGGCGTCACCCGGCCCGTGCGTTTCGCGGCCGAGTTGTTTCGCAAGCGCGGCAGCGCACCGGATGATCTGAGCGCGCTCGACGTGCGCCTGCAGGGTCGCGTCAACCGCAGCGATTTCGGCGCCATCGGCTATGCCGATCTGGTCGAGGACCGCGTCGGCATCGACATCCGCGCGGATATCCTCGCCGCCTGAGCGGGGCCCGGAAAACGACTTCGTTTTCCAGCCGTTTTCCGACACGGAAAACGCGCCCCGCACAAATCGGGCGCATTCGTCAAAAACGACGCCCAGCGGTCGACTATCCGCTAGGCGCTTGCACAAAAAAGGCGCATGGATGTGCAGGTCATGCGCCTGCTCATCTCCTTTGCCGCCCTGTTTTTGTCCGTCGTTCTGCTCCAGCTCAGCTCGGGCGCGCTCGGGCCCCTCGATGCGCTTTCCGGTCTGGCGCTGGATTTTTCCCGACAGGAAATCGGGATCCTCGGCTCCGCCCACTTCCTAGGTTTTTTCATCGGCTGCTGGTGGGCGCCGCGCCTGATGGGCAGCGTCGGCCATTCGCGTGCCTTTGCCGCCTTCACGGCCGCCGGTGCCATCGGCCTGCTGGCCCATATGCTCATCGTCGATGCGATGGCCTGGGCGGTGATGCGCGTCGCCTCCGGCTTGTGCGTCGCGGGCTGCTATACGGTGATCGAGGCCTGGCTGCAGGCCAAGGTCACGAATGAGACCCGCGGCCGTGCCATGGGCACCTACCGCGTGGTCGATATGGGCGCGTCGCTTGTCGCGCAGCTTTTTATCGGGGTGCTCGAACCGGCGAGCTATGTCAGTTACAACCTGCTTGCCATCATCTGCTGCGCCGCTCTTCTGCCGCTCACCCTCACGACCGTGCGCCAGCCCGAGACGCCCGCCGCCCCGCGGCTGCGCCCCCGCCTTGCCGCCACCCGCTCGCCCCTGGCCGCAGCGGGCGTGGTCGTCGCCGCATTGTCCAGCGCTTCCTTTCGCATGGTCGGCCCCGTCTATGGTCAGGAGGTCGGCCTGAGCACGGGCCAGATCGCCTGGTTCATGGCCGCCTTCGTGTTGGGCGGCGCGCTCGCGCAATACCCCATCGGCTGGCTGGCCGACAAACACGACCGTCGCTGGGTGCTGATCTGGCTGTCGGGTGCGGCCATGCTCAGCTGCGCCGTGACGGTCGGTGCCGCGGGCCTGGGCACTGCGGGTATCATGATCGCCGCCGGGGTCTTTGGTCTGACGACCTTTCCCATCTACTCGGTCGCGGCGGCCCACGCGCACGACTTTGCCGACAGCTCCGAACGGGTCGAGCTGTCTGCCGCTCTCATGTTCTACTTCGCGCTCGGTGCCATCGCCGCACCGTTTACGGCCTCGGCCCTGATCGACGCCTATGGCCCCTCCGCCCTTTTTGCGATGATCGCGGTGGGGCACGCGGGCCTCATCGTCTTCGGCCTCGCCCGGATGCGCGCCCGCGCCACGCCCGACAAACGCACCCGCTACATCTACGCCCCGCGCACATCCTTCCTGATCGGGCGCCTGACCGGCCGGTCGCGCGAGCGCGACTAGAGGGGGCCTTCCCCCGCCCTGCGCACGCTGCTAGACCGGCGCAAATTCCAGCCGGACGAGCCCATGCAGCGCCACCTCATCACCTCCGCCATTCCCTACATCAATGGCATCAAACACCTCGGAAACCTGGTGGGCAGCCAGCTGCCCGCCGATCTCTACGCCCGCTTTCAGCGCGCGCGCGGCAACGAGGTGCTATTTCTCTGCGCCACGGATGAGCACGGCACGCCCGCCGAATTGGCGGCCGCCAAGGCAGGCAAACCGGTGGCCGACTATTGCGCCGAGATGCATGCCGTGCAGTCCGAGCTGGCCCGCGGTTTCCGTCTGTCCTTCGATCACTTTGGCCGGTCGTCGTCGCCGCAAAACCACGCGCTCACCCAGCACTTTGCCGGGCGTCTTGCCGATGCGGGCCTGATCCGCGAAGTGTCCGAACGTCAGGTCTATTCCCACGCCGATGGCCGCTTTTAGCCCGACCGCTACATCGAAGGGACCTGCCCCAATTGCGGCTATGACCGCGCCCGCGGCGATCAATGCGAAAACTGCACCAAGCAGTTGGACCCGACCGACCTGATAGAGCCGCGCTCCGCGATCTCGGGCTCCACCGATCTCGAAGTGCGCGAGACCAAGCATCTCTACCTGCGCCAGTCCGCTTTGAAAAACGATCTCGACGCGTGGATCGACACCAAATCCGACTGGCCCCTGCTCACCACATCCATCGCCAAAAAGTGGCTGCATGACGGCGACGGGCTGCAGGATCGCGGCATCACCCGCGACCTCGACTGGGGCATTCCCGTCCGCCGCGGTGACGCCGATTGGCCCGGCATGGAAGGCAAGGTGTTCTATGTCTGGTTCGACGCGCCCATCGAATACATCGCCTGCGCGGGTGAATGGGCGGATGCGCAAGGCGGCGCGGACTGGGAACGCTGGTGGCGCACCGACAAGGGCGCGGACGACGTGCGCTACACCCAGTTCATGGGCAAGGACAACGTGCCCTTCCACACGCTCAGCTTTCCCGCGACGATCCTGGGGTCGGGCGAGCCGTGGAAGATGGTCGATCACCTGAAGTCCTTCAACTACCTCAACTACGATGGCGGCCAATTCTCGACAAGCCAAGGCCGCGGCGTATTCATGGATCAAGCGCTCGACATTCTGCCTGCCGATTATTGGCGGTGGTGGCTGCTGGCGAATTGTCCCGAGACATCCGACAGCGAATTCACCTGGGAGCTGTTCCAGCAGGGGGTCAACAAGGATCTGGCCGACGTATTGGGTAATTTCGTGAGCCGTGTGACATAATTTTGCCGCTCGAAGTTCGGCGACGCTGTGCCCGATGTCGGTGTCCCTGGCCCGCTGGAGGAAGCCCTCACAACCGAGCTGCGCGCGCGGCTGGACGCGTACACGTCCCATATGGCGAACATGGAGGTTCGGAAATCAGCGCAGGAATTGCGGGCGATCTGGGTCGCGGGCAACGAATACCTGCAAGCCGCGGCCCCGTGGTCGACGATCAAGACGGACGAGGCACAAGCAGCCATGCAGATCCGCGTGGGCCTCAACCTGATTGCGTTCTATGCCGCCCTCGCCGCACCCTTCCTGCCGGACACGGCCGAAGCGCTTGGAAATACGCTCGGCATCGACGTCTTTGCGTGGCCGTCAGACGTGGCGCATGCGTTGCAGGTGCTCAACGCGGGGCATGCGTTTACCGTGCCCGAAAACCTCTTTGCCAAGATCGACGATGACGCGCGCGCCGCGTGGGAAGAGCGGTTTTCAGGGACGCGCTGAGAGCAGTCCGCCAGTGCGGTGCGCCAGCTCAGAACTCTTCCCAACCCGTGGTGTCGATCTCAACCTCGTCCGCAAGGGCCAAGGCGGCCGACCCGGCCACCGACGCGACGCTGGCCGCTCGCGGTTTCGGTGCAGGCGCAGGTGCAGGTGCCGCGACCGGCGCGGCATGACGGGGTTCGCCAAGCGCGAACCGTGACACCGCGGCACTCAGCGCGTCGGCTTCGGACATGAGCGCATGGCTCGCAGCTGTCGTCTCTTCGAACATTGCGGCGTTTTGCTGGGTCACCTGGTCCAGCTCGTTCATTGCCACATTGATTTCATTGAGACCGGACGATTGCTGGCGCGCCGATGTCGCGATTTCGGCAACGCGCGACGAGATGTCCGACACGGAGGTCACAATCGACGCAAGCGCAGCACCGGTCTGATCCACGAGGTCCACCCCTTGCTGGACCTGTTCGCTGGATGTGGAGATCAATGTGTTGATCTCACGCGCCGCCTCTGAAGACCGTTGCGCCAGGGCGCGCACCTCAGTGGCGACGACGGCAAAGCCGCGGCCGGCCTCGCCCGCGCGCGCGGCTTCCACGCCGGCATTGAGCGCCAGGAGATTGGTCTGAAAGGCGATGTCATCGATGACGGAGGTGATTTTCGAGATTTCGTGGGACGAGTTCTTGATCCCATCCATGGCCGTCACGGCCTTGCGGGCAATCTCACCGCCCTCTTCCGCGTTGAGCTGCGCGTTCTCCGACATCTGGCTCGCCGCATCCGCCCCTTCGGCAGCGGAACGGACGGATGTTGTCAGTTCGTCAAGCGCGGCAGCCGTCTGTTCCAGCGTCGCCGCCTGCTTTTCCGTGCGGCGCGACAGGTCATCAGCCGCACTGGTGATCTCGCCGGTTTCGCTGCGGATGGACGTCACATTTTGCGTGACTGCGCCCACGGCGTCTTTCAATCCCGCGACCGCGGAATTGAAATCGTGCCGCAACGCCTCGTAATCCGATGGAAACGCATCGGAAATCTCGGTCGTCAAATCCCCCGAGGACAGGCTGCGCAATCCGGCGCCAAGCGCATCGACCACCTGTTTTTGCTCCGACGCGGTTCTTGCCTGCACCTCGCGCGCGGTGCGAATGTTCGTTTCGGCCTCGGTCACATCCGAGCCGAGCAGTATCGCGCGTTCGATCGTGTCGTCATCGGCGCGGACAAAGATGAAACCACCGTCGATGACAAGGGCGTCCGCCGCGTCGACCTGCAAATCGAACTTGCCGTGCAAGGGACGTCCCGCCCGCAGCATCGCCAGGATCTCGCCGCGATTCGTGCCGCCCGACTGATCAGCGGCAAGTAGCGTCTCGACATCGAGGCTTGTCGCTGTCTCGTCGGTAATGCCAAGCTTTGCGGCGGCAAAGTCATTCAGGCCGGTCACCCGTCCAGCCGGATCGAATTCGATCCGCAGTTGCGTGATGTCGATACCACCCAGCAGCGCCGCATTGCGTTGCGAGACTGTCCGATCGCTCCACTCCACGACCGCGCCGATGGTTCGCCCCTTCAGGTCGCACGCGCGGTTGATCTTTATCGCGACATGGCGCTCTCCCAACCGGGCGACGATCGCGCATGGATCGGGCAAATCCTTGGCCGTGCGACATGGCCCCAGCACCCGCGCCACGTCTGCCTGTGTTGCCAGGGAGGTTCCGACAAGCGCTGCCAGGTCCTGTCCGGGCCAGGTCGGCCCCAGATCTGCCCACACCTCCTCCAACAGATCACAGCAGGCCGGGTTGACGTATTTTATGCACAATGCCTCATCAACGATCATCATCGGTGCGCTCGACCCTTCGTAGGCGGCACTTTTGAACGCTGCCTCGCGCTGCGCCGTTTTCGCTTTGGCCAAGGCATCCCGGAACGCGGTCAATTGGGTGGCCATCTGGCCAACTTCGTCAGCTCGTTTTGAATGAGGGATTTCGGTGTCGTAATCCTTTTGGGCGACCCGCCGCATGGCTTCGCCCAATGCGCCCAGAGGGCGCGACATCGCGTACCACAGAAAAAGCGACATGAGCGCGAGCGCACCGCCAAGGATTGCCAAACCCACCAAAATCTCGACCATCACGTCGTCCATCAGCGCACCGAGCTTATGCTCTTTCGACCATACGGTCACGACGCTCCCGGCAATGGCATCGCCATCGCCAAAGAAGGACGGAGACGCGACAACCAGACCATCGTCCGACACGGCACGTTCGCCCGTCTCGAGCACCGCGGCATTCAAGGCGCGAACGGTGGCCAGCAGCATATCAAGACCATCCGTCGCATAAAGCGCAACGCCAGCTTCGTTGAGCACAAAGACTCCGCGCACATCCTCACCCGCGGTGGCAATCGTGCCATCGGCGATTGCGGTGATGGCGTTTTCGTTGCCGAACTTGATCGACCCACCCATCTGAAGCGCGAGAAGGTCGGTGACATCCACTGCCCTCGCCGAGAGCGAAGTGCGCAGCTGGTCGCGCGCATTGTTCGCGCTCAAAACCATAATGGACGCCACAACGACCGCAGCCGCCAAGCCTGCGATCAAGGTCGTTTTGACCAGGAGACTGTCCAACTTTGCCACCATGTGGCGCGTGCGCGTCAGTACGTTCATCGATACACCCTTGGTTCTGCCGACCTGCACCGGACCTGCACTGGCCGGTGTTGGGTATTGGTCATAGGGAGGGTGTCTTACTGCGCGATTAATCGGGATTGCGATTCTTGCACTTTGGCTGAGCGGGCTGTCAGAGGTGGTCGTGACCACTTGGCGCGGCCCGTACGTCCGCTGTGACGAAGCCGACGTCGATTGCATTGCGCGCCAGTAGCACACAGTTTGTTACAACGCGCGGGTCCTTAGCTGTGTGGTTGCTTGCCCTTCCGCACGCGGCTCCATCGCCAGCATGACAGTCGTGATCAAGGCCCCTTGGCGCATGGATCGGGCGTCCGGCACCTCGGCAATGGATGTCTCCCCCGACCGTTCGACCACGCTGTGCTCAATGTGTTCTAGCACGCCCGACACACGCCGGTGCAGCGCATGTTCGACCAAACAAGCGGAGGCGGCACCCGTCTCATCCGTTGCAACCAGCCGTTCGTCCCGCGCGCGGTAGACGTCGGCCAGCGTAATCTCCTGCGGGCCAGACACCAGCCCCCTGCATGGCCCCGTTCCGAGGTCAAAAGACCCGCCGCGCGCAACCGGCCCAGGACGCGCCGCACCACGACAGGATTGGTGCCAGCGTGTTCTGCGATTTCGGTGGACGTCCGAACGCGCCCGGGCTCGCCCGCCCTATGGCTGAGCGTGTGCAAGGCAAGGGACAGGCGCGAGTTGCGCTTCATCTACGGTTTTCTCCTGACACGCAATTTACGTAACTGTACCGGTTGCAAATGTCTCGTAACTGCGTAAGTTCCGTTCATCTTTTCTACAATCCGGAGCGGTTTCCATGTCAGATGAACGCCTTCCCGTTACGGTCCTGTCGGGTTTCCTCGGGGCCGGGAAAACCACCCTGCTGAACAGGGTCCTGAACAATCGCGACGGGCGTCGCGTCGCGGTCATTGTCAATGACATGTCCGAGGTGAACATCGACGCCGACCTCGTTCGGGCCGACACCGAGCTGAGCCGGACAGACGAGACATTGGTCGAGATGTCGAACGGCTGCATTTGCTGCACCCTGCGCGATGACCTGCTGGATGAGGTGCGCAAGCTGGCCGCCGAAAGGCGGTTTGACTACCTGCTGATTGAATCCACCGGAATTTCCGAACCTCTTCCAGTCGCGGCGACCTTTGAATTTCGGGACGAACTGGGGGACAGCCTGTCGGACGTGGCGCGGCTCGACACGATGGTCACGGTTGTCGACGCGGTAAACCTGCTGAACGACTACGCCTCCCACGATTTTCTGCACGACCGCGGCGAAACCATGGGGGACGAGGACGAGCGCACACTTGTCCACCTGCTGACCGACCAGATCGAATTCGCCGATGTAGTGATCCTGAACAAGGTCGATGATGCGGGCCAGGCCAAGGTCGATGCGGCCCGCAAGATCATCCGAAGTCTCAACGCCGATGCGCAGATCATCGAAACCAACCAGTCCGACGTGGCCGCCGACAAGATCCTGGACACCGGATTGTTCGATTTCGATCAGGCACACGAGCACCCGATGTGGGCCAAAGAGCTCTATGGCTTTGCCGATCACGCGCCCGAAACCGAAGAATATGGCGTGGCGTCGTTCGTTTATCGGGCGCGCCAGCCCTTTGTTCCGGAAAAGATTCTGGCAGCCCTCAATGGCGACCTGCCGGGCGTGATCCGGGCCAAAGGCCATTTCTGGATCGCGACGCGGCCCGACTGGGTAGCCGAATTTTCGCTTGCCGGTGCGTTGTCGAGCGTCAAACCCATCGGGACCTGGTGGGCGAACGTGCCTCAGGCGCGCTGGCCCGAGCATGTGGCAACGTCCGACTACATCAAGCAGCATTGGGCGGAGCCATGGGGCGACCGTCGACAGGAGTTGGTGTTTATCGGGGCAGGCATCGACTGGCCGTCGCTCAAGGCCAGGCTCGACGCCTGCCTTGTGCCCGAGGCCATGGCGGCCAGGCCGGATGCACTGCCGCTTGACCTGCCGGATCCGTTTCCGGGCTGGCGCCGGGTCGAGGATGCGGCATGACACTGGTCCGCAAGCGGGTGCAGGATGCCGCGGTCGGGGTTGCCGTCGCAGACACGGCGGACGCGCTCGGCACGTTTCTGCAACCGGGATGTGTCGCCGCCATCTGGCGCAGGCACATGCCGCGCGATGTTGGGACATGGCTGGATGGGCAGCCGCCCGACAGCCTCCCCCGAGGCCGGATCACCGTGCGTCCCGACGCGGTTGAGAATGCCGTGCACGCGATGTGCGCAGGCTCCGGCCTGCCGGACGGGCCCGAGCGCGATTGGCTTGTGGCGGATGCAAGCGCATTGGCGGCTGTCTTTTCGCAGCTTCTGTCGCCCCGGTTCCTGCGCCTGCGTCTGGATGTGGTCAACACCAATGCCTGTCGCCGGTTCCACATCGACGCGGTCACGGCGCGCCTGGTTTGCACCTATCGCGGCACCGGCACGCAATACGGCGTGTCGACCGACGGCAACGATCCTGCCCGTGTGTTCACCGTGCCGACGGGCGCGCCGATTTTGCTGCGCGGCATGCTGTGGCCGACCCAGCCACCATCGGGGCTATTGCACCGTTCGCCACCGATCGAGGGCACCGGCGAAACCCGCCTTGTGCTCGTGCTGGACCCGCTGGACGAGGATCAGGACGCCGCGTGAGCGGGGCGGTCGTTGATCACGGCGTGCAGTCGGTCCCGTAGGTTTGTCCACCGCTTGAAGCATACGCAATCGTATGCCGATGCACCTGCGCCACTTCCGTCTGCATCGCCGTCGGACCCGCAATACCCGTGCTCAGCCGCCATGCCCAACCAACACCCTGCGAAATGCTGTCACTCGCCCAAATCCAGAGCGAGCGCGTGGATGCGCGGGACAATCGGCCCCAACGCATTATGCACAGCCCGGTGTCGGGCAATACGACTTTGCCCGGCAAAATCCGGGCTGCGCAGCATCACGTTAAAGTGGCTTTCCCCCGCCGCGGGCGCGCCCGCATGACCTGCATGTGACGCCGAGTCGTCCACGACCGCGATGTCGCTGATTTCAAAAGACGCGCGCAAGCAAGCCTCAATCTCATCCCGAACACTCATTTTTTTCGCCCTTCCCTCTTCCCTCTATCCGCCCAAAGTCTAAACTCCACGCCTCGAGTCGAAAAGGAGACGCAGCGTGAAAAAACCCGATCCCTTCGGTTTCGATATGTCCGTCTCCTCGGCGAAAAAGCGTAACCCCCGTGGACGGCGCGGCATGTCGGGCGCGTCCGAGACGTCGACGCGCATCTGTGACCACGAGGGCTGCAACGAGCCAGGCAAGTTCCGCGCGCCCAAAGCCCCGGACGTGCTCGACGATTTCTTCTGGTTTTGCCAGCAGCATGTGCGCGAGTACAACACCAAGTGGAATTTCTTCGACGGCACGACCGAGGCGGAGATCAACGCGCAACAGTCCAAGGACAAGGTGTGGGAGCGGCAAACAAAGCCGATGGGCGATCCGGAGGCACGCGCCTGGGCGCGCCTGGGCATCGAGGACCCGCACCAGGTGCTGGGCAAGAACGCGACGCAAAACCCAGGTCGTGGCGGCAGTGCTTCGGCCCGTCGCCTGCCGCCCACGGAAAAGCGCGCTATCGAAATCCTCGATGCCAAGGCGGATGCGACCAAGGCCGAGGTGCGCAAGGCCTACAAGGCGCTGATCAAGGTGCTGCACCCGGACATGAATGGCGGCGACAGGTCTCAGGAAGAACAGCTGCAAGAGGTGGTGTGGGCCTGGGATCAGATCAAGGATAGCCGGAATTTCAAATAGGCTTGCCGCGCACGGCAGTGGGCGTTGAACCGCAAGACAGGCCCTGCCCTATTGGCAGATGCGTTTATCTTTCATGGGGTAACGTCGATGTATGACTTTGGACAACTCACCTATACGGGCAAGCACAAAGCGGTGTTCATCGGAACGTGGCACGCACAACCGACAAGATGCCGATACCGTTCAATCTCCGAAGTGCCGAGTGACGTTCGATTGTATGACGCCACTTCGGAATTGCTCTACCCGCGTGACAGGCGTGGTCGCCGGACATGACGCAGCGATGCATACGTTGATCCGTAGCGTTGCCCGGGCCAGGGCTCAACCGGGTTCGAACGCGTTGCGCAAGCGGCGCATGGCAAGGTGAACGGCGCACATCGCACTGACCCAGGTCAGTGCCACGACCGGGCTGGTGCCGATCCCGTCGACCACCGCGAGCACGCCAAGCGCCGGAGCCCCGGTGACAGACCCCCGCGCCACGCCGCCTGCGCCAGCAAGAAACTGCACCGCCGCGAACACCACCATCAGGCCCGCCGCACCAAGGGCCGCGCCGATCCCTGTGGCCACAGGTGCCGCAGCCAGCGCCGCCCCTGCCCCCAGCCAGCCTTTGCGGCCAAACCCGTCCGCCAGTGCGAGACCCGCCACCCCCGCCCCCAGCAAAGCGGCGATGTGAAACCACGGCCCATCCGGCAAAAACCGCGCCAAGCTGCCGCCTGAACCGCTCATGGCCCAGGCGACCACCCCGCCTGCAAGCCCCGTTGCCGCGCCGCATGTCATGCGCACTCGGTCTGATTGATCCATGTCCCATCTCCTTCGGTCTGACACGGAGCAGCTTTGACGCGCAGGCTTGCAGGTTTTGTGCAGCATCTCTGATCGGGCCGTGCAGAAAGTGCCGCGGTTGGCGCGCCCTTCCCCTTGCCCTTTCCCGCTATATGTTGCACCACGAACAGCGCGCCCATCCGGGGCGCGTTTTCTATGTTGAAGGACCAGCGAGATGGCGGACGGCGCGATGGATATCAATGCAAAACCGAGCGAAGAGATTTCCGTCCGCGAGGTCTTTGGGATTGATACGGATATGGTCGTCAAAGGCTTTTCCGAACCGTCGGACCGCGTGCCCGAGCTGGATGCGACCTACAAGTTCGACCCCGATACGACACTCGCCATTCTGGCCGGGTTTTCCCACAACCGCCGGGTGATGATCCAAGGCTATCACGGGACGGGCAAATCGACCCACATAGAACAGGTTGCCGCCCGTCTGAACTGGCCTGCGGTGCGCGTGAACCTCGACAGTCATATCTCGCGGATCGACCTGATCGGCAAGGATGCGATCAAGTTGAAGGACGGCAAGCAAGTCACTGATTTTCAAGAGGGTATCCTGCCCTGGGCGTTGCGCAACCCGACCGCGATCGTCTTTGACGAATACGACGCGGGCCGGGCCGACGTGATGTTTGTGATCCAGCGGGTGCTGGAGGTGGACGGCAAGCTGACCCTGCTCGACCAAAACCAGGTGATCGAGCCGCACCCCTATTTCCGCATCTTTGCGACGGCCAATACCGTGGGCCTTGGCGACACGACGGGCCTCTACCACGGCACGCAACAGATCAACCAGGGCCAGATGGACCGCTGGAGCCTTGTGGCGACGTTGAACTACCTCAGCATCGATGCCGAGACCGCGATCGTTCTGGCCAAGAACCCGCATTACAACACAGAAGCGGGCCGCAAGACGATCAAGCAGATGGTGACCGTGGCCGACCTGACGCGGACGGCCTTCATGAACGGGGATCTGAGCACGGTGATGTCGCCCCGGACGGTCATCGCGTGGGCGCAGAACGCCGAGATTTTCCGCAATGTGGGCTACGCTTTCCGGCTGTCCTTCCTCAACAAATGCGACGAGTTGGAGCGCCAGACGGTGGCCGAGTTCTACCAACGCCTCTTTGACGAAGAGCTGCCCGAAAGTGCGGCCAGCGTGAGCCTGGGGTGATACGCGCGGCCCTGATCGTCGGAGCGGCCCTGGCCGCGCCTGCGCAGGGCGAACGCAACCCTTCAATCTATCCGGCCGCGCAATGTGCCGCGTTTTGGCTTGGCTATGCGGATTACGCGCGGGCATCGGCATACCTGGATTTTGATCCGACCGATCTCGGCCGGGCGCAGGCCTTCCGCGCGGTGGCGTTGCGTCTTGCCACTGCCACGCCAGGGGAGATCGAGACATATATCGACACGCAGCGGCCGCTGATGGCAAGCCTGATGGAGGCGGTGATCTATACCCGCAGTCGGTCCGCCCAGACCGTATTCGAGCGGCTCACCACGACGTGCAAGACATTTGGCGCGGCACATGTCGAAACACGTGATTTGATGTGAGCGCATGGGTGTGTGCCGTGCTCGCGACCGTCTAGACACCGGTCATCGGGTGATTGGTACGGCCGAGGTGCGCATTGATGCGTCGGCAGACAATGGCATGGGGCGTAGGAGGCTCTGCTTCGCATATTTGTAACTTTTTTATGACAAATTCATTGACGATTAAGGATTTGCCCTGAAAACTGCTGCCATGAGCAGAAAAACATGGGCAATGTCCGCGTTCATAGGGTGTCTGATGGGTCTCATCGCGCCGCTGGCGCAGGCTGCATCGGACGAAACATCCAACCTTGCGCAGGATTTCGCCACCTGCCTCGGTCGGTACGCGGCACAACAGAACTATGACCGTCTGATGGGCCGTGACGTGAGCGAAGCAGCGGCGCGGGCCCAGATGTTCGGCGAGCTTCTCGATGCGATTGCACCTGCGGAAGATGATGGGCTTCGCGCGTTGCGCAAGTCGCGCAAAGGCGCGGAAGGCGCGCATTGGACACTCCTTCACTCGGCCGATTTTTCGTTCGACCCCCGCCTCGCCCACCACGCGCAAAGCACCGCGGCGCGAAACCTCGCAATGTGCGAAATGTTGGTTCTGGGCTAGACCTGCGGGACACTGATTTTTGAAAAATCAGTCCGAGGCTGTTTTTGCAAAAACAGCCAACCCCTGCGGGGCTTGCCAATCCCGGTCAAAGGCGCAATTGCTGTTGCATGTCACAGCAAAACGACAACCCCGCGGATCCCTTCAAAAAAGCGCTGGCCGAGGCCACGAAAGTCATGGCCAATGATCCGGACCTGAACGTGTCCTATTCGGTTGATCCGGCAGGGCTCTCGGGTGATGCCATGCGATTGCCACAGGTGTCACGCCGGATGACCCGAGACGAGGTTCTTTTGGCGCGCGGCACGGCAGATGCGCTGGCGCTCAACCGCCGGTATCACAACGGACAAACCCATGCGCGTTATGCCCCACAAGGGGACATGGCGCGTGACCTCTACGAGGCGATGGAGACCGCACGGTGCGAGGCGGTTGGCGCGCGCGACATGCCTGGCACTGCCGGCAACATCGATGCCAAGATCGGCCATGACGCGCAACGCCGCGGATATGATCAGTGCAAGCAGGCCAGTGATGTGCCTTTGGCCGCAGCCGCGGGCTATCTTGTGCGGCATCTGGCCACCGGCCGGGACCTTCCCGCCGGTGCGCAGAACGCCATGGAGCTTTGGCGCGGGTTCATCGAGGATCAGGCAGGCGGCACGCTTGAGAATATGGACGCGATCCTGGAAGATCAGGCGGCCTTTGCGCGGCTGGCGCGGCAGATCATCACGGATCTGGGCTATGGTGATCAGCTGGGCGACGACCCGGACCAGTTGGACGAGGATCAGGACGACAGCGCCGAAGAGGGCAGCGAAGAAGAGCAAGAGCCCGACAGCACTGGGCAGGATGATCAGGACGAAGACGAAGCCGAGGGCACGCCGGAATCGTCGCAAGACGAACAGCAGGACGCCTCGCAGGCCCAGGTCAGCATGGATGACATGGCTGATCAGGAGCTGGGCGACGAGGCTGACATGCCGGAAGGCGAAGCACCGCTCGAACCGCCCGCACCTCAGCCCGTTTCGGAGGCGGACCCCGACTACAAGGTCTATCTCGACACCCATGACGAAGAGATTTCGGCCGAGGACCTGGCCGAACCTGTCGAGCTGGAGCGGCTGCGCGCCTATCTGGACCAGCAGCTGGAACCGCTCAAGGGTGCTGTCAGCCGTTTGGCCAACAAGCTGCAACGGCGGCTGCAGGCGCAGCAAAACCGCAGCTGGGAGTTCGACCGCGAGGAAGGCATGCTGGATGCCGGGCGCCTGGCGCGTGTCGTGGCCAACCCCACCACGCCGCTGTCTTTCAAAGTGGAGAAGGACACGGAGTTTCGCGACACATGCGTGACGCTGCTTTTGGACAATTCAGGCTCCATGCGCGGGCGTCCGATTTCGATTGCCGCCATCTGCGCGGACGTGCTGGCGCGCACGCTCGAGCGTTGCAACGTCAAGGTCGAAATTCTGGGCTTTACCACCCGCGCGTGGAAGGGCGGGCTGGCGCGCGAAGCGTGGCTGAACGACGGGCGCCCCACGCAGCCCGGACGCCTGAACGATCTGCGTCACATCATCTATAAATCCGCGGACGCCCCCTGGCGCCGGACCCGGCCCAACCTGGGGCTGATGATGAAGGAAGGCCTGCTGAAGGAAAACATTGACGGTGAGGCGCTGGAATGGGCCCACCGGCGGATGGTGGCGCGCCCCGAGGCGCGCAAGATCCTGATGGTGATCTCGGACGGGGCGCCGGTGGACGATTCCACCCTGTCCGTGAACCCGGCGAATTACCTGGAAAAGCACCTGCGCGACGTGATTGCGATGGTCGAGCGCAAGCGTGCGGTCGAGCTGTTGGCCATCGGCATTGGCCACGACGTCACCCGCTATTACGATCGGGCGGTGACCATCACAGATGTCGAACAGTTGGCCGGGGCCATGACCGAACAGCTTGCCGCCCTGTTTGACAGCGACCCACGGGCACGCGCACGCGTTATGGGCATGAAGCGGGCCAGTTGAACCCGGCCCTCCGGGGGGGATTTTTCAGGACAAAGACAGGGCATCGTCATGTTTCAGACATTTGAGGTCACCGCCCGGCCCGAACAGGGTCCACCGCGGCTGGCAGCACTGCGCACGGAAATTGCGGCGGAGGGGCTGGACGGTTTCGTTGTGCCGCGTGCGGACGCGCACCAGGGTGAATATGTCTCGGACCGGGATGAACGGCTGGCTTGGCTGACCGGGTTTACTGGATCCGCCGGTTTTTGTGTTGTTCTGAGTGAGGTCGCGGGGGTGTTCATCGACGGGCGCTACCGGACGCAGGTCAAGGCACAGGTGGCCGAAGACTTCACCCCCGTGCACTGGCCGGAGACATCGATGGGCGCATGGCTGAAGACACAATTGCCGGATGGTGGGCGCGTCGGTTTTGATCCGTGGCTGCACACGCCCGGGCAGATCGAAGCCGCGGAAGACGCGCTGGCGGACGGGGGCGTCACCCTGGTGCCATGTCCCAATCTTGTGGACCGCTGCTGGCCGGATCAACCCGGCGCTGCGGCCGTACGGGCCAAGGTTCATCCAATGGAATTTGCGGGCGAATCTCATGACGACAAGCGCGCGCGTCTGGCCAAGGCGCTGGCGGATGCGGATGCGGACGCCGCCATTCTCACCTTGCCGGATTCGATCTGCTGGTTGCTCAACTTGCGCGGTGCGGACATTTCCCGGAACCCGATTGTGCAATGCTTTGCCATCCTGCACCGCTCCGGCGCTGTGGACCTGTTCGTCGACCCCGTGAAGCTGGAGGAGGTGCGCGCGCATCTTGGGCCGGCGGTATCCTGCCATGCGTCGGATGCCTTTCTGGCGGCCGTGGGCGCGCTGGATGGTCGCGTCCGGCTGGAGAAAAACACCGTCCCCGTCATCGTGGCACAGGCCGTGGGCGATCAGGTGCAGTGGGGCGATGACCCCTGCGCCCTGCCCAAGGCGTGCAAGAATGCAGCCGAGATCGCAGGCGCCGCAGCGGCGCATCTGCGCGATGGGGCGGCGGTGGTGGAGCTGCTGGCCTGGCTTGACGCGCAACAGCCCGGAACCCTGTCCGAGACACAGGTGGTGACGCAGATGGAGCAGAGCCGCCGCCGCGACAACGCGTTGCAGGACATTAGCTTTGAGACCATCGCGGGGACCGGGCCCAATGGCGCGATCATGCATTACAGGGTGACCGAAGAGACGGATCGCACGCTGGAGGATGGGCAGCTGCTGGTACTCGACAGCGGCGGTCAGTATCTTGACGGCACGACCGACATCACGCGCACGATCGCCATCGGCACGCCGCCGTCGGACGCGCAAGCCGCGTTCACCCGGGTGCTGGCCGGTATGATCGGGATGTCCCGGCTGCGATGGCCCAAGGGATTGGCCGGCCGCGACATCGAAGCGATTGGGCGCGCGCCCTTGTGGTATGCGCATCAGGATTTCGACCACGGGCTGGGGCATGGCGTCGGAGCCTACCTGTCGGTGCATGAGGGTCCGCAGCGCCTCAGCCGGATCAGCACGGTCCCGCTTGCCCCTGGCATGATCCTGTCAAATGAGCCGGGATATTACCGCGAGGGCGCCTTTGGCATCCGGATCGAAAATCTGATTGTCGTCGAAGAGGCAACGCCGCCGGATGGCGGGGACGCGCACCGCGAGATGCTGTGCTGGCAGACGTTGACCTTTGTCCCGATCGACCGCCGCTTGATCCTGACCGACCTGTTGGACCAGCCGTCGCGGGACTGGCTGAACAGCTACCACGCCGAAGTGCTGGAAAAGATCGGACCGCGTGTGTCGGACACTGCGCGGCGCTGGCTTGCGGCGGCTTGCGCGCCTCTGTGAGCTGTGCTGCGAGCGGGCGCGCCGGTATCCCCAACGGGCCCCGTTCCGCAGGGCGCCACGTTTGCGGTTCCGCCGCAGTCACACACCTGTTACACACGACCCTCATCACCCGCTGAGACGACCCGAAGGAGCCCATGCCATGGCCGACCACATCACCATCCGGACCGCCCCTGGCACTTGGACCGTCCGCGCCGGAGGCGCCGTTCTGGGTGAGAGTGCCGCGGCACTGGAACTGAGCGAGGGCAGCTATGGGCCCGTGATCTACTTTCCTCGCGCTGATATCGCGATGGCCTTTCTCGACCGGACCGAGAAGACAACACATTGTCCGCACAAGGGCGACGCCAACTACTATTCGGTAGTGACCAAGTCCGCGACCCTGCGCGATGCGGTGTGGACCTATGAGGCGCCCAAGGACGGCGTCGCGCGGATCAAGGATCACCTCGCCTTTTACACAGGCGATGGGATCACGGTCGAACAGATCTAGATCCGGGCGTTCACAGCGGCCACGAAATCCGCGCCGCGCGCTTCGAAACTGTCATATTGATCGAAACTTGCCGCGGCAGGGGCCAGCAGGACGACATCGCCCGGCTCGGCATCTTTCATGGCTGCGGCGACGGCTGCGTCCATCGTGCCACAAACAATGCTGTCCACGTCGAGCTGCAGCGCAAACTGTGCGGCCTCGCGACCGATCACATAGGCCTTGCGGACGTGGGACGCTGCGTCATTCACCGCAGCAAGTCCGCCTTCCTTTTGCAGCCCGCCGCAGATCCAGCGGATATTGTCAAAGGCGGCAAGGGCTTTGGCCGCGCTGTCGACATTTGTGGCCTTGCTGTCGTTGACGAATGTGACCCCACCTGCCTCGGCAATGCGCTGGCTGCGGTGGGGCAATCCGGCAAAGCTGGCGAATGCCGCCTCGATCACCTTGGGTGCGACGCCCACCGCGCGGGCGGCGGCATAGGCGGCGCAGGCGTTTTGGTGATTATGCGCGCCCGGCAGACCGACCATGCCCCGCAGATCAATCGACGTGACCTGCCGCCCCTTGCGCCATTCCGACAAAAAACCCTTGCGGGCAAAAACGTTCCAACCGGGCCCGGGCAGTTTGCGCGCCACCGACACGCGCATCACCCGGTCATCGCCTGGCGCCTCGGCCAGTTGTCCGGCCAGCGCCCGGCCTTCGGCCTCGTCCACGCCGATCACGGCCCGGTCGGGCCCACCCTCGGCAAAGAGCCTGCGCTTGGCGGCGAAATAGCCGCCCATCCCGGCATGCCGATCAAGGTGATCCGGCGTGAGGTTGGTAAAGACGGCCACATCCGGCGTCAGGCTGCGGGCGAGATCGGTTTGATAACTGGACAGTTCCAGCACCACGATCCCGCCATTTTCGGGCGGGTCGATGTCGAGCACGCCGCGCCCGATATTACCGGCAAGCTGGCTGTGACGTCCGGCGCTGTCCATGATGTGGTCGATCAGCGCGCAGGTGGTCGACTTTCCATTCGAGCCGGTGACGGCGATCACCCGCGGTGCGGTGTCGAATTGCGCCCACGCGTCCGAGGCCAGCGACTGAAAGAACAGCCCGATGTCGTTGTCCACCGGCACACCCGCCTCGAGCGCGGCAGCAACGACAGGGTTGGGCGCGGGGTACAGGTGCGGGATACCTGGGCTCACGATCAGCCGGGCAATGCCGTCAAACGCGCCCTGCGCCTTGAGGTTGGCGCAGACGAACCCTTCGGCCTCGGCGCGGGCGCGCGCCTCTGCGTTGTCGTCCCAGCAGACGGGCACCGCACCGCCTGCCGCCAGCGCCCGCGCAGCCGACAGACCCGAGCGGCCCAGGCCCAGCACGGCGACCCGCGCGCCTGTCAGGCCCCGAACGGGGATCATGCGCGCGCCCCTTGGGCGCATGACGCGGCACCTTGCGGTGCGGAGGAGCCCATTCCCCTCACCACGCGATGACCTCTCGGTCACGAAAGAACTGGCCGGTGGTGCTGGCAGGCGCATCAAGCGCGAGCCAAATGGCGGTGTCCGCCCCCTCGGCTGGTGTGCGCGGCGCGGCTTGCCCGCCCATGCGCGTGTGGACCCATCCCGGGCACATCGCGTTGATGCTCACGCCGGGTGGCAGGTCGCGCGGCAATGCGTGGGACAGCGCGTTCAGTGCGGCCTTGGCAACACCGTAGCCGCCAGGGCCCTCCAACCCTTCGTCAAACGCGCCCCAGCCAGAACTGAGGTTGATGATGCGCCCCTGCCCCGCTGCCCGCATATGCGGCAGGCACAGCAGGATCAGATCGAATGGCGCGTGACACATCACCTGCATCGACCGACGCAGACCGTCGGGATGCACCACCATACTGTCTTCGATCAGCAGACCGGCGTTGTTGATCAGGATATCGATGTCGCCCGCCGCAGCGATGGCCGGGGCAAGCGTTTCTGGCGCTTCGAGGTCCAGATGCACCGACGCGCAGCCCAACGCCTGCGCGGCCCCGGCGCCGGCATCTGCGTCCCGCGCACCGATGATCACCTCCACACCGCGCGCGTTCAGGCCCTCGGCAATGGCATAGCCGATCCCCCGATTGCCGCCTGTCACAAGTGCCCGCACCGCACGTCACCCCACCCGTTGTGTCTGGTGCGAAGAGTTCCCACGAAATCACGGCCCTCGCAAGGGCGAAGGCATGCGCTCACCCGTCCCCGTTGTCACCCGGCGCGACCGGGTGACCCATCTTGCGGATGGCGGTCACGACCAAGGCAAGCTTCATGCTGAGCGACCCCTTGACCAGCACCACATCGCCGCTGTCGAGGCGCCGGGGCACATGGGTTGCCAACTCTTCGGCCGTTTCTCCCCACAGTCCGCGCTGCGGTTCGGGCAAGGCCGCGTGCAGATGCCGCATCAAGGGCCCGACGCAGTGAACCACGTCGATATTCTCCATGGCCGCGAGGCTGGCAAGATCTTTGTGCATCACATCAGCTTGCGATCCCAACTCTTTCATATCGCCAACAAAAGCGATCCGGCGGCCTTTGCTGACCCGACCGATATCATGCGTCACCTCGGCGCCTGCCAGCACCTCGAGCGCGGCGGCCATCGACGTCGGATTTGCATTGTAGCTGTCATCAATCAGCTCGAGCGTCAGGTGTGTGTCGACGGGATCAAGGCAGATGACCTCACGCGCGCCGCGCCCCTCATAGGGGGACCAGCGGCCCAGCGACTGCGCCGCAATCGCCAGATCCGCGCCCAAAGCCTCGGCCGCGGCCAGCGCGCCGAGGCCGTTCATCGCAAAGTGGCGCCCCGCAGCCCCAACCTTGAACAACAGCGACGCGCCATGCGCCGACGCCTGCACCACCGTTGCGTCGCCTTGAACTTCTGCCGACAACAGCTTGAAATCAAACCCATGTTCACCGAACCCGATATCGCGCCGCTGCACATCATGTGCCTTGGCCTGCAGGATCGCGGCGGTCGAACAATCATTGTTCAGCACGGCGGTTCCGCCCTCTTCCAGACCTTCGAGGATCGACGCTTTTTCCACGGCGATGCCCTCGATGCTCTCGAACGCTTCGAGATGTGCGGGCGCGACGGTCGTGATCATGGCGACATGCGGCCGGGCCATGCGGGCCAACGGGGCGATTTCACCGGGGTGGTTCATCCCGATCTCGATCACCGCATATTCCGTGTCCGATGGCATGCGCGCCAATGTCAGCGGGACGCCCCAGTGATTGTTGTAGCTGGCAACCGACGCGTGGGTGCGGCCCTGATCGCCCAGCATTGCGCGCAACATCTCCTTGGTCGAGGTCTTGCCGACCGACCCCGTGACAGCGACGACGCGGGCGTCGGTCCGGGCGCGGGCCGCGCGGCCCAGATCTTCGAGCCCCGCCAGCACGTCTTTGACGATCAAGAGCGGCGCGTCCGCCGCCACGCCATCGGGCACGTGCCTGACCAGCGCTGCGGCGGCCCCCTTGTCCAGCGCCTGGGCCACGAAGTCATGCCCGTCCCGGGCCGCTTGCAGCGCGACGAACAGATCGCCGGGCTGCAACGTGCGCGTATCGATGGAGACGCCCATCGCCTCCCATGCGCCCGTGCTTTGCCCACCCGTGGCGGCGGCGGCCTCGCCGGCGGTCCAAAGTGTCATGTGAGCCTCCCTTCGAGCGCGGCAACAGCGACACTGGCCTGCTCGGCATCGTCAAACGGCAGGACATCGTCGCCGACGATCTGGCCCGTCTCGTGCCCCTTGCCCGCGATCAACAGCGCATCACCGGCCTCGAGCGCATCGACTGCGCGCAGGATCGCTTCGGCCCTGTCGCCGACTTCGGTGGCGCCGGGGCACCCTTCCATCACCGCGGCGCGTATGGTCGCCGGATCCTCGCTGCGCGGATTGTCATCGGTGACAAAAACGACATCCGCGTGGGCCTGCGCCGCCGCGCCCATCAACGGGCGTTTGCCTGCGTCACGGTCGCCGCCTGCGCCCACCACCGTCACCAGCTTGCCCAGCACATGCGGACGCATCGCCCTGAGTGCGGTCGCGACGGCATCGGGGGTGTGGGCATAATCGACAAAGACGGTGGCCCCGTTGGTGCGGGTCGCCGCCAGTTGCATCCGTCCCCGCACCGTCCCCAGATGCGGCAAGGTTTCGAACACGCGATCCGGGTCTGCGCCACAGGCGATGACCAGCCCGCAGGCCAACATCACATTGTCCGCCTGAAAGCCGCCGATGAGCGGCAGGCGCATCGCGTAAGCTTTGCCGCGATAGGAAAACCGGACGTCCTGCCCCGTCGCGTCAAAGCGCTGCCCATCCAGCGTGATGTCACCGCCATCGCGGCCGACACTCATAACCTCCTGGCCGCGGGCGCGCGCAATCGCAGCCATATCCACGCCGCGTGCGTCGTCCATGTTGACCACGGCGATCCCGTCTTCGGGCAGGACACGGGCAAAGAGCCCGGCCTTCGCGTCAAAATAGGCCTCGAACGTTTCATGATAGTCGAGGTGATCTTGCGTGAAATTGGTAAACCCGGCGGCGGCAAGCGACACGCCGTCCAGTCGGCGTTGATCCAGCCCGTGGGATGACGCCTCCATCGCTGCATGGGTGATGCCAGCGGCGCGGGCCGCCGCCAGCGTGCGATGCAGCGTGATGGGTTCGGGCGTGGTATGTGCCAGCGGCGCGGCCCAGGCCCCTTCGACACCGGTGGTGCCCAGATTGACGGCTGCCAGGCCCATCTCGACCCAGATCTGGCGCACGAATGTGCTGACGGAGGTTTTGCCATTGGTGCCGGTGACCGCCACCATCACGTCGGGCTGGCCCCCGAACCACAGCGCCGCGGCGCGTGCCAACGCCTCGCGCGGTGAATCCGTGACGACCAGCGCGGCATTGCCCAGATGCGGGGCCGCAATTGCGGCACCTGCAACATCCGTCAGCACGGCAGAGGCGCCCATGCGCACGGCAAATTCAACGAATTCCGCGCCGTGCATCCGGCTGCCCGGCATCGCAGCAAACAGGTACCCGTCCCTGACCTCGCGGCTGTCCACGGCGATCCCCGTGATATCCGGATTGGCTTGCCCCCGCGCGGTCAGTCCGAGCGCGGTCAATGGCCTTGGCTGCTCACCCATGTCTGGCCTTTTACATCGGGCGCTCACGCACCTCAGTTGCTGCTTGTGAGCGTTATATCAGCCAGAGATTTCGGTTCAATGTCGGGGCGCAGGCCAAGAAGCGGTGCGATACGGCCAATCATCTCCGCCGCGACGGGCACGGCGGTCCAGCCCGCCGTCCGGCGCGGTTTGTCGCCCGATGTTTCGACCGGTTCGTCCAGCGTCACCACCAACACGTATTTGGGATCGTGCGCCGGAAAGATCGTGGCAAATGTCGCGATCACCTTGTCTTCGTAATAGCCGCCCCGCGCGCGGGGTTTGTCCGCCGTGCCCGTCTTGCCGCCCACGGCATAGCCGGGCACATCGCCCATGCTCGCCGTGCCGTCGGTGACGACCTTGCGCAACATCTCGCGCGCCGCGCGCGCGGCATTCTCGCTCATCACACGCGGACCCAGCCGCGGGCCGTTCTGCTTGACAACCGTGGGCCGCACCACGTGCCCGCCATTGGCGATGACCGCGTAGCCCGCCGCCAGATGCATCGGCGATGTCGACAGGCCATGGCCATAGCTGATCGTCACGGCACTGAGGTCGGTCCAGCGCTTGGGCAAAAGCGGCTTGCCGGTGCGCGCCTCAACGATCTCGAACGGTGTCGCCTCGAAGAACCCGAGCGACTTCAGGAACTCCTGCTGACGTTCGGAGCCGATCTGCAAAGCCATGCGCCCGGTGCCCCGGTTCGAGGATTGCACGATGATGTCCGCCACGCTGATCTTGCCGTAGTTCTTGTTGCGGAACTCGCCGATGCGAAAGCCGCCGACCTTCATCGGCCCGGACGTGTCGATTATGGTGGAGGGCGAGACCAGCCCCAGATCCACCGCTTGCGCCGCGGCAAATATCTTGAACGTCGAGCCCAGCTCGTAGACCCCCTGCACCGAACGGTTGAAGAGCGGGCTGTCGCTCTGATCCCCTGTCGTTGCGGGGCGCGGACGGTTGTTGGGGTCGAAATCGGGCAGGCTCACGACCGAGATCACCTCGCCCGTGTGCACATCCATCAAGACCGAGGTCGCACCCTTGGCGTTCATCAGTCGCATGCCACCATAAAGCACCTGTTCGGCCGCCGCCTGCACCGTCAGATCCAGCGACAGGGTCAAGGGCCGCTGCCCGTTGGCCGGATCGCGCAGATAGTCGTCAAAATGCTTTTCAACGCCCGCGACGCCGATCACTTCGGCGGCACTCACACCTTCCTTGCCAAAGCTCGCACCGCCCATCACGTGCGCCGCAAGCGAGCCGTTGGGATAAAGCCGCATCTCGCGCGGACCAAAAAGCAGGCCGGGGTCACCAATCTCGTGCACGGCCTGCATCTGTTCGGGGCTGATCTTGCGCCGGATCCACAGGAATTTGCGGTTGCTGGTGAAATCCGCCAGCAGCTTTTGCGCGTTCAGATCCGGGAAAATCTCGGCCAGACCCTGTGCCGCCGCCGCCGGATCGACCATGTGCGGCGGCTGCGCATAAAGCGCGTGCGTTTCAAGGTTGGTGGCCAGCAGCCTGCCGTTGCGATCCACGATATCGGCGCGGGCCGCCGAAATGGCCGCACCGTGGACACTGGCGCGCGGCTCGACCGGTTCGGACGTGGCCAGCATGCCCATGCGCACACCCACCGTCAGGAAGGCGGCAAAAAAGAACACACCCAGCACCAATAGCCGCCCCTCGGCGCGGGCCCGGGCGCGGTCGCGCATCTCTTCGTGGCGTGCGCGCATGTTCTCGCGTTCGATCTCGGCGGTGCTTTGGCCTGCGGCACGGGCGGGCAGGATGCGGGCAAGTGGGCGCAGCGGGGTGCGGGTCATTCCGTGTCCTCCACAGTGCCCGACACCTCGACCGAGTCGGTGATCGGCGGGAGGGGCGGTGCGGGATAGGCGACCTCGTCCACATAGCCGAACTGCTCGGGGCGCAAGGGCAAAAGGCCCAACCGGTCAAAGTTGATGTCCGCCAAATCACGCAGCCGAGCGGGCCGGTTGAGATAAGCCCATTCCGCCTTCAGCACGGCCAGCCTGGAATGGGCGGCACGGATATCGCGGTGCAGCGTTTCAACCTCGGACAGCGCCTCTTGGGTCGCGTAGTTCTCGCGGTAGGCCCAAAAGGCGAGGCCGATGACGGCGAGCGTTGTCAGGACAAACAGAACATTGCGCATCAGAAGGCCCCTTGAACCTGTGGCATGCCAATGGATTTCGGATCGAGCGCCCCGCTGGGCGCATCGGTGCGCGTCGCCACGCGCAGCTTGGCCGACCGGGCGCGCGGATTGGCCTGGATTTCGCCGGGTAACGGCGCGATGGCCTTGCGGCTGCGCAAGACAAAGGCCGGCGCCTCGGCCTGGGTTTCGGGCGCATAGCGGTTGGCGCGCCCCGCGCCGCCGGACCGAGCCGTGAGGAACCGCTTGACCATGCGATCCTCGACCGAATGGAAGGTCACGACAGCCAGCTGCCCGCCCGGCTTCAACGCGCGCTCGGATGCCATAAGACCCTGATACAGCTCATCATATTCATTGTTCACCGCAATGCGCAGCGCCTGAAAGCTGCGGGTGGCGGGATGCGATTGACCGGGTTTGGGACGCGGCAGGCATTTTTCGATGATCCCGGCCAGTTCCAGCGTCGTCGAGATGGGCCGCGCGGTGATGATGGCGCGGGCAATCCGACGCGAGGCACGCTCTTCTCCATAGTGGAACAGGATGTCAGCGATCACACCTTCGTCTGCGCCATTGACGATGTCGGCCGCCGACGGGCCGTCCTGGCTCATCCGCATGTCGAGCGGGCCGTCATTCATGAACGAAAAGCCGCGTTCGGCCAGATCAAGCTGCATCGAACTCACCCCAAGGTCGAGGACGACGCCATCAAGGCCCGTGCCGAAGGTGTCGAGCTGGGAAAACACGCCCTGCTGCATGACGAGCCGGTCGCCATAGGCCGCCGCCCAGCCCTGCGCGAGGTCGAAGGCAAGCGGATCGCGGTCTACCGCGATGACGCGCTGCGCGCCGTGATCCAGCAAGGCGCGGGTATACCCCCCGGCGCCAAATGTGCCATCGAGCCACACGCCCTCAATCGGCGCGCATGCGTCGAGGATCGCGTCGATCAGTACCGGAATATGTGGCCCCCCAGCCGACATTCAGCCCAGATCCCCATCCAGATAGGCCGACGGGTCAAGATCCGGGTCAAACCCGTCATCATCGAGGGCCGCGATGCTGTCATCATAGGCCTCGGGCTTCCAGATCTCGAACGTATCGCCGGACGAGACAAAGCGCGCCATGCCCTCCAGCCCGATCTTGTCCCGCAGCTTGGCAGGCAGCACGATGCGGCCGGTATTGTCGACTTCGGCCTCGACCGATTGCGCAGAATAGAGCCGCTCCATCGCCTTGCGCTTGGCCGAGCCGCGCGGGAACTTGGCGATCTTGTCATCGACCTCATCCATCGCCTCGATCGTGAACCCTTCGAGGTAATTGCGGGTCGCGCCGCCATAGACGATGATCAGGCGCGGCGTCAGGCCGTCTGTCCAGTCGGGATCGCAGGCCTCGATCACACGGCGAAACGAGGCTGGAATAGACACCCGCCCCTTTGCGTCCACCTTGTGGTCGCTTTCACCTCTGAACCTGCGTGCCACCTGTTTGGCCCGTCCCTGTTTTTTCCGTACCCGCCCAGGACCATAGAAATGGAAACGGCGGGTTGATCTGCTGCCACTGATCAACCCGCCGCCCTCGTCCC